>WNFQ01000545.1_pt1 | contig 25045 bp, 30 predicted proteins | sample 5400171 | NCBI WGS metagenome assembly WNFQ01 (sample SAMN13153356, study PRJNA577476) | soil metagenome | isolation source: 20 cm soil under Madrone tree | place: USA:California | collected 2016-06-14
GCGGCGAAAGGCCATACACGAGGAGGGGGAGGGGGCGCGGGGGGGCGCGAAGGGGGCGGGTTGCAGCAGGCGGGGAAGAGGGAGGAAAGGGGACGGGCCGTAAAAGGCAGGGGGGACGAAAGAGGCAAGGGGGGGAAGTGGGGGCAAAGGCCAGATGAGGATGGACAGATGGAGAGGCCTTTTGGGAGCTCTGAGAGGGTCTCGAAATCGGATCCCTTTTCCAGCAACAACCGCTTATCTATATCCAGAACTTTCCCAGGCACACCCCCAAACAATCACATACTTCCATTCCCAGACGTCTTAGCCCAGACGCCAACTTCAATTATCCCCTTATCCGGCTCAGATCCGCTGCTCTGGCGCCCTCTCTCGAACTGGAATTCCCTTCAATAAGCACCCCCAACAAACACAAATCATCATCATCATCACATCACTATCTACCGTCCATGATCCATCCTCTCTCCCTCCGCCCTCTCTCTCGGCACTCTGCGGGGCGCTCTAGCGCTCTTATGACTAGCCGCTTTTTGACCATCCAAATCACTGGTGCCGGTCCAAGGCGTAAGCGACTCGCAATCAAAGAAACACATGGCCCCTCCGCCATGGAGACCTTGTTCTTCATCTTCTAAGCCCGCTGCTCCCCGTCGTCGTTCAACGAACATAATGACAACGTCAGGGAAATTAATAAGAAATAAAAAAATATCCATGTTGCTATGTCTTGTCCCGAGTCCATTGACCTCGTATGCTTGTCCAAGCTTCCTTTACGCGCTCATCAAAGCTCGCCTCTGGCCGCCGAGTACGCGCCGCTTGAAGCATCTGAACCATATGTGCCACATTCCGATCCCCGCACAGGTATCGCGCTATCTCTTCGTCTGTAAAAAAAAAGACCGTATCCCCGCCGTCCACTCGATAAGATGATGCCATGTCGAAATAAGCACAATGTAATAGGACGCGGCGTACCATGGGGCTCCGCTTGAAGCAGGCTCAGATGTATATCACCGCAAGCCGCGTCACGGCATTCTCCGCCACCAGGCACCTCAAATTGACATATCCGTGCATTCTCTAAACCTTTGTTTGTCATGCGCCGCGCAGCAGCCAGCACCCTCAAGCCTTCAGAGTCAGGCATATCAGCCATTTCCTGCAGACCAAGTGAGCCTCCAAGAGACGGATAGTGAGACAACACGGAGTTATAAGCAGAGAACGATGATTTTGTCATTACTTGCGAGTCATTCGAAACCTGCTTAAGGACAAAATGACATTTGAATGCTGTCAGCTCCAATGCAAGGGGAGACACCGCCCTCCCGCATGACAACAGAACTTAAGAGGCGAAAACAATTGGAACGCACCTGAGCTAAGGCAGCAACGTCGACACTTTCTAATTCCGGCCCGGTTTCTGGGGAATGCCAAGGAAGGACTTGCCCAGTAGAGTGGGGAGGTGTGGAAGCCCTGGAGGAAGCCTAAAATTTGAGAGAAAAAAGGATGATGGCCATGAGATCGGAAGGCATGTAGAGCGGAGAGGGAGGAAAGGAAAGAAGGGAAAAAAAACATCAGAGGTGGTTGGTTACTGCCGGTACAGGAGTGGAGAGGAAAATCCTTGCCGCTGATTCTTGCCGGGGTTCGGCAGCGAGGGCTATGTAAGCATCTTAACCCGATCCGCAGAGAAGCATAGTGGAGGGAAGCGAGGTGGGTGGTCAAACATGCCAGCGTGTAGCAGCCACGGATCGGAAGCACGAATCGAGGGTAAAAGAGGGAGGATAGGGACAGTGAGCGGTAGAAGAGGGGAAGAAGGTTAGAGGCTTCCGTGGTACAGAGGACAACGGAAGCTTGCCTGGTCCGCCGATGGCCTGGTCACCATCTGCAGGCGTGGCGGATTGATCTGCAGATCGATTCGATTAGGAAAGTCGGAAACAGTTAAGAGGAAACGTGGCAGAAAAGCATACAGCGATGAAGAATGCGTAGGGAAATGCGATGAACGAAATCGGTCAGTTGAAACGGCAGACGTAGAAAAGGAGGAAGAAGGGGACAGTGACCGGTCAATGCTGCATGCACGTCTACGTCTACTTGGGCATCGCTGGTATCCTGAAATGGCGATAGGGGTGCAGAGCCAGGGGGTGACGGTGTGCTTGATATCGGACTGTTCACATCCGTGTGCTCGGATGGACTGCTAGTTGCCAGCACTGCTTCCGATCAGGGTAGGGTTTAAAGTTAGCCAATGGACGCCCAGGAGGGAAATGACGTGCGGAAGCAAAAGAGGTGGCGAGAATGATAGATAGATAGATAGGGGTTTTGCGCAGCAGCGTTCCCTGTCGCCGCGCTCGGCACTACACGCACGTGATAAGCGCTCGGTCGCGAGACAAATGCCTCCGAACCCGAGAAGCGCCAGATAGCAACCCAGACTCCCAGCCTGGACTAAAAAAGGAACGCACCATCTTCGGGTGATTTGGCGTTGCCAGGATTAGATCTCGGGATCTCGTTGCTCGTCGCACTCGCTGGTGCTCGGGACACCGCGGGCGATTCCCTAGAAACAGGCGTCGAGCGGCTTGACGCCATCTACTCGTCACCATCCGTCGGTCAGCCTTTTTACAACGTGAACCGATTCCTCCTACCGCTTGTTTCCGCAGCTTCATCTCCTCCCGTTCCCGAATTATCTTGCGCATACGCTCAATCTCGAGCTCGAGTGCCAATGCACTATCGCGTGCACTCGACAAGGTTTCACGGGGTCCACCAGCCGTCGACGGCGTCTCATCTTCGCTCGTGTCGTCCTCGCTATCGCTGACGTCGATGACGCATCGCCATGCGCTATTCAGGCTTGCAAAACCGCCGGCCGCAACTCCGTTCATCTTGCGTCGTACATGAGGATTTGGGTGATATGCAGCTCCGTTGCCGAACCCTGCCCCAGATCCAGTACGCGACAGTGCAGGAGGTGTGTAAGCCTTCGGTATAGCCTCCGAGTCGAAGTCCGCGGCCACGGGCCGTTTCGTTCCCCGCCGGGGAATGGACACAGTCGGCTGAGGCGTGGCAGACGATCGACTAGAATCATACCCGTTAGCTAGATGCGGCGCCGGTACTCCGTCGCTCTTTGGACGAATAGGCAGATTCTCCGGGACCCGCGATACTTCATGCGTTGGCAGTTCCTTCTCTCGTTCGACGTGAAAATTCGGTTCTGGGGCACTAGCAGACCGCGAGAGGGACCTGCTCTCAGAGTGGAGAGGTTCAGACGCCCTGTTCACTGCGGACCCGGGCTGGGGCTGATCGTGTTCAAAGAAAGTATTTCGTCCAAACCCAGGGATAGACTCGTCGACACTCATCGGCTCCGGTGAAAGATGTTTCACGGATCCAGGTGTTTCCACTGCGATAGGGTCTCCCCCGGAATCTCCAGGATCAGAGGGGGGAAGTTCGATGCTGTTGAAGAAGTCCTCCACGCTCACTGCAGAGGCCGAAGACTTAGCAGAGATATCAGCTAGAGCGAAAGCAGCAGTTGTCGATGACTCCGAGGCTTGAGTGACAGAGACGGGCACAGATTCTTTACGTTTCATCGTAGCCTGTACAGCTTTTCTAGCGAGAAGCTCTTGTTTCCGTTGTCGCTCAATAGCAGTCAAGGTAGATTCACTGAGAGCAAGGACTGAGGCAGAGACCGAGCTGTCGACGGATGCCGTGGTCCTCACCTGAGAAGTGGTCGACGCAGTATCTACAAACTATTAACATTCATGATGGATGGAAAAGAGGGGTTTTAACACACCATGTGGGGTGGGCGGGCATGGGGAATGCCCAAGGTGTCCAACAGATCCAGGCCGCGTGATCTTACAATCAGCACTTGGACCAGCAGTCACCGAGGGAGAGAATGGTAAAGCAGACTGAGAGAGGAGAATAGATGCTATGACGTCTGGGGGCGGCGGGTAAGGAGGGATACCCGCTGAGACAAGGTTGCTTGGAAGACGAAGATTAAGTTCGGTGAAAACGTAGTAGATGATTTCCTTAGAGATCCCACACTCGATCAAGTACTCAGGTGGTACACCGTATCCAAGAATGTCAAGAATAACTTCTTTAACGGCGTCATATTTTCTTTGTGTTACTATGAAAATGAATCAGACGACACCATAACCACGAAAAATGAAATAGACGCACAGGCCAGACCAGGTCGCACATGATCATGGTCGAGGACATACAAGGGAGTCTCAAGCCTGAAGGTCTCCGAAGTCGTGTGGGCGACAGACGGTGTTTCCATGCTGAGTCGCGTAACAGGTGTCGTAACATATGCGGATGAGACAGTATGTTGACAAACATCCTCAGTTTTAACGGACGGCGATCGTGACATGACGCCAAAAGAGGGAGAATGAACAGAACCACTGGCTTCCAGCCTGACGTCCGGGTATACCGCTGTCGTGACCGTGATTGGCGGAGGAATCGGCTTTGAGGGGGGACAAAATGGTGGCTCTTCGTTGTCGCTGATCTCACCCTCTTCCCGCATGGAGGTCTCGTCATCCAGAGGGGTCCGAGAAGCAACTCCATTAGATTCATCATGTTGAACAGGACGAGGTGGGGAACCAGGTGCGAGAGCCTGGGCAGGTGTTGAAGCTCGGGCAAGGGCAGGAGTGGGAGGTTGCTGGGGTGTCGACGTCGTCGATGAGGGCTCTTCCTGGCCATAATCAAGAGATATTGAAGGTGTGGAAGCAAAAGATCGCGATAACGGTCTGGAAAGTGATACAGTCGCATCGAGCTTTCGACGTTTGTGCTTGCGGCTTGAGAGGGCAGCTTGTCTGAGGAGCTCAGCAGGGTCTGTTGAAGAATCTGGTGACATTGTGGTTGACGGTCCAGATGAGTGATTGAGGGCTGAAGAGGAGGGCAGGGTGGAGACCTGAGACATGGAGCTGAAGGGCAGGGGGAAAAGGGCAAAAAAGGCGGCCGTGGGCAGAGTTGGGAGTGGCATCGGTGTTTGCCGGAGACGTGTCTTGATCATGCCTCTCGACGGCCACGCTTTCCTCCTCAGTCAGGGCTGGTCGGGAACGGGCTCGGGCCTGCGTAAGGGTGCTATTTCCCGTCCCGTCACTGTATCTCAGAAAAAAACTCTTGCTGGCATCGGAAAAGACAGGGATGAAGCCTTCCCCTTCTGGGACCAGTAAGCACCCACATCGCCCATCCCGAGGGGGGGAAAAAATCTAAATCACGCCAGCTTATTTTCAGTAGCTGCATCTGCGATTCAAATAGAATGTTTTTCGAGCGGTGATGAAGAGGAAAACCCACGCTCCGATGTGAGTGACCGTGACTGCCAACTATGCGCGCTTTTAACTAAGTCCATGTAGGCAAAAGACACTCGTTCTTCTACGCTAGAATTGAGACAGACTTCCACAGGTATACTGTCTAATCGACCTCCCATCGTAGGCACATGCGCCTCGAGCGCATCTACACCGCCGCCGGAATTGAACACAACACCACGCCCTTCTTCCACTCCTCGACTATCCCTCCTCGCCTTAGCAAAGCGTGAGACTGCTCGCCGTGGCCTGTACTCCAGGTTCTTTCGCGGTCCCATCCTCGGCCCCGACGATGTCCAATCCGAGACGGTCAAGGCGGAGCTCAGCCCCGCGACTCAACAAACACCTCTCCATCATGACGACGCAAAAAAGAGCAGAAAGCAAAAACGTAAAATTGATCCGGATGAGGAACATCCCACGAGGGAGGAATGCAATGAGAAGCGAAGAAGAGAAAAAAGGCTACGCAAAGAGGCCGAAAAGGCTGCTAGGAAGCGTGAACGCAAAGATGCAAAGAAAAAGGCGAAAGACCGGAAGGACGAGGATATCGCCAGTTCTACACCCGTGGATGAGAGGGTCTTGTCACCTTCACAGGAGCAACGTTCGGGCAGTGAGACACAATCCGTAAAGACGGAGAAGAAAACAAAAGAGCTCAAGCCAACTCCCGTAAGTACGGAAAAGACTCTAGAAGAGGAGGAGGATCACGTAACCTCGATGAGGGAGGATTGCTCCGAACGTTCGAGGAAGAGACGTAGACGAGATCAGGGACTATGATGTATTTTATGCGTTGTGTATTCCCCCAGTAGTTGTCATCACCCTTAGAGAATACCATCTCCATGATGAAATTTAACATGTAACATTTTGATCACTGAGCATAATTATACAAATCCAAGACTACGACGATGGTTCACTGAAGGGGCATGCTGCGGTTTGCGAGAGTAGGGAATTGGAAAATAAGATCTTCATTGACATGCCTGGGAGTGGACCGAGTTATTGCTAATTATGGAGAGGTAATATGAAAGATAAAAAGACAACGCACAGTTGAGTGAGGAGAGCAGTGAGAAAACGATCGACAGCCTCCCAAGAAGGTATGCAATGGGCACACTAGCCTCGAGTAGTACCACGCCATGCGCTCTGCATGGCAATACGACGAGCCTATATGTCCAAGTTGCCAAGGGCCGATTAGTTAAGAATTGAAAAAAAAAAACGGTGGTGGAACTCTTGAGCGCACCTGATCTAGAGTGATAGAATCTTCTCTCAAGAAAACCTTTTGTCTTCCGCCGCTCTGCTCCTCATCCTCATCGTCGTCATCATATACGCTGTTCTGGGTGCTTGTTCGTATGCTCCCAAATGCTGCCTTGTTGCCTGCCAGGGAGAACGGGGTCGACTGGACAGCTGTACCGTAGACGCTGGACGTCTTTGCCGCGCCGAACGCCGCAAAGTCCGTGACGACTTTGCGGGGCGGCGACGACGCCGTGAAGCTGCTCGAGAGCGGTGATCTCGAATCTGATGGGCGCGGCGGAAAAGACGGTGGGTAGCCATGTGCACCCCGTGCGCTAAGCATCCGCACTTGCATGTACTTGTCCGTGAATCGCGTCCCGTTGATCTACAAACAATCGAAGAAAAATGTGTTTAGTCTGTTGTTTGAAAATGAGTGAATTAGGAGAAAGCGCACCCTTCGTAGATGTGGCCGTGCTTCTGCGAGGTTAGATGCCAGGGTAAAAATCTCGACGTTGTGCCTCGCTTCGTCCGAGTCCCTGTAGATGCTCTCGATGACGACCTTCTTCGTGCTCTCGTTTCGTAAGAGCAGCTTCTCGTGCAGCTCGCGCGCGACGTCGTCCACACTTTCGTTGTTTCCCAAGATCCGTTGGGCGACGGCCTGGCCTACCTCGCGTACAAGGCGCTCCATATCGAGGTTCTCGAGTACAAGACCGACGATGGCATGTGCGAGCAGGTCTGCCGATGTCAGGGGGAGCATAATACCAGAGGTGATATTGACGAGCGCCTTGTAAAAGTCCGTCGCAAACTGAACAAAGGGAAAGTGAGAAGAGAAAAATGAGGCAAGAACATGTGGAGTGGATGACACTCAGGGAGGACGTACCGAATAGCTGCTTAATGCTGGTTCGCACGCCACGAAGAACTAGAGGCATATGTATCAGAGGATCGGGAACAAGTCACTTTGCGAAATGCGAGACAAAGCGTACATACCAGAGTGATTCCGCGAGCAGCCATCTGTCGAGCCAGCACGAGAGGGTCCTTGCCGTCGGGCGATCCTTCGTCGAATCCTGATTTTCAAACAAACGGAGCATGATGTATATATGTATGCGCGAAGAAAAGGGCCCTTTCTTCTTTTCAAAAAAAAAAGCCGGAAAAACCAGACTCACCATCCCCGTATTCACCGATGCCGTGCGGTGGTGCATCAGCGATGAGCACGATCATCTTGCTCGCCTGCTCCCTCCAGTCCATCTTGAGCGCCTCCGCGAGTCCGGCGGTGACCGCCTCGGGTCCGTCACCACCTCCTGAGGCATACAAGCTCGAGAGGTCGCGATGTACCTTGTCGATATCGGACGAGAAGCCAAAGTTGCGCGTCACGTAAGTGTGGTCCTGAGGTGGGTGATCGCGATAGGCGACGAGGCCGACGCGCAGGTCCTCGCGGGCCTGCAATTTGCCAGATTGGTAGATGTTGTCACAGATGAGTTGGATGTTCTTCGTCGCGGAGGAGATGTAGGAACCCTGGCTTCCGGTGCAGTCTTGCACGAAGACGAGGTCGCTGTGGAGTCACATACGATTGGAGAGTGAGCGCTAGTGAGCAAATGAGAGATGCACATACAGCATCTTATGGTCAGGTCCGACGGGTGGTGTAGGGCGCTGCTGAGCGTTGTACGCCTCTTGGAAGATGGCAAGGGCATCAACGGAACCCCCTTGTTCGAAATCCATGTTAGAATCCATGATGGTGGTAATGTAGACGAGAGAACTGTTTGAACACTTTCCGAGTCCGTTCTGATTGGCGGGTAAAGACAAAGGGTTAACGCTCGTCACGGTACTCTCGCCTCGACCTCGTTGCATGAGCCAGAGTCTCAGACTCCTCAAGGCAATCGCCTAGTGCACGCTGCCCAGGCCACGCTTCTTTGAACTTACTAGAATCGGATCACAGCTGTAATTCCCTCAGTAACGCCCACTCTCCCTACATCACCTACTGTACTACGTCTACTGCGAGCGTCCACCCAGAAGCCATCCTGTCCACTGTCCTCCAAATGTCCCCGGCCGAATGAACGTCCGATATGCCATCAACAACCCTGCAGAAAAACTTCCCACAAGCGCCGAAAGCACGATGTAAGTGCGTAATCGTGCCGCTGGTGACACGCTTCGCTCAGCGCCTCCAGGAATCGAAGAATTTCTGCATTGACATCAATAGCATGCGGCACATTAGCTGAACGACCAGCGGTAAGCTAGTCGCACACGTACGGATGCATGGCAACGCTGCAAATGGCATGAAAAACGTCTGCAGTTTGGCCTGTTTTTACGCTAACGGCGACTGGTACTTGTAGGTAAAGTCTTCTGCAGTACACATCTGGCTGCACTTCGTGTCTCTGGTTTCGGGTAAATTGACGTCATACAATGGCTTCGCAAACATGAATGATGGGCATACCTGCTGCGCCAGGTCCAAATCCGACTTCGTCGCAACGAAGAGAGTGGGGATATGGTCAAGACTATATTGTTGCTTATCCAGTGTCAGGACACAGGGCAGATCCACAGTGCTAAGAGGCACTCACTCTCAAATTACTGACGTACGAAAACGAATTTGTGTCGCTTGAATCATGAACGTAAACAATGACATCAGCCAGATCAGTCTTCTTGGAATGTCGGAGCACCTCAGACTCGTATTTAGAACCAAACTCCTGTAACTGAAGGTGAAGGAAATGGGAGTCAAGCAGGATGCATCTTACGACATTTGAAGCCTACCACTAAATATTTCTCTGATCCGTCGATATCCACAGAGTTGACCACACTAAGGACCTTCTCCGTTGGCACATACTTTTCATCGAACTGTGCGCCGGCGAAGGACCGCAGTAAGGAAGTCTTTCCTGAGCCTGCAGCCCCACAGACGTAGCAGAGGAATACGTTGCGCGAGGACTCGCCCCTCCGACGATCGTACTTCCTAGGACGGGTAATTAGGAGAGCACCGGTGCGAGGTTCTTCAGGATATCCCAAGTATGCAAGGTAGGTAAGGGTGGTCTTGTGCTTCAGCAGGGTAATCATACTCGAAGTGGCTCAGGAGACAATCGTTCAGCCATGTAAACCATTAAACCCACCTCCATCGCGCCAGCCATGTCTGCAAAGTGACTGGTCCCTCATCGTCCAAACCAGGAAACTTCTGATCTCGCCAGGGGATGCCCGGTGGTGCAGTGCTGAACAAAGCTTCAAGTTCATCTTTGTTCAGAGCGCCATCCTTGTCCTAGCAGTACACTGTTAGTCCTGCGAGAAACGATATGTCAGAACATTCATACCTTATCGAAAACCTCAAATATGTCCGTGAAAAATTGGTATCCCAAAGGGCTCAACTCGACTGAGCAATCCGGGGGTACATCGTACCTATGTCTCATCAGATCAACGATGAGGGTCAAGATAACTGTTTGCGAACTGAGGAGAGAGGAACATTTCCGACAATCGAAGGTCTTCTGCGTAACCATGCTTTCTGAGGACGGTCCATGTGGTTTCTAAGCGCCCTCGCTGGATGAAGATGGTGTGGAGAAGAAGAAATCCCGCTTCAGTTAGGCCAGTGTCGCTAACAGCATCACGGTTGTACCCGTGAACCATGACCTTGATGCCTTCCAGCTCCTGCAATTGCAAAGGAGCATCGAAACATTTACGCTGTCAACTCTTGAGTAACCACGCCTGCGCCATAGGAAGAGAACAAACTTGAAACTCGTTGAGTTCTTCATTGTCAAGCACACCATCTTTATTGGTATCGCAAAGCTTGAATATTCGGCGGAGCGCTTCTTCGCAAGCTGGCTTGAGCGCCTGACAAGCGATGAGATCCAATTTGTAGCGCGCGTAGGATAGATCGTTTGCAAACCTGCTTTTTGAAATCATATAATGGAGCGGTTGGGTGGAGGACTGCCTTCCGAGCGAAGTAGAACACCTCTGAGACGTTCAGAGGAATTTTTGCGGAGCATTCTACGCACGTCTCTACTTCCTATGCATCATTCTACGGGGTAAGCAGAACAGACACGGAGACAAAGTGGGGGAGGTACCTTGAAGTCGGCCATAATTGGCCTGATTTCATCCTCCAGTGATTTATTTGTCACTTCACCGCCGCGTAGATCTATCTTGTTCCCTACTAGGATTACAGGGACCTAGAGAAGGATTAACACAGGAGGTAAACGTAAAAGATGATGCACACCGACGGACATTAATGCCAAGCTGACGGAAATAGGGTAGCCAGTACATGGAGATTCGATTGAAAGAGTTCGAATTGTCGATTGCGTATACGACGCAAATGACGTGGGCCTTGCGGATCTCAAGTTCTAGATAATGCTTATCATCTGGACCGGCTACAGAGACCGGAAGGCGTTATGGGCACGGAAAACCGGAGGGGGTTCATTCAGGGAACTTGCCTCCGGAGTCTACTATGTAGGTTGTCACGTTTTCGGAGGTGAACTCGGGGGATATGGTTACCTCGGGGACGACATGCTGCACCTGTGGAAGTGGAAAGTGCATAAGTCGGGGGGAAGGGGCGTGTTTTCCGAGCATAATATGGGGACAGACATGGGGTACGTATGCCTCCTTGATGAGCGAGGTGACAATGGTACTTTTGCCGACACCCTCTGGGAAGCGTAATGCATCGTGTGTTGAGTTCAACAGCAGGGACAAAGACAAAAACACTGGTACCGTCACCAACTAATAATATGCACACATCTCTGCGCATGCTCTCGAGAAGAAAGAGAAGAGAATGTAGAGTTGTGGTGGAGAGACTGATCGGACTTGGCCCGGGCCGGTGAACACTTAAAATCAATGTCACTGCGGCTACGGCTGCGGCTACGGAGATTGAGGATCATGTCCCTCTTCCTCTCCTTGTCATCTGACATCCTCATTCTCATCATAGGAAATCTCCCCGTCTCTGACCTTCTTGCCTTGACAAGTTTATGTCGAAAACTCTATGACCTTGTAAGCACACATCCCTCCATCCAATTTACTGTATATCGTCTCGCCAGCTTACCCACCTTAGGTCCATGAGTTTGGTGGAAGGAGCATCCTCCGGACTCTTTCTAGGCCATCCAGGAGCTTGGAGAAGAGCCTCTTACTCTGGCGTCCACTGGCTCAAGTCAAGTACCACACCGTGTCAGACCGGTCCTGGGAGAAACAACGGTTCGTAGCCCGTCCACTCTCCCGGCCATGGAAAGGCAAGCTACAACCGCTTCTTGCGATAAACGAATCGCGCTTGTTTGTTGCGGCGGGCTACACGCTCTACTCCTACGTATTCATGCCTTCTGAGCACGAGGGGGCAACTCCCGGCGTTTCATTTGAAGCGTCCTACCAGTTCAATTACCAAGAAGATGCGCCCAGGAATGATATCACCGGTCTCGTGTGCGCCCAAGACGGTGGCGCAGATCGCACGCTCTTCGTTGGCTTTGAGAACGGAGAACTCCAACGCGTCCGGATTCCTCCCTGTAACCCCGGCCAAGTCGACCTTCCAATCGATGCCCCATTTCGTACCTCATCCAATTACCATAATGGCGAGCTGATAGAAGCACTCGCTGTGTCCGGCGACAGCCTCTTGTCCATGTCGATTAACGGCAAAGCCGGTCTTCTCAACATATCCTCGCCTACTCCTTCCGTCCAGCATACGATCGATTTAGACACTCGCGCCTGGTCAGCGCTTCTCTCCACCTCTGCCTCTACTCCATTTGCAGCATTTGGCACCTCTTCCGACACACCGCTCACCATCCACGCGATCACACCTACCTCCATCTCCGCGATACCGACTATGAAGTTGTGCTCGTCTTCTCAACATAATGACTCGGTTCTTGAGCGGCCTACTGCCGTATACGGAATCACTTCTGCACCACCCGCATCGCCTTGGGGCGCTTCGGATCAGATTATAGTATCGGGTTGGTTCGAGGGCTTAGTCTGCGTCCACGATATGCGTGTTTCCCCAACCCCCACGCTCACCTTTTTCGATCCCTGGTCCTTCGAACCCATCTACGCAGTCGCCTGTGGTGGCGGGGGAGGTGCCCACATCGCCGCCGGCTCCGCGCGGCACTCCGTCGTGGCGTTTTGGGACGTGCGTGCTGCCACCCGCGGCGGCTGGAGTGTGCATGCGCCCGGAAATGACTCTTCGCCGGTATACTCAATCATAATGGAGAGCTCCCGCCTGTTTGGCGCGACGCAGAGTCGGCCGTTCGTTTATGACTTCGGACCTAATGTAAGGCCGGAGACATATCCTTCATTGCCAAGCACTCGAGGGAAGAAGGACGGTCTGTCTTACAAGGGACAAGACCGCATTGGATTCCACGTCACCAAGTATGACCACCCGGCAGTGAAAGTTCACGCGGGAGACCATTAAATCCAGTTAAACCTGTATTCATTCAACATGGCAGACATCCCCGACTGGGCACATTTACAGATTGGCATGGAAGTGATGGTAATTCATGATGGATGGGTAAAGTGACGATGCTAATGAATAGTGACGAGTGATAAACATGCAGTTAGGATAGAAAGATGTCGATCTACAATGATCCCAGAGGAGATGCATGACAAGATAATCCAGGGTCAGATGACAAATGCAAATGATGAAAGGAGAAAAAGCATCAAAAAGGAGGGAAACGGCTACCCATGTGGGAGGGTAATTCGGCTGGAAGTGATGTCGGATGAATCATGAGACTTGTACAGGGTGACTGGCATGAGAGCGGTTTGTCCAGGGGAAGAGTTGGCGCACATCCCCTGAAGGTGGGGCATCTGCAGCCTGCCTAGGTTCGACAAGCAAACTAGGAAGCACACTTTCAGCATTTTGCTTTGACGTACAACCGAACATCCATACCTGCGGCGGTACAGGTCCTGGAGATCACCGTGATGCTCCGATTTCTCAAATGCATCTTTGAGGTAATCTTGGATTTCTGTGACCTCCTTCAGCGAATAGGGAACTTGGAAACGTCGGATATCTGTAGGGCATCTCAGACACGCGCACTCTTCAAAAGAGGGAAGACCATTACCCTGAACAATTCGGGCCATCTTATGATACTTGCTGAAGTTGATCAGCTTCTTCTCAGCGGCCAAAGGAGACGCCCGTTGAGATGGATTTCCCTCTCGACAGAAAGTGATATCAGTCAGGTACAGGCCTGAATGTGGTGAATTAACCAAAAACAATTGACACCGTTGACCAGAAAACGCACCTAAAAACGGAACAGCGGGAGGGACTGTCTCACGCAAGCGTAAGCGATACTCGTGATAATTTCGAGCATGATCGGCGAGCTTTCGGACACTGTCAAGTTGCAACTTTTGCTTCTGGGGCACACCCTAACGAATCAAAAAAAATCATTCATGAAATGACAATGACCCAAGAAAAAAAACGAAACAAACCATCCATGTTTGTTGCAAGCGCGAAATAGTTGAAGAATCCAGCGCCGCAAGAATAGAGCGCGACGTCGCGAAATTATACAATATCGTGCAGCGCTATGCCGTAGAAGGTCAGCATAGACGCTCGATGGGAATAGCGGTCTACTAACATCAGCAAGCTTGATAAAATACTTGACGAGCATAGTGCGCCTCTTGAGATCTCCCTCATTCAGGATGCTCTCCGCAACCCAACCAGTGATGACAGTGCTGAAGCTCGTAACAGCACGTACATTGACAGGTGGTTTGTAGCCCTCCTGTCCACCCTCCAAAATTTCCTCTGGCTGGATGGCGCAGAAGAGATTAGATTCCATAATGGACAATTGCCGCGCCAGTTCGAGGCAATCAAAATCGGTGATAGAGACTGAGGTGAAATTCCGATTCCGCAAGTTGGAAAAGAGGGTCTTGGTTATAATGGGACGTGGTATCTCGAATGGGATGCGGGGAGTAAATGCCGACGAAGGATCACGGGCAAGATCTGGCCGCGGGGTTGCAGGGGTGACTTGTGCCCCTTCGCGTTTGCGTGCAATAATGACCTCGTGGATGCGGTGAGATGGACCTGGAAACATAAGCGCTAACGCGTCACGGTTGAAGTCGAGCAGTGTTTGCAGGACGGCATTATCAGTGGTAGGCCGCCAGTAGACTTCCAGCCATGACTTGACGAGGTTAGAGATGCGTAGCCGGACAGGAATGCCCTTGCGCTGCTGCCAAACGTACGTACGCTCTTCGGAGAGCCCTTCAGGGGGCACTAGATTATAGCGCTCGATAATGGCCTGCACCAGCTCGGCAGGGGACGAAAAAAGTCTGAAGGTGAGGAAAAAGATGGAAGAGAAGGCGGAATCCACAACCGAATTGGGAGGGGTTATCTTCTCCACCAAAGCCCGAAGAGTTGCACCGACGAGTTGGCCTTCAGAATTGTATGAGACATCTTCCGGTGGATAATCGTGGAATTGCAGCCATGAATCAGAATCCAGCAGTGATTGGTCAGGTACGTTCGCCGCAGGAACTGACGGTAGGCTGCCATGGAGTATCTTCTTTTGTAGGACCTTCTCACCATCGTGGCTATCACCCCACGTTGTACCAGCATCCATAATTTTCTCTGTGGGAACAGGTGAAGGTGAGGCGGTTTCAACGGGTGAGCTCTAAAGACTTGTTAAATAACAACGTCATCACCAACAGTACTGGGGAACCCACCAGGAATTCCGAAGTTTCAGATCCTTCTAAAGTGTTCTCCTCACTTGGTTGAGAAGCACTCCGATCGGCACCATACTGTGAGAGAGTGGTGCCATCACTTTCCTCGGTAGATGTGTCTTCCGCAGCTTGGTGTAATCCATTCAAGCTGACCGCCCTCTGAACCCGCGAATGGATAGCCCGGTCATCAGAATGCGAGGGTGCAGAATACTCGCCAAGGTCGCCTGGTCGTTCAATGATGAATGGTTGTTCACCCGAAGAACGACTCAAACACATTTTAACTGCCGCTACGCAATCGGCGCCAGCTTTGAGCGCATCGGTTGCAGAGCGGATTAAGGACATTTTTTCTTGCTCCTCGGACATTTCAGGAGGGAGGCTGCCTGTCAAAAGGCGCACGGACTCCGCAAGGCCACTAGTCACGTTATACAGACCATCCTTGGCCAATTTAAGATTGGCGGCCTTGTGGACGGGAACGGTCGGGTGATGGAGGACAGCCTCCACCACGACCAACAGCTTGCACACGATATCTACGATCTCCCGTACCAGCTCATACATGTGACCAGTGCTTGCCGCGTGGGAAGACCGTGAGTGTACGTGCGCGTGTCCGATGAATGCCGCGATCGTGGATAGGTATTGCGCGTGCGTGCGTCGCAAAACTTCCATCAACTCTTCATATGTGGAAGGACCGGAAGGAAAAGGGGGAGAAGCAAGACTAGCGACCGAATCCGCAGAAGTGAAAGATGAAGAAGAGGATATGCTGCTGATAGAAAGGCCGTTCTTGTGCTTGTTGAGACGTGATTCTGCCGGGGCGAGGGCGCGCGGATTCTGAGACTGGGAGCGGTTGAGGTCTAGATGTGGATCTGTTTCTGATGGGGTTCTACGAGCAAAACGTAAATCCCCTAGACTTTTCGCTCTAGTAGCTGTTCGAGTGGTAACTGGGCTGTCACGAGCCCGGGCTTGAGGGGGAAGAGAAACGGCATTTTTAGTCTGCCGTAACGACGCTGTGGGAGTCTCATCCTCGCTCTCAGCGATCGAGCTACTACCGGGCGAACCCCTGGACGAAAACCCTTCCCGTGCCTGAGTCGATAGTGACTCTATAAGCATGGGTGGGTATTCAATAGAGACACGCTTGTCAGGGACCTTGACGCCACAGCGAACGGCAACTGCCAAGAATCGACGAAGTCGTGAGAAGACCTGCCCTCCGAGTCGGACCATCTTTTCCACTTGCATATCGCGCTCGTCTTCACCAAGGCCCTCATCTGACGCTACTTTTGCCTGATTTACGATGGCAGCGAGCTCAGACAAGACCCGTTTACGTTCCTGAGCAAGAGAGGGATATTGTTTCAGCAGAAGCGCATCACGTGATAGGCACCCGACAGTTGTCAGGACAGAGCGGACACATGAAATGATGCACGCCACGGATGGCTGGAAGTGTGCTATTCGATTGGACCGAACAGCATTTTGCAGCAATGACAACGCATGAAGTAATGGAACCATCGGAGTTGGGCAATAATCATCTCGAGAGAAAGGGTTCTGTCGAGACGAATGAACACTAATGGTGGAATTGGTGGAGATAGGTGAACGGGATGGAGAATGTCGTGTTCGCTTTCGCTATAATTACATATAGTACGTAAGTTCGATTACCGACCAAAAGAAAAAATAATGAAAGAAAAGGTACGGACCGGTCCAAACTCTGGTAGATGTTCGTCGGCCAGAAGTGCGAGATCGCCGTTGACATAGTTACTTGGGAACCAACCCCGACCTCCATCTAACTCGCCATCCCACCAGCCACTTGGATCACGATTAAGGACGCGAATCACTTGACCGGCGCGGAAGGCGAGACAAGTAGCATTTCGCTGATCGGGTAGGTAATCATGCATAGCAAGAACGTATTCTGGCTGAGACCTTTCATAGAAGCTCATATCTGAAGAGAGGTGGGTGTCGACGGTAGTCTCCGAGTATACGGACGGCGCTTGGGGTAGAAGAAGAGAAGATGTCGACGCATGGGCTGAAGACGCTGTGGCAGACATCATGGTGAGAGCGGAGGCAGTGGGTGAGGATAAGGGATCCAGAGGAGAGTTATCAGAAAGGGGGCGGGCTGAGCTGGGGGAATGACTTTGGCTGTTGGTATTAGCGCGATATGGTTGGGAAGCCTGTGCGACAGAAGTGTCGATCTTGAGAGTGGGGGAAGTCATGACGGCAATGTGACATAGAGAGGTAGGGCAATTCTGGCGCAGTTAGAAGTAGTTATGTGGCGAAAGAGGGCAGGTCAAGGGTGGCAGCTGAGAGGATCGCAGTCAGTACGGATGTGTGTACTTGGATTGGAAGCAGCGACGCGTGACGGCGAAACGCCAAAACGCTTAGATCTTATCGATACAAGGCAAGGTTACGAACCTTGGGTCAAGCCTCAGTGAAAACAGACCGAGAAGAACGAAGTGCGCCAAAACTGAAGCGATCAAGTCTGAGAAGTTGAGAATCCTCCGCTCGGGTAAGAACAGGGCGAAATTTGAGCAAGATCAAAGAGGATTTGGGCAGCGGGTATGTGCGCGGAGGGCAGGCTCGGGTATGGATCAATGAAAGCTAAGATTGGGTAAATGTGACGCGAGGCGAAAAAAGGCAGGTCGAGCAGACAAAGAGGAATACCGTATGGGAAGGGGACAGGAAATGGAGGAGAGGAGGGAGGGGACGGGAAGGGAATTGAAGGGGGTATATGATTGCCGTTATCCTAGCAGGCACACCACTCGCGTGAACTATTCACAAATACGCCCAAATACTAACTAACTAATTATTTACTTCCCCACTCTGAGTGCTGTGTTCTGAGAGACGTACCACAAGATCGCTCCGGATAGCCTTGTGGCGACCATGCTTAGGTCCGTCCCGAACCGCAATAATGAAGACAGAAATGACAAGGAGTGGGGGACTCGTCACCACAGCCGACCCGAAGGCACATATCCTCAACCTTGCCATAAAAGTGCGACTGTTGAACCAATCCCACACAAGATCGAGATCAACTCATTTCAATGACAATTTCCAAGTCAACATATCGCACGGACTTCCGAGCGAGCAATTTAGTTCAATTCACACTGGCTTCACGCCGTCACTCATGGCATTTCGGATCGCCTTCCAAGGCGCCGATCGGGTGGTGAAGAGACCCAATACAACCGATCGCATCGCAACAGTCCCCGCGAACAGTGCTCGTTCTCAGGGTCTCTCGAGTTCGCCCTGGAAGACGGTGAGACGAAACAGTACAGTACTGCTTAGACCCTATAGGCTGTCCCTGTTAATTTACATACCCCATACCGTAATTCAGTGCCGCAGTCATGCTGAAACGAACCAAAATGTACATGTTCATTATCGCTTTCCCATGCAGTATCATTACTTTTACGACCTTTCGCCTCAACAGGTTAGTCGCCAAGCCCGACAAGGCGGCCCCACGTGTGTAGTAAGCTAACTTAAGGCGTACGTACGTACGTACTTACGGCAGTTTACGGCAGCACTCACTGAGTGCGTGGCCGCTATCACGCGACACGTCGAAATTCCGCTAATCAAAGCCACTCCTACTAGTACTATGAGCACAATTGACCCACCTGGGCGATTGGAGGTTCTTTGGGTCTCTCATCGCTGCCGGCGTCTGACCCTCTTCGGACGTTCGGTAATGCTGGTTGGGTGCGAGCTCCTCGCTAATGCGGCTTGTTGGGTCGTCACAGGTATTTTGATTGGCGGGCGTAAAGATACACAGCCGATCCTGAGTCTCGGGCTGCTTGCATGGGTGTGTGTGCTTCATGTCAGAGATTTGCGCACCATAAACTCCCCCTTGTTTCCCCCTTTCGAAGACAATCGGACTGAGGCATGGTACGTACTAGATCAAGCTCGAGTACCATCGATGAAGGGCCTTATCGTTGCGATGCCCCTTTGCGTAGCGCTTGATGCGGATCACATCAGGTAAAGTGTGTATGTCACATTTGGCTCGCATCCTCTGCTATCCCGATGTTCATCGCTGTGGAGTCGAAGCATTTTGTGCCTGGCTCTTTCCTTGAGTATTGAGCTTCAGGTAGTGCCATCGACAACGCAACCCGAGGACTCATCAGCCTTGGACAACTTCCAGTGACTTGCGGCCTGTTCTTCTCATTAGGGCATAGCACTATCGTGATAGCCGTAGTAAGTAGTGAAGTTCACATTTACTAAAGTCATGCTTATCTGGCTCATCGATGTGAACCCCTGAGTAGAATGTGGCCATCGCCATCAGCACCGATGTCGCCGATAAGATCGATGGGTTTGGACAGGTTGGTGGAGTAGTTGGTGAGCCCCAATGTCACGTCACGTCATAACTCTACCACGGCGAGGAGAGCTAAAAACTTCCCTCAGGGTCTTCTGTCAGCGCGTTCTTCTTGTTTGTCGTGGGACTGGCGAATTCTATCATCCTTCATAGAGTCCTCCGAAAGCGGCGCCTGGTGAGAGCGATCGGACATAATTGCCGGCAGCTTTCAATTGCTGAGAAGTGATCTATTAGAACAAGAAACGTAGAGAAGAGCAGTTAGCTCGCGGTGAACAGCCGGACAAAGTTGGGGATGTACTCGAGGATGATGGCCAGTACAACAACACGATTATGATGAAGATTCTCGGCCCATTGGTTCGCTTTGTGGACCACCCCTGGAAGGTACTTCTGATGTGATCACCCCCATACCAATTACCTCATGATACTCGCCTTAGATGTACCCAGTCGGCTTGTTGTTTGGATTGGGTGAGGACCGTATCTGTATGTGTGAATGGCTAGCATCAGCTGACCTGTGCAAAGGCTTTGACACCGCGTCATCGATTGCGCTCCTCGCGGCATCGGCCATCGCAAAGAAAGGTGTAAATTCGAAAGGTATCCCTCCGGGGGACATCGTCATCTTACCTGTTGGGTCCCTTCTTTGGTCTCTCCCTTACAGGTCGGACCTGACATGCACGATCAGATGCTATTCACGGCTGGAATGACGTTGCTCGACTCGATAGACTCCATCCTCATGCTATATTCTTACACTGGGTTCGCTGAGCACCGCTTTCAACTTTTCGAGCCTATATGGGAAAACGACGAACCAGACCGCAAGAGTAACGCTTACGAAGAAGCGGCGGGCACTAATGTCTCGGTTGCTCAGCTGCGTCGCTCACAGGGCAGTCATGGGAACGAGATGGAACTTTGTCTTCCTGGCGCCGCTCCGGGCGAGCAGCCCGAGCAGAGTGGCTCTTCACAGGGAAACAAGGAACGGCCGGTGGAGGTCCTAGTCGAAGACGCAGATGCAAAGATCAGGGACATCCGAAAAGAGGCACAAAGAGAGCTGATAGTGAAACGGAACATGATGTCAGGACTGAGTATTCTGCTTACCCTGATGAGCATCGTCGTGGCATTCAGGTACGAGTTTCCACCGCACAACCCGCTACTGTAGCAACCAGACAGACCGTGACGTCGCTTCCCTGTGTCAGTATATCACTAATCACGATTATGGGATTGATCGGGGACAAGTGCGTCACGTGCAGAGCGGCGGCAGAAAACGACCACGGCTTGGCCGGCGGGTGGTGGAGATTCTGGGCGGAGGTACGGGGATCTTTTGTTGGTGCTTACAGAACATGCGCTGACTCAAGACTTTGCCGCGACCACGACGACAGGCAAACGACAACTTGGGTTATATCGGTGCTGGCATCGTCGGAAGTTTTGTGCTGGTCGTCGGAGGGTGGTACGGGGGACGGCGGGTGTTTTCCAAATCCACAAGCAGTTCATGAAGTAGTTTATTACCAATGACGATGTGTTTCCGTTGTTCCGAGTTCCGAAGGGGTGCTTACCATATCAGCTGTATAAGCGTGGAGATGCTGAAATACCGCCCGCCATCTGATGCGGGGCAGGCATTTATAGCGTGTAGCGAGTACCATTCCTCCGACTCTCTCCCAGACATGGCAAATACCACCGCGACTGTTCCCCTCAACCAAGAGTCCGTTCTTTCTTCATTCTCTTCCCTCACCGCCATCTGATCCTCTTAGCAGGCTCGCCTGGGGCCCAGCAAGGGCATTCCGAACATTTGTGCCTCCACACCAAGACCGAATCCTAATGACATGGCAGACCGCACCTTTCACTCTACTCCAGTGCATTCCATTCTCTGTCATGTCCTACCTCGTCCAAAGACCCGACACACATCTCATCCGCCTCTTGGTCCTCCCCACACTCATCACCGCAGCCCTTCACTCATCATACGGCTACGTTTGGATCGAACCAAAATATAATGTGTACAACTGGGGGGTGGCCTCCTACTCCTTTGTCCTTATGGGCAAAGGCATCGATCTGGCTCTCGCCAAAACAGGTCGTCGCAAGCAGCGTGAAGCCGTCTCAGGAACCATGTCGATCCCGGCCATCGCAGCCAAGGGCAACTCAGATTCCCCGCAGGTCGCGTCCGCGAGCGATCGTCAATTGACCTCTCTTATCCCGCTATGGCTTCAGGATGCCCTCGAGCTCATGTTCTCCCTGCGCGGTCTGGGCTGGGATTTCGGCGAGGGCGTATACACGCCGCCTACCACGCGGCCACAGGAACGCAAGCCGTTCCTTCGCGCTACGCTCAGTTCGTTCCTCGTCGCGTTCCTACTCCTGGACATCATCGATTCGGCCCTCAAGTTGGTCCCAGGCGTCGGCGACCCGTCAGGTGGAAGCATTTTCTTTCCAGACCTCCCCTTTCCAACACGCTATCTTGTCTCGACCACGATACATGTTCTAACGGGCGCCGCACTTGTCGCCGGGTTCAGGATGGTTTACGAACTGATGACACTCGTCGCCGTCGCCGTCCTCGGTCACTCGCCCAGCGCCTGGCCGCCAGTGATGGACAACCCTTGGGCCTCCCAGTCCCTGCATGAGTTTTGGGCGAAGCGCTGGCATCAGCTTTTCCGTCAGACGTTCCTCGTTTTTGGAGGCATACCCGGGCGCAAGATTGGAGGCGATGTTGGCCTCGTGCTTGGCACGTTCTTGGCGTCTGGCCTTTTCCACGAATGTACTATCCTCGCCATGGGGTGCAAGTGGGACTCGCGTGTTCCTCTTTTCTTCCTCTTGCAAGGTGGCTCGGTCATCGGTGAGCGCATTTGGAAGAAGGTGACCGGACGTCGCGTGGATGGGTTGCTCGGCCGGCTGTGGGTGTATTTCGATATCATGATTCTTGGTCAGCCTCTAGGTTTGTGTTTCATATTATTCTGCGCGCGGTGGCTGGCTGACATCGAGTTATTTTTGTTCTTGCAGTCGACGCGTGGCATCGGAGGGGTCTCGGTGGAGGAATGGTTATCCCCCCATGGATCAGCCCAGCCCGTCTTGTCCTCATCCCTGCAGCTCAAAGACTCCTTGCATAGAAGCCATCAGCACACACCATGTCTCTGTTCACGAGATACCACAACTGTTAACCTCTAATCACTGGTCAAGTTCTTTCTAGACTGGGTTTACTGATTGCTTTTAATCAATTGTACTAACGATACATAACGCTCTTTGCATTGTCATACCTTAGCAATATCTTATGCCCCGCCGTTGGGACCAAATAAAAATCTAACTGTACCCTCATTCCGTCCGATAGCATCTGCACCGTCAGGGACATCGTGGTATCCGTCCCCAAGAATTGGGGACCGACTCCGAGGTGGGTGTTCATTCTCACGCATCGCTATTTTGAGCCGCATGAGTTGGTCCGAGGTGTGCGGTGCCGGCGCAGCGATATGCAGTGCGGCTCGCGATATGTGGGGCGATGGGGACGATGGCGTGTTTGGGGTTGTGTTAGCGGAAGGATTCTGTGTCTGCGATATGAGCAGATCGAGAAGCGCATGAGAGATTGCTAAAGATTGGATGGCGAAGAGGGTCGCCCCAGTGAGCGAGTGTAGACGATTAGTGTCACTCAGGCTCACCTTCGAGATCATCAACCTGCGCTTGGAATTTCTTTTCCCAGGGGCCATAGTCCCTCAGGGTTGCCACGATCTTGAGGTTGTTTTGAGATTCAGGCGACGCATTTGCCTCGTTCTGCTCGAATGTGGACAAGAGGGCGGCAAGGTAGATGCAGGCTAAAGCAACCACATGTGGCGGAAATTGCAATGCCACTAACGTTCTCTGGCTGACCATGCGGGAAGCTTCAGTTTTGGAAAAAAGAGAAGGGAGAATGTAATTCCCACCTGTCGATGGTTAAGCGCCACGCAAACTTCGTCAACCTTTTCGATGCTAAGTTGTGTTGTCACTTTCAGTCATGCCATAATTTCGAGGTTTGTAGAAAAGACGGACCTTTAAGCTCCCTGCCAATTTTGATCACGTATGGGAATGGCATACGGGAAGTAAAGTTGAAACATATAAGTTCGACAAGAAGTCGCTCGACGGCTAACAACCTCTGTCTATCTTGTTCGAGGACCTATTCAAAAACATTTCTTTAGTTGATGGGGTGGCTCGTTAGTTCGAAAGAAAGGTCCAGGACCCCTCTGACGCGTACCACTGGATCCATATCAATCTCGCCGACAATCGACTTCGATTTTGCTGCTTGTTCTGGGAAGCGAACAGTATAGGAGGCCATGAGAATTTCTCGTGGTTTCTTTAATGTGTCGTGCATCTTTGAAGACACGTAGAGTGCCGCGAGCGTTACATCCTGCCACATGCGCGTGCGAATGAGTTCTATCGGAATGTCCGACAGAGGGTGATAGCTCCACCTGATAACCGAAATCCTTCCTGGGAAAGACGAGGTGGAACCTATGGTACAAGTTCTGCGCTGTCGCGGTGGTCTTTCGAGGGCTTTTTCAAGGGAGAAGAAAGTGTAGGTTTTTTGTGTCAACTACGAACCAACGTGGAGTGAATGGAACACTCACAATCCGATTTTGGCTCCAACGGATTCTATGAAACCGCAGGCTTGTTGTCTCGCCTTCTCCTCTTGGGAAGTAGACAACTTTCCGCGCTGCTTCTCCGAGAGTCTGACGACATCATGGGGAATGAAGTATGGCCTGTGATATTGGGTGTATGTAGATGTAGGTGACTGAGTCGCCGGTCCAGGTCCAGGATAAAATGGACTGTCCATTGCTATTGTATGAAGGGTTAGGAAGAGTTATTTATGGTAAGTAGCAGCTTCACGTGATGTTATCATGCGCGCGTTCAGTCACGTGTCAGTCTCAATGATGGATTCCAACCCAGGTCCTTCCACGACCATCTTCCTCCAGGATGCCTGCCTCCAGCATAAGTACATCAGGACCAAAGACTCGTCTCACATCGTCGAACGTCCCGAGCGACTGCGAGCCGTGAAGATCGGGCTCTGCGCGGCTATATCTCGCCTAGAAGAGTCTCTTCCCATCGCGACCAGTACCTATACCACTACACATGAGGAAGACTCGGAAGCCGAGTCGCTTGTCGAGGCTATTGAAAATCTGCGACTTGAACAACAGGACTCGGTGGAGCTTCCTTTACCAAAAGGACATCCCGTTCAGGTAATGCAGAGCTCCGCAAAGGTTGACATCCTCAATCATCCTGCTGTGAAATATATACACGGTGATGTAGACGGGGATGCCTATCTTGAGAAGCTCGTTGGTCTGGCTCGTCAGAGTATCGAAAGGATATCAAATGGCCAGTCTGAAATCCCAGAGGGACTTTCTCAGGGTGACTTATACAGTAAGTTTTAAGTCCTCCAGCTTTGGTCAATTATGGCATAGCTCTTTCTCATTTAAATTGATCTATAGTATGCCCGACATCGCTTGACGCGATTCAAGGTGCTCTCGGCACGGTATGCGAAGCAGTTGACGCCATCATGAAGTCACCTGTCCCTGGCTCTCCCGAACCCCCGCGTGGTGCCTTCGTTGCTGTTCGGCCACCTGGCCATCACTGTGGAGAAGATACGCCTTGTGGCTTTTGTTTCGTCAATAATGTCGCCGTCGGAGCTGCACATGGTGGGCAACGGATCTGATAGAAGGTCAAGGTCTGAGAATGACGTCTCCTGCAGCACATTTAAAACACGGGATTGGGCGAGTCGTGATACTGGACATTG
>WNFQ01000567.1_pt1 | contig 25008 bp, 18 predicted proteins | sample 5400171 | NCBI WGS metagenome assembly WNFQ01 (sample SAMN13153356, study PRJNA577476) | soil metagenome | isolation source: 20 cm soil under Madrone tree | place: USA:California | collected 2016-06-14
TCGTCCGTTTCACGGACTCATTTTTAAATCTCGATTGATCCCAGCACTAAAGTGCTGGGCTATTCTCATCTCGTCCGCTCGACGGACGAAACCAATTCCGCCTTTTTGGGCAAGTCTCCGACGCTTAAATTATTGACAGTCTGCCAAGCCTTGACTAAGATTCGAGCGCGCAAAAAAGTCTTCCCTTAACTACGTAAACGGAATTTCCATTGAGTCGCCGACGCAAACAAATCAATTCAACCAGCGACCGCTAGCTACGAGGAGAAATCATGCATAAATTAGTGTTCCCCTCCTTTGACCAATGGGTCAAAGGACTTGGTATTGGTTTGCTTGTGATCCTGGCCATGACTCCCCTGGTTAGAGCGCAGACCCAAATCACGACTGGAACGATCCAGGGCACGGTAACTGATACGAACGGCGCGATCGTGCCCGGGGCGAGCGTCGAGATCAAGAACCTCGACACCAACTTGTCGCGGACACTGACGACGGACGATGGCGGGCGCTTTGTGGCTCTGGGCCTGCCGCCTGGTCCGTATTCCATTAAAGTTGCCAAACAGGGTTTTGCTACTTCCGTGGCAGACAGATTAGACCACGGTCAGCACGACGCCGATCCTGGGCCGGAAATTTGAAGACCTGCTCACTCTGACTCCGGGCGTCAGCGTGGTCCAGGGTCCGGACGGAGACGAAATCACTTTTTCCGGCCAACGGGGCGTCTTCAACAACGTCAGCCTGGACGGCGGTGATTATAACAATGGTTTTTTCGGCGAGCAGTTGGGCGGCCAGCGCGCCGCTATTGATATTCCGTTGGACGCCGTCAAGGAATTCCAGGTGGTAGCGACGGGAGCGACCGCCGAGTTTGGCCGCACCGCCGGAGGGATTATCAATGTCATCCCAAAGTCAGGCACGAATGAAATGCACGGCAGCGTCTTCTATTTCCAAAGGCTCGAAGCGCTGACGGCCCATACTTCCGATGGCAAACCGCTCAAGGATTTTCGCCGCGAGCAATTCGGCGGCACGTTCGGCGGACCGATTCGCCCAGACAAAGCCTTCTTCTTCGTGTCGTTCGAAGGCATTCGCGAGAATTTGACGCGAGCGAACCTGAGCGACCCGATTGGCGCCCCCTGCTCAACTGCCACACCAACCATCGGGGCGAATGAAGCCCTGATCAATTCCAGCGCGGACTGTCAGCGGCTGGCATTGATCAACTTCATCAAGAGCACGCGAAGTCAGGACGAGGGTTTGCCGGTAAAGCATCCCATCAAGAACTATGCGTTGCTGTCCAAGTATGACTTCAATCTCAACAAATCCAATCAACTTGGAGTGTCGTATAACTTCGACTACTCGAAGAACACGAACCAGACATTCGACGTAGCCACTTATGGCAATTCAGCTAACGGGATCGAGGGTCCGTCGAAGATAACCAATCTCAACCTCAACCTGTTCTCTACTATCTCAGCCACGAAACTGAACGAAGCCCACTTCTCGTATACCCGTGAGGTACGCCCACGGGCTGCGGTCACTTCAAACGTGCCGGCCGATACAGCGATGGGCTTTGCCACGACTTTCAGGTTTGGAAGTCCATTCTTCCTTGAACCTACGATCGATGAACTGAGTTGGCGAACCCACGTCAAAGATAACCTCTCAATCATTCACGGAAGTCATACGCTCAAGTTCGGCGGCGAGTGGCTGCACACGCTCAACGATCAGACCTTTCGCGGGTTCTTCACTGGGCGATATATTTTTGACAGCGCTGCCGGCTTTCTCCGTTACGCGTCGCCGGCTGCAGCGGGAGGGTTTGGCCCCACCGTCGCTGAATGCTTTAACAACACCTCCGGCGCGTTCACCGGCTGGATAACTCAAGGCGCTCCCTTTAATCAGAGTTGTGCCGCAGGCAGCAGCATTTTCGGTCCTCCCAACAGCGGCCTTGGCGGACCGCTCCTGCTGTACTTGCAGAACGGAATTCCGACTGGGATTGCGGGTGTGCCAGCGCCGGGAAAATCGACCATCAAGAATGAAGACCTTGCTCTGTTCGCTCAGGACAGTTGGCGGGTGCGGCCGAACTTTACTTTGAATTATGGTCTGCGTTGGGAAGCCCAAATCTTTCCCAAGCCGATTGTTCCGCCGGCTCAGACAGCCTACGGACCGTTGCTGACTAATCCCCTGTTTCCTTCTGACGGCACATTGCACAGCCCGAAGAAAGAGTTCCAACCGCGCGTAGGGATTGCCTGGGACATCTCGAAGAAGAACACGTCCGTGCTGCGAGCCAGCTACGGCATTTTTTATGGCCGGCAGAACATGCTTTCACAGGTCGGATCGATTACCGATAACGGCGTTCAGCAATTCGGCATCTTCTGCAACTCTACCTTTGCTTTTACCTGCTTTGGCGCGGCCAGCAGGCCGCCTACCTGGCCCAACACAGAGTCCGTACCACCGTCGGGAGGCATTCCTTTCGGAGCTTCGGTGCGCGTGTTCAGTAAGAATTACGCCAACCCGCGCATCTATACGCTGAACGTACAGTTCGAGCAGGAGATCGCTCGCGATCTCTCATTGTACTTTGACTTCACACATTCGAAGGGCGTACATCTGACCCGTTTCCTGAATTTCAACCGGACGGGCGTGCTGATGCCTGCGACTCCTCTGTTCCCAACCCTGGGTGATGTCTTCGTCACCAGTGCCGTAGGTAAATCGCTTTACAACGGCTTCACAGTAGGCATGCGCAAACGCATGAGCAGGAGATATCAGTTCGAATGGAACTATGTGCTGTCGAAGGATCAGGATGATGATTCGAACGAACGCGATCCCTTCACTGATCGCTCCCTGACATTTCTCAACCTGAGTCTGGACTATTCGGTTTCGGATCGAGACATCCGGCACAAGTTCAATTTCTTTTCGTTCGTGCAACTGGGCTGGGGTCTGGAGGGAGACTTCCGCGTTCAGGCGCGCAGCGCGCAACCCATCTCGGGCAATCGAACTGCGGCCAGTCCCGCAAGGAATACTTTGCGCAAGGACAACCAGTACTTTTCGTTCGATTGGCGCCTTCAGCGGCCTTTCAAATTTGGCGAGCGATATGCGCTGATTCCGATCGTCGAGATGTTTAATTCCTTCAACAACAAGAACAATATCAACCCGCTCAGCACGCCGGGGCTATTCAACTTTGATGGCTTTCTGCGGCAAGGCGTGGGCGACCCGAGGCAATTGCAGTTAGCGGTTAAATTTACTTTCTAACTGCGATTCAGTCTGGGCTGACAAGGAAGCAAAGGCGCAGAGGCATTTCGTCCCTGCGCCTTCCTTTTTATATGGTTTAGAAGCGGGCTACCGCCCGCTTAGTCGGGCAGTAGCCCGACTCTAAACACCGCTTGTTGAGATGGCGGGCGAAATGGACGAGATCAGAAAACAGATCGAAGAGATAGTCGATCGCGAGACGCGCGCGTGGGATACACAAAATGTCTCTCTCCTGTTGAGCGTCTTTCACCAGGACATGGTCTGGCCCTGGCCGCGCACCCCTCGGTCGCACGATCCGATGGATTGGGTGATCGAATGGGGCAGATACGATTATGAACGGTGGCGGAGCGGCTGGCAGAAACTGTTTGATACCCATCGCCTCGCGCGTAACGACCGGGCGATCAAGAAGATCGAGATCTCGAAGCAAGGTGACGGAGCGTTCGCAGTCGTTGATATCGACACGCTTTGGATCGATCATGCCGGTAACGAAAATCACTGGCAAGGCCGCGTCTGCAAGGTCTACTCAAAGATCGGCGACGAGTGGAAGATGACTATGCAGACTGGTGTGCTGGACTATTCTAACGATCGCTCATGATGGTCGGGGCAGTAGCCCGACCGTGAGGGAGGGCGTCTCTTTGGCGAGGCTCAACGCCCTCCCTTACGGTCGGGCTACTGCCCCGTAGCTCATCTGGCCAGGTAACGGGCGCGGGCCACCGCTCCCCAGAATTAACTTCGATTTATCTTCTCGTTCACCTTCGCTTAACACGCTTGAGCTATAAGACTCTTGTAAATCCCCCGGCAGTTATTGTTGACGACGCACTCAATGGAAGTGCCGGCGATCCAGGAGGTTTTCATGCAGCTAGAACAAATCGCTTTCCCGTTTCGCGCCAGGAAACCAAGACGAAGCAATAATCCGAGCGCCGATCTGATTGGCCGTTCGTATGTGGATGGTAACGCAAGCATTACGGTGGTCAGCGTCTGTCTCAACGACGACAAAAGGGTGATGGTTGAGCGCGACCTTGACGGCCGCACCTGGTCAATGCCCGCCTGGCTGATGCGTTTGATCTTTCTCGAAACGAAAGGCAAGCGGGCCGCTTAGCAGTCGACCGCAGGATCGAGGAACAAACGTCATGACATATCTAATGATCGAAGACGCTCTTTCTGATGAAGAAGAGATCACGCAAAGAAACGGCCTGACGGTCAAGTGCAGTTGGTGTGGAGAAATCATCCACCTCGACGGCAAGGAACTGGCGCTGGCGATGTGTCAGGGTTGCTATGAGCAAATGCTGGCGGAGTTCCTCAGGGCACAGCAGATGAATCAACCTGACACCAATGCGAGCGATCGGTGATGCAAAATCGGTAGTGACCTAATTTGCGAACACGTAATGGAGTCAGTACCGGGAGCGGTAGCGACCGGGTCTCTGTTGCCAACAAAGTTGAGCCTATTACCAGCCTTACCAGGTCGCTACCGCTCCCTGTACTGACCTCATCGCTCAAATTAGGGCACTACCGCACAATCCGTTACGTTGATCGACGTCTCATTGCTGAGTATCATTCTCCCGTGAGCAAGGTTGAGATTCTCGAACAGCTGCCAAAGCTGACTATTGAAGAGCGCAATGAAATCCGTCTGAAGCTTGCTGAGCTCGACGGAAATTCATGGCTGGATGGCGAAGAGCCGCTCACTGATACAGAGAAAGCTCTCCTTGAAGCCCGTCTGGCCGCCTACGAGAGAGATCCTGATGCCGGCAGTTCATGGGCCGAAGTGGAAGCCCGCATTCGTCCTCGTCCCTCCTGATCGCGGTAAGTAAAGCGAATCAACAACAGCATGACTCTCAACCCGATCGATATAACTCATCGATCACCCTCCCATACCGAGCGTCGATGACGTTGCGCTTCACTTTCAAGGTCGGCGTCATCTCGCCGCTGTCGATAGAGAACTCTTCCGGCAGGAGGGCGACGCGGCGGACGCGCTCATGATCGGCCAGATGGGCCGTGATCGTCGTCACGTCTTTCTGGACCATCTTGACCGCGCTGGTTTGCGCGCTCAACTCGGCATGAGTCGCCGCGACGGTTTCTCCAGTAGCGCGTAAAGAAATCTGCAAAGCTTCCCAATCGGGCACAATCAGGGCCACCGGATATTTGCGGCTGGCGCCGACGACAACCACCTGATTAATGAACTCGCTCTGTTTCAGAAGACTCTCGATCTGCTGGGGTGCGATATACTTGCCGTTCGAGAGCTTGAAGAGATCCTTCTTGCGATCGGTCAGGAACAGATGACCGTCTTCATCGATGCGGCCGACGTCTCCGGTCGCGAACCAACCGTCATTCATTACGGCCAGCGTTGATTCGGGATGACCATAGTAACCACGCATCACGTTGGGTCCGCGGATTAGCATCTCGCCATCTTCGGCAATCACGACGTCGATTCCGTCGAATGGTTTTCCGATCGAACCCACGCGATTATCATCGGGACGATTGGCTGCCACAATGCAGGTTTCAGTCATGCCGTAACCCTGCAAAATGTTAATGCCCGCGCCCAGAAACGAATACGAAAGCGCGGGAGACAGCGGGGCGCCGCCGGAAACAAAGTAACGCAAGCGGCCACCGATGCCTTTGCGCCATTTGGTGAACACCAGCCGATCAGCTACTGCGTGCTGCAATTTCAGCCCTACCGGTATGCGCCTTCCCTGGTCTTTCAATTCGGCATAGCGCTGTCCGATCACGAGCGACTGCGCGAAAATTTTGCTTTTCAGGCCGCCGGCCGACATGCCTTTCTTAATAATGCGATGATAGACCTTTTCGAACAGTCGCGGCACGGCGGTCATAATCGTGGGGCGCACCTCGCGCAAGTACTCGCCCACCTGTTCGATCGATGCGGCGTAATTAACCGAGACGCCCATATAGCAGAAGACATAAAAAACCGTGCGCTCGAAAATGTGCGACAAGGGCAACACTGAAAGCGAAACGTCCGTCGGCATGATCGGCAGACCGCCGGTGATCGAAAGCACGTTGGAAACAAAGTTACCGTGCGTCAGCATGACGCCCTTGGGCTCGCCGGTCGTGCCGGACGTGTAGATGATCGTCGCCAGATCTTCACTGCGGCCGCGAGCCAGCAACTTATCAAAAGCGGCAGCGTCCGCGAGTTCGATCGCCGCGCCCCGCGCCTCAACGCTTTCCAGAGTTGTCGCTCGATCAAGACCAGCGGCAGCTTTAGGATCGAATACGACCACGTGCTCGAGGTGCGGCACGCCTTCGAATCCTTTGCGCGCGTGTTTCAGGACCCGGCCGCCGGAAATCAGGAGCGCCCGAGTGCCGGAGTCTTCCAGGATGAATTGAATCTGATCGATCGATTGGGTTGTGTAAATGGGAACGGTGACGGCGCCCAGGCTGAGGATGGCCAAATCCGCGATGGACCATTCGGGTCGATTCTCTGAGATGATCGCGACGCGATCTTTGGGCCGGATACCAAGCTCTGCCAAGCCGAGCGCGATGTGACGAACGCGCCGCACAAAGTCAGCGGCTGAGATGCTTATCCACTGGCCCTCGCGTCTCTCGCTGACTGCATCAGGCTTGTTATGCCGGGCGATGGCCGCCAGACAGACTCCCGCCAACGTAGACGGGATGGTTGATTCTTCTTGGCCGGATGAGACCTTGGCGAGTGCTGCCGAAGACACTGGAAAACGATCTCCTTCGATAGGCCAGGGCTACAATCTTAAGTTACCAGATCGGGAAAGAGCGGGACACAGACTACATCCTCCGCAGGTGAAGATACAACCAAACAGAGCCTGATTTCATGAGGCGGCAGGCGCCATTCAGGCTGTTTTTGCCTCTTCCAGCGCCGGAGCAGGCAGGACGCCGGATTCTAATTCAGCACTTCTGGAATGGCGCCGGCGGCGGGGGCCGCGATGATGTCCGCCCTCGTCGACGCGACTGTCCAGGGTTGCCAGCGCGGCCAGGATCAAAAACAGCAAAGCGTTCGAAGTGGTGTGCAAAGTAAAGTCGAAAAAACTGTGGATCAGCACCGCGAAACAACCGGCCAGTGCTCCCGTGGCCACGCCGCGCCGGAACTTGTCGTCCGTTTCGCGGCGGGCGAATCCCTGGCCAAAAAGAATTACCAGAAAAGCGATCCCGAGAATGCCGCCCAGTAGGCCTCCGTCGGCAAGTGTCTGCAGGTAGTCGTTGTGTGCCTGCTCCAGACGAAAGACCCCGTTCCGCGAATCGTAGCGGGTGTAGATCACACTGAACGATCCCAACCCCGATCCCACCAACGGATAAGCCTTAATCACGTCGAGCGTCACGCTCCAAAAATGCGCGCGGCCCGTGGTGGGATCGGCCGCGTTGGGCGTGCCGACCAAACGAGTGAAGACATCTGAGCCGCCCACGGCGATCGTGCCTCCAATTAGAACTGCGATCAGTCCAAAAGAGAGAACGGCGCGCAGCAAAGCCGAACGGATACGTTGAGCGCGCGGCAGGCGTTCTCCGCGGCGCAGGCCCGGAGTGGCGACGACCGCGAGAAACAAAATCTCGGCCGCCAAACTGATAATTCCACCCCGCGAATTTGTCAGGATTAGGGCCACCCCCATCATCATGACCACAAATGCGTAAAGTGGGCGCTTGTAACTTTCGATCGCGCCCGAGAAGAGCAGGCCGAGCGGCAGTGCGATTGCCAGCTCCATATAGCCGGCAAAGTGATGGCGATTAATGAACGGCCCGAAGGCCGTGCTCTGTGACAATTGACGAAACCAATACACTCGCGTGCCGTCGGTGGTGAAGGATTGGGTCAGACCAAACATAGCCAACAGGAAACCGAAAATCGTGATAGTTCTAACCATCGTACGCAAGCGGCGCGGTGTGTCGGTGAAAATCAGAGTGGCAACAAAGTAGATTAGTAAGGCGATAACCTGCACCAGCACCAGACGAGTCGCATATGGATCCAGCGATAATGCGCGAGCTGGAGCCAGCGGCAGGCCAGCGTTGTCGGCAGTGCGGAACGGCAAGAGTTGAATGAGACCGAGCACGACCAATCCCACCAGCGGCCACTGCAATGCATTACGACTGAGTTGCACGGAACGCAGCACGAGACCATCAACGCACCAGAGACAAATCAGTCCCGCCGCGCTCAACGCAAAAGTCGCAAGCGCCCAGTAATGTACTGTGCCGTAGGCTAAGGCAGTGAGCACCACCGCGACACAGATCGTCAGATAGGCCAGCCGGCTGGCAAGCGTGTGCCGGCGTTTCACCCGCTCTGTCGTGCCAGGCTTAACGCTTGATACGACCGGCGTCTGAGCGCGGAGAACCGGAACCGCTGATGCGTTGGAGGTTGAAGTCGTCATACCAGATTGTGCCGAAAATTGGACAGATCTGCGCCTCGGCACTGCAAGGCGCGCGAAAAAATCCAAGAGTTATGCCATCGTGCTGCGGCTTGGTGGTGAAATTGAAAGTAATGCGTTGCCAATCATTCGTTCCAGATGGTAAGGGAGCTGAAGTGGCCAGCGTGGTCCCGTCAACAGCGTCGAGGATGACCAGCGCCGGCGTGCTGCCACCGATTAGATCCTCGGTGCGCGCGTAGCATTCAAATCGATACTGAGTTCCCGGCTCAACCACTACGTTCTGCGAAACCGGAATCTTATCGAGATTCCTCGGCGCCCTGAGAATGATCCGCAGACTCTTTTGCCCGCTATGCGCATGCGAATCCGGGGACGCCTGGGCAGATGCGCGGGCCTCGATCATCCAATCGAAAGTGTTCGCGCTGGGAACCTTAAGCTCGCTTTCAAATCCTCCGTTAAAGAACTGCTCTGGCGCCGGCAGGCTTGTTTCCGGCTCAATCTCGTGCATCACGGTCAGGAGCGCATGAAATTGCCTCGCCTGTGTCAGATCTCTTTCCAGTTGCCTGCTGAGATCTTTTTGCGCCTGGCGATCTGCCGGGCTGATAGAGCCCCACAGACGCATAGCGTCGTCGACTTTCTTGGCGTTCACCAGGTAGATGGCAAACTGCAACCGGGCGGCGGGCGACCCACAGGCGACCCTGGCAATTTCATTTACGTCTCCGCCGAAAATCTGCATCGCCAAATCAAATACCTGGAGACGCATTTGATCGTCGGATTCGGCGGCGTGCCCTAGCTGCTGGAAGGCTTCGTCAAACTTTCCCTCGCGCAAGAGCAAATTACCAAAATACCAACGTGGCTGAGAATAAGCGGGGGCCAATTCAACCGCACGTCGCAGGGCCTTTTCACTGCTGTCCCGGTCGCCGCCGGCTTCGAGCGCGCGCCCGAGTTCGGTCCAAAAACGATAATCGTTCGGAGAAAGTCTCACCGCCTCCTGGTATTCGCTGACGGCGGCGGTCATATTCTGTGCGCTGAACACTTTCTCTTCCAGTGTCCCCAGCCGCCAATGCGTCAGCGGATCTCCCGGCGCCCAGCGCACCGCCATCCGAGCCAGATCGATCCCGCCCTCAGTAACGTCTGGCGCATACTCGGCAATGGTATTGCCAACGTACCACCGTACCGCAAACCAGGAACCCAGGATCGCCAGCAACGCCGGCAATAAAAGCAGCCAGCGGGTGCCCGATCCCAGGCGGATTGTCAGGACTGATGGAGTTGTCGAATTTGACACGGGCTGGATTAAGCCTCAGGGTCGCCGTCTGTCGCCGAGCGCGCAATTGACGTCCGGGGAATGTCGTCCACACGCTCGATCCTGATAGACATGCGTTTCAGTTCAATGCCATGGACCTCGCATTCGCGAGCAATCTCGGCGAGCCGCTCCTCTGAAATGCGCGGGGTTGAGATTAACAATTGCTCGATCTGCTGATCGCTTACGATCTTTCCCAGCATTCCGTTTCCCCCAAAAACGCGAAAGCCGTGGATCACCTTTCCCTGCTTCTTTGGATCATCATCGATGAAGCCAACCGGAGCATAACTCAAGTCGCGATTGTTCAGCAGTTCCCGCAACAGCAATTCGCCCGCATCGCCGGCTCCATAAATCAATGCGCGCCGGCTCTTGCCGCCGCCGCCCGCCGGCAGGACCTGGCGAAAGAATCGAAACGCCACCCGGCTGCCGGCGAGGAGCATTAACATTACCAGCGCGTCAATGACGAAGATAGCTCGCGAGAAGCCCGCAAAACGAAACTTGAACAGCACGATCGCCAGGCTGACAAGCGATCCGGCCGCCACCGCCTTCGCGAAGGCCATCAGATCGTCGATGCTCGTATATCGCCAGATGCCGCGATAGACGCCAAAAAGAAGAAACGCCGCCAAACGCACCACCACCAGCACCGGCAACGTGCGCAGGAAAAGTTTCCATGCGGGACTGTTCGAAAAAGGCTCGAACTTGATCGCATACGCCGACCAGTAAGCCAGCACGATCAGCACTACGTCGAGAAGAACTTCAAAGATGCGGCGCTTGTAAGAAAAGTCGACCAAAAAAGCGAAGAGGGGTTTGTCGCTCGCCGCGCGCACATCAGCTTCTTCGTCGTATCCTTTTACTCCGGCCAGATAAACACCCAGCAGCGTCAGCATGAGCGTAAACCCGGCCAGCAGGGCCAGACTCACGTCAGGTTTTACGCGGCTCACCATGATCGCCAGAAAGCCCGACAGCCCAGCCAGTCCGTAAAGCATCCAGACTGCGCGCCGTTCGGACATTCCCAGAGCCACTAGCCGGTGCGAAGTATGATCGCGCCCGCCCTGCGAAGCGGCGCGCCCGGACAGCTTTCTCAAAATCGTCACAAACGTTGTGTCGAAAATTGGAATGAACAAAACGAGGATGGGCACCGCCAGCACCGGAACAAAACTGCGCGAGCGCCCACCTGATACATTAACCAGGGCCGCACCGGCGAGAAAGAACCCGATGAACATCGACCCGCTGTCACCCATGAAGATCGATGCTGGGGTCGAGTTGTAAACCAGGAAACCCAGCAAGGCCGCCGCGAAAACGGCCATCATCACCGCCTCGGTCATTTGGTTCCCGGTCAAAAAGTTGTAGGTGAGAAAGCACGAAGCAATGGCCGCAATCCCAGTGGCCAAACCGTCCATGTTATCGAGGAGGTTGATCGCATTGGTAATGCCAATCAACCAGAAAATGGTGATCAGCATATTCATTGGCAGCGAACGGGTCCATGGAAGAACCAGACCGTAATTAACGACGATGGCCGCGCCGATAATCTGCCCGATCAGTTTTTGGTAAGGCTTAACGTGCAGCCAATCATCGATCAATCCGACAAAGAAGAGAAACGAAGCGGCGCCCACCACTACCCAGCCTTGCTCAGTATGTGGAACCAGAACTAAGTACGTGCCCACTACCGTCAACCAGATTCCCACTCCGCCCATCATGGCCGTGGGGTTCTTGTGCCAGCGGTCGACCTTCGGCTTCGCGACAAATCCCCAGCGGCGAGCCAATGAACGGACCACGGGCGTTAGTGCCAGCGCAAGCACCAACGACACTGCGGGCGGAATCAGGTTAGAAGCACTGAAAGAGATCATGTCTAAAGGGTTTAGGACGACGAGATAAAAAGCTATTCGATTAGAGCTTTAAAGGCAAGTCAATAGACTTTGGGGCGGTGGTCTAAGTTGAGGAACGACAGTCTTGGGATCAGTCCCCGGAAGCGGAAACGACCGGGTCGCAGCTTACAGCGGTTATCGAGATTGCTGGGATGGTTACTCGGTCGCTGCCGCTCCAGGTACCGACCTCCTCCCCAAAGTGGGACAATACCTCGGCGGAAGAAATCGGTTGCGCCACCTTGGGTAAGACTCGAAATGCCGGGGCCAATGGCCTTCAGCTGCCGGCCCGGCCGAAGCTCATCTTTTGCAAGGCCCACCAACATATGCGATATAAGCCATTAGCAGCGCGCGACGAAAGTTCTTGCATTCGACTGAAGTCGAGTTAATCTACATGCTGCACAGTTTCAAACTCAAACGAGTCAGTTCCGGACTGACAGCGAAATGGATTCGGAGAGAATGGACTACAAAAAGTCGACCACGTTAACGATCAGCGAAGGTGGCGATCCCACCTTCTCGCGCTCACAGCTAGCCATGCTTTGTTGCCAGAAGGCCAGACAACTCGAAAGAGCCGGCGAGTATGAAGCCGCTTGCGAAGCCCTGGGTGACTTTTGGCCTGACCCACGCCGTTCGGTGGCACTGAATGATCTTGATCTGTCCGCGAGGGCCGAATTATTGCTCAGGGCAGGAGCGCTGACTGGATGGGCGGGTAGCGCCAGCCAGGTCGGTGACGCGCAGGAGAGAGCAAAGGATCTAATCAGCCGCAGCATTAAGATTTTCGAGGAATTGGGAGAAACCGCGCGGGTCGCGGGAGCACGCAGCGACCTCGCGCTTTGTTACTGGCGCCAGGGAGCATTTGACGAGGCGCGCTTGATTCTGAAGGACGCGCTTGATTGCTTAACCGGGGGCGACCAAGAGACACGAGTAATCACACTGATCCGTCAGGGGATGGTGGAAAAGGCAGCCGGGAGGTATGGCGACTCCTTAAGGGCTTATGATGAAGCCGCGCCGATAGTCGAAAGAATTGACAATCACGCTATCAAAGGAACATTTCATAATGAGCTCGCGGGCTTGTTCACTCGCCTGGGTCTGGGAGAAGAGAGCGAGGCCCGCCTTGATCGGGCCCTGGTAGAATACGCGGCAGCGAGTTTTCATTTTGAGCAAGCTGGACATCTTCGCTTTCGGGCCAGTGTCGAGAACAACCTCGCTTACTTATTGCTCAGAATCAAGCGATTCGCGGACGCGCACGCTCATCTCGATTCCGCGCGCAAGCTGTGGCTCGAACTCAAAGATGTTAAGTGCGTCGCGCAGTCTGACGACACGCGCGCCCGGGCATTGCTGGAAGAGGCACGTTTGGTTGAGGCCGAAGCGTTCGCGCGCCAATCTGTCAGCGCGCTGGAAAGCGGAGGGGAACAATCGATACTCGCCGAAGCCCTTACCACTCTGGGCGTCGTGCTGGCGCGCAGAGAAAAAGCTGTGCAGTCACGCGCCGCACTCGAGCGAGCAATTGAAGTTGCCCGCGACTCAGGAGATCCGGAAGGCGCCGGGCGTGCCGGGTTGAGCATTTTGGAAGAGCTCTCGTCGTGGACTCCAACCAGCGAACTCGTTTCGGCTTATCAGTCGGCCGCCCAACTATTGGGAAAGTCCCAGGATCCGTCGACCGGCAAACGCCTAATCTCGTGCGCCAATAAGGTCATTAGTTCACTTGCATCCTCGACGAACGACGAACAATTGAAGGACCACACCTGGGACGGGTTTTCGCTGAAAAAGGAAATACTCCAGGCAGAGAAAAGATTAATTCAACGCGCGCTCAACGACTCAGGAGGAGTGGTTAGCCAAGCGGCTCGGCTCCTGGGCTTTAGACATCACCAAAGCCTGATCGCTTTAATAAACAGCCGGCATCGAGATCTGCTGGCGGTAAGATCCCCGGTCAAAGTCAGAAGACGCAGCGTGATGTGGAAGATTTAATTACAATCCCGCAGCAACCGGTCCGAACTGCTTTGCCCAAAAAGTAGGAATGCATTCTCGTCCGCTCGGCGGACGAAGTGAAAGTAGCCCAGCGATTCATCGCTGGGGTTCGGTCGGGCGATCGAACAAGTCCGAGAAGCGGACGGCTGAATGTTACAGAACCGCCTGCTTCATATCATCAATCGGTAGCGAGCGGGATAAAAACTCAAGCTCAAAAAAACGTGAACTATCTTGAGCGCTTCGCGCAAGTAGAATCCTTATTCCGCCCGCTACCGCGGTTCTGTACTGATCCTCAGTCGTCCGTTTCACGGACTCCCTTGTAAATCTCGATTGATCCCAGCACTGAAGTGCTGGGCTATTCTCATCTCGTCCGCTCGGCCGACGAAATCAATTCCTCTTGGGCAAGGCTGATCCGAACCGGTTGAATTTTCAGGACCCCGGTGTTCATGCGTGACCAGCAGACATGCGCCCACTGTGAAATTCGATGACTGTCTTGAGAATTCCATCGAGGTCCAGGGCAGGCTGAAAGCCAACCTGTGCGTTCACTTTCGAGATGTCGGGAACGCGCCGCGGCATGTCTTCAAAGCCTTCTTCGTAAGCTTCATCGTAAGGAATCAGCACGACTTCGGAATCAGAGCTGGTCAGCGCTTTAACTTTCTTCGCCAAATCGATGATTGAGATCTCGTGATTCGAGCCGATGTTGAATACTTCGCCCACTGCCTTTTCATCGTCCATTAATTTCATTAGCGCGCCCACCACATCACCGACATAACAGAAGCAGCGTGTTTGCTTGCCATTGCCGTATACCGTGATCGGCCGCCCGGCCAGCGCCTGCTTTACAAACGTCGGAATCACCATCCCGTACTGTCCGGTCTGGCGCGGGCCCACCGTATTGAAGAGCCGCACCACCACGGTGGGCAACTTTTTCTCGCGCCAATAGGCGAGGGCGAGAAACTCATCAATGGCTTTTGAACAGGCGTAGCTCCAGCGGCCTTTCGTGGTCGCGCCCATCACCAGATTGCCGTCTTCGCGAAACGGGACTTCGGTGCTGAGACCGTAAACTTCGGAAGTCGAGGCGATCAAAACTCTCTTCTTCTTTTTGTTGGCCAGCGCCAAAATTGTTTCGGTGCCGCGCACGTTTGTCTCGATGGTACGCACGGGGCTTTCCACGATCAGCTTTACTCCGACGGCAGCCGCCAGGTGAAAGATGACGTCGCATTGATCGACCAGCTCAGCCGTGACCGGCTGGTTATGAACGCTCTCAATGGTGTAGTGGAAACGCGGATGATCCTTCAGATGGCGGATGTTTTCGATGCTGCCCGTGGAAAGATCATCGATGATAAATACTTCGTCGCCGCGTTGCAGGCACGCGTCAGAAAGATGAGAGCCGATAAAACCCGCTCCGCCGGTAATCAGAATTCGCAAATGAAAATACCCTTCAAAAAGTGTTATGAATTTCGATCGGAGAGAGTCTAGCACAAACATAGGCCCGCGATATCGGACCTGGTCGCGGGCTTTGCCGCCCGATCTGCGGAAAAGCTTTCCGGCAGCCATTCTCTCGGTTGAGCGGCGAGGTTTATGCCTCGCTGCGCGCGGTCGAGGCGGAGCCTCTCCAGAATTCAAAATCAACGTTGACGGAAAGGCCGAGCCTTTCCGTGCATCAGTCGGCAGGGCCGCCAGTCTCTCAACGAGAGAGGACCGGTCAGACTCGCGACTCAAGATTTTCTTTTGGCGGATCGGCCAGGCGACTGGTCGATTCAATCCGCATTAATTCTCGATACAGCTCAGCGATATCAGTCAACAAACGCTCTTTGGCATAGTTCTCGGTGACGAAGTCAAGACCAGCCTGACCCAGGTTGTCGCGCAGATCGCAGTCGCCAATCAATCGCACCAGGCCGCGGGCAAAACCCTCGGCATCGCCGCTGGCAACTAAAACACCGCGCTCGCAAATCTGATAACCCGGAGCTTCGCCAGATTGTGGGATCGGCGCCCCGAGCAGATCTACTACCCCTCCCACAGAAGTCGCCACGACGGGTCGGGCATTCGCCATCGCTTCAATCAATGTCAACGGCGTGCCTTCGTTCAAGCTGGTCAAAGCCACAATGTCGAGCGCCGGATAAAAGTTCTCCGGGTCGTCGCGCGAACCCAGAAAGGAAACGTCATTTTGCAGGCCCAGTGATTGCGCGTGCGCTTCCAAATCGGGCCTGAGATTGCCGTCTCCGATAACCACAAAGCGGAGCTTCGATCCCATGGTTTTCTTCAACCGGGCCGCCGCCTCTAGAAACAGCCGGTGATTCTTGATTTCAGTCAGCCTGCCAATAATTCCAATCAACGCGTCATCGTCTCTGAGATTTAATTCCACCCGCATGCGGGGCCGTCGTTCTCGCCAGGATGCGTAGGCGCCTAGATCGATACCCAGGGGAATGACCGCAAACTGTTCTGTGCGGCCGACGCGAAAGACTTCATTGATTTCCCGGCGTTGTTGTTCGCTGATCACGATAATTCGATCGGTGGCGAAGCGGGCCAGGAATCTTTCGATAGACAGAAACAGACGCGTCTTAAACTTTCCATAGTAGCTATGAAAGACGTGGCCGTGATAGGTGTGCACGAAGCGACAGCGGCGAGTTTTTCCGGAGAGCGCGCGATACATCAGCCCGGCAACGCGTCCGACCGTGCCGGCTTTGGCGGTGTGGGTATGCACGATGTCGGGCCGCTCACTTCGCATCAGACGAAAGAGTTTCCAGATCGTCAGTGCGTCCTTCACGGAGATTTCGCGGCTCATCTGCGGCAAGGTTAACAGCTGGATGCCTGACGCTGCGGCCACGTAACTCATATCATCTTCACCCGGCGGCACGACTCCCGCTACCAGCAGAGTTTCATACCCAAACGGCTGCAATCCCTCAGTGAGCCAAACCACATGACGCGCCGGACCACCGACGTTAAGACGGGCGATGATACGCAAGATTTTCATTGTGTTTAGGAGCGCGGGCGTCTTGCCCGCCTGAGCGCGTAGCGCGAACGTCCTTAAAAGAAATTCTCCAGGTAGATCTGAGCGGGCTGCGGCCCGTTGGCGGACAGGATGTCCGCGCTCCAGGGCCTAATCCATGCGAAAGATCGTATTGGGATCGTCTTCGTGTCGGATCTCATCCACTTGCTCGCGCCTTCCTTCGCCCATGTAAAGGCGGTTCGGACAATTGATCACTATGCCGTCGATGTCACCAACATTCTGATAGGCATGCACGACGCCCTTAGGGACGACCACGGCCTTTGGATCGTCGGCGCCCACGATCATCGTCATTACGTTTTTGAAGGTTTCAGATTCAGGGCGATTGTCCCACATACGCAATTTGAAGTTCGAGGGCCCAATGAAACAAAAGAGGTCGGCTTGATCTACATGCTCGTGCGGTCCGCGGGCTACGCCAGGGTTGGTAGATGAGATGTAAGCCATGGCGGGAAAGAACTCGGCGACGACCTCGTCGTGCCGGAATAGCTCGACCAACCACCCCCGCCGGTCATTGAACTTGCGCAGGTCGCGCACAACTACATCTTTGATTTCGCCTGATTGAAAAGACTCAGAGGTTGCCGCCGCCTTCTGCTGCATGTTTTGGCTCCTGATGGTTCGCGCCGGTTTCAGCGACCAGATTTGAAGCGTGAAGCAAACTCTCGAACGTGCCGGCATCGCTCCACCAACCCTCAAGTTCGCCCCAGGTCATCTCGTCGCGGTCGATATAAGCATTGTTCACGTCGGTAATCTCCAGCTCGCCGCGGCCCGACGGAATCAGCGTGCGAATGATCTCGAACACGCGCGCGTCATACATGTAAATCCCGATTACGGCGTATTCAGACTTCGGCTCTGGCGGCTTTTCTTCGATGCGCAAAACCCTCTGGCCATCGAGCTCTGGCACGCCGAAGCGCTGGGGGTCCGGGACCTTTTTCAGAAGAATTTTTGCGCCGCGCTCCTGTTGCCGATACGAATCAGCCGCCGCGCGAATATTTCCCTCAATAATATTGTCGCCCAGCACGACGCAGATAGGATCCTTGCCGGCGAAGTGCTCAACCAGGGACAAGGCCGCCGCAATGCCGCCCTCCCCTTCCTGGTAAGTGTAATTAAGATGTTTCAGTCCGAACGCTTTCCCGTTGCCGAGTAGTTTCAAAAAATCACCTGCAGAGTTCCCTCCGGTAACGATCATAATGTCGGTAATGCCCGCATTGACCAACGTCTGAATCGGGTAATAGATCATCGGCTGGTCGTAAACGGGCAGCAGATGTTTGTTTGTCACCGAGGTCAGGGGCCTCAGTCGCGATCCTAATCCACCAGCCAGAACAACACCTTTCATTCCGCAGCCTCCAACCTAACCTAATATGTATTTCTTGCTTTGTGCTCTGAACTTCCGTTCGGTAAATTGAACTTGTTCGTTTGAGCGTCGTGGACGACCGAACATTAACGAACGAACTCGAAACAACAAGCTCACATCTCAAATTTGAAATCTGAGATTTGAGACTTGAGATCTCAGAACAATATGGATCAATCAATAAACCGTTCGAACCACAACTCAAGCATCAACAACGTCCATAGCCGGTGCGAATGATCGGCTTTGACCGAGACGTGCGAATCGATCAACTGTCGCACCCTCTCAGGCTGGAACAAACCGCGCGCGAGCGCCTTTTCGGACAGTAACGTTTCGCGCAGGAATGGCTGCATCGCGCCCCGGAACCAGTGACCGATGGGGACCCCGAACCCCATCTTACTGCGATTCAAGTTCTCCGCGGGTACAAGTTTCCTCAGCACGCGCTTGAGTAAATATTTTGTCGTCAGCCGCCGCAGCTTTAGCTTTTCAGGCAAGCTGGCGGCAAATTCCATCAGCTGATGATCGAGAAAGGGCGACCGCGCTTCCAGCGATACCGTCATGCTCGCGATGTCCATCTTTACCAGCAAATCGTTGGGCAAATAAGTCATGGTGTCGGTAAGCAGGGCAGCGTCGACTATCCCCGAGCCATTCGCTTTGGCGAACCACGGTTCCAGGATCGAAGCGGTGCGGAACATCGCGGTCTCGTGGCGAAAATCATCGGAATACAAATTCTGTTTCGCTGCGTCATCGAACGAGCTGACCCAACGCAGATAACGTTCAACCGGAGGCAATGACGCAGCCGCCACAAACCGCTTGGCCTTGCGCAGCGGATTCTGGCGGGCGTCAAACCCCGGGAGTGCGCTGACGACATTCGAAATCACTCCGTTGCGCAAAGCCTCCGGCAGATTGGCATACTTCTGTGCGATGCTCATAGCCGCATAGCGTTCATAACCGGCAAAGCATTCGTCGCCACCGTCTCCGTTCAGCGCCACGGTGACAAAGGCCCGGGTCTCTTTGGAAACATAGTAACTGGGAATCGCGGACGAATCAGCAAATGGTTCGCCGTAGTGTTCGACCAGGGTCGGCAAAATCTCCATGGCGTCGGGCCGGACTATGAACTCATGATGATCGGCGCCCACGTGTTCGGCGACGCGCCGGGCGTGGTGCAGCTCGCTGAAGTCCTGTTCGTCAAAGCCGATCGAGAAGGTCTTAATCTTTTCCGAAGACTCCTGGGCCATCAGGGCCACAACGGCGCTCGAATCGATCCCGCCAGAAAGAAATGCGCCGAGCGGAACCTCCGACATCAGCCGCACACGCACTGCGTCGCGCAATAGTTCCGCCACGCGCTCGCCGGCCTCTTCCTCATCGATGCTGACCTTCTTTGAAAAATCGAGTTCCCAGTAGCGCTCGGTCTTGATTTCGCCGCCGCGCCACAACAGCCAATGGCCCGGCTCGAGCTTGCGAATGGCCCGATAAGCCGTCAGCGGTGCGGGCACGCAAATGAATGAGAGGTAATGATGAATCGCTTCGAAATCGACGGCGCGGCTGATGCGCGGATGCTCTAGTAACGCGGTGAACTCGGACCCGAAAACCAGCTCGCCGTCGAGTTTGGCGTACAGCAGCGGTTTCTTTCCGACGCGATCCCGCGCCAGAAAAAGCGATTTAGCGCGCTCGTCCCAGATCGCAAACGCGAACATCCCACGAAGATACTTTGGACAGTCGGTGCCGTATTGGTCATAGGCGTGAACTATCGCTTCGGTGTCGCTGTCAGTGTGGAACTCGTGCCCGAGCTTTTCCAACTGCCCGCGCAACTCACGATAGTTGTAAATCTCGCCGTTGAAAACGATCCAGGCGGTGCGGTCAGAATTGGGAATCGGCTGCTGGCCGCTTTTCAGATCGATGATCGCCAGCCGCCGCATAGCCAGACCAACTCCATCGCTGAAGTAAAAGCCATCCTCATCGGGGCCCCGGTGTCGAATGGCCTCGTTCATGCGCGCGACCAGCTCGCGGTCAACCGGAGCGCCGTCACTACGAACAATGCCTGCTATGCCACACACTTGATTTCAGCGGATGATGAAAGTAAGAGACCGGAGGAGTTCGGAGAACAAAACCAGTTACCTTCTTCTAACTATCTTTCTAAGAATGACTTTCCAGCGCGCTGGTCTTAATATTAACGGACGCTTGCACCCATGTCCAAAACCACAGCCAACCGGTGGCGGCCCAGTTTGTTTTTCATTAGCGCCTGGAGTCAGCCAGACAATCACCGAAAAACCCGAGAACAGGAAACCGAGCGGCGCGGGGATCAGGAACGAAACCTCCGGTCAACCGGCTCAAAGTCTGCGCCAGTAAAATGAAACCACGTTCACCGGATGAATCAAGGGCTCGGCTGGCCAGCCCGCGTGCGCGTCTTCTGTTGCTCCTGGCGGCGGCCGTATTCCACGTTTCAGTGGCGGCAGCGGTCTTCGCGATCGGAGCATTCGCGCTGATACCCGGCCAATTTGATCGAAACGGTCTGGGTACTTTCGCCTCGGACGGATTCATGTACCAGAGCGAAGTCATCGAACTGTGCGACGTGCTGAAGCACCAGGGCGTGGTGGCCTGGGCAACCTGGCCCACGCAGCTGCACGTGAGACTCTATTCACTGCCCGTGGTCGTGCTCAACGGTGGAACACGTTTTGATATTCTAACCATCGAGCCATTGAATTTGATCTACTACCTGGCGATCCTGGTCCTGATCTTCAAACTGGGTGAGATCCTTTTCGACTATCGTACCGGCCTGTTGGCGGCTGCCGTGGTAGCGCTCTGGCCCTCGTTTCTGCTGCACACCACTCAGTTGTTAAGAGATCCCCTTTTGATTACCGCGTTCCTCGTTCTGATATTGAGTTTCGCGCTGTGTTTGAAACGCGACTATGGCTGGACTCGCGGGATCCTCATCGGAGTAGCCGGCACGGCGGCAATCGTAGTCATCAGGATCGTGAGGCTGCCCATGTGGAACCTGTTATGGGCCGTGTTCTGTCTGGCGGTATTGTTTTTCGTTATCCGGCTCGTCTGTCAGCGCCGCTTTACGACAGGCAATATCCTCTTCGCGATCATCATGATCGCAGTCCTTGTCATTACTCCTCGCTTTCAAAATGCATTTCATAATCAGCAAGTAGTAAGAAGGCCGCGAGCAATTATTCCCGAAGAGGTGCAAAAGCTGCCGGTCGAGGAACAAATTGCGGCGCGCCGTCAGGGATTCGCGCTGCGACTTGATAACTCGGGCGAGCCCGTTCCCTCGGAAGCAGGATCGGATATCGACCGAGGGGTGCGATTCAACGGCACGGCCGATATTATTCGGCATCTGCCGCGGGCGATTGTGGTTGGTTTTCTGGCGCCGTTTCCGAACATGTGGATTGGGCCAGGCAAGCAGGTGGGCGGCAGTGGCAGAATGCTTTCCGGATTTGAAACTCTCGTGAGTTACATGATTGAATGCCTCGCTTTGTTTGGTCTGTGGCGGGCGCGAAAAGATCTTACTGCGTGGTTTGTCTTCCTGGTCATAACGCTGGGCGCCGTGGCCCTGGGGCTGGTCGTCGCCAACATCGGAGCGCTTTACCGCTTGCGCTATCCGTTCTGGGCATTGCTGATCATCTTCGGCGCGGCCGGCGTCAAATATTTTTTTCGGCGTGAAGTCAGGGCGGCAAATGCGGGCGACAATCTCGCTGCCGATAAATCCGCGGGAACATTTCACAGTTGATCAAGTTAAGTCTCATCCTGGCAGGGCTGGCAATCTGCAACGCCATCCTCGCGGTACTAATGCCCTGGTATGTGGTGACCCATCTGGGCGTCGGGTTTCAGACCGATGCCTTCTTTGCTTCGGGCGCTTTACCGCAATTGATCTTTCTGGTTGCCAGTTTTTCCCTGACCCAGGTGCTGGTGCCGCTGCTGGCCACCGAAGACGAACAGACCTTCCGTCGTGATGCCTGGGGATTCTTTCTGAGTGTCACTGGGTTCTTTGGTTTGCTGGCCGCGGTGCTATTTGTCTTCGCCGGTTACTGGGTGCCACTGCTGGTCCCGGGATTCTCAGACGAAGCCAAGCAATTGACCATTAGTCTTAGCCGCATTCAGCTGATCGGGATGGTCGGCAACGCTTCGGTCGCTGTGCTCTGGTCGGTTTACTATGCGCGCCAGAAGTTCATCTGGGCTGAGCTCTCACCGGTCTTCGCCAATGTTCTGTCTTTGCTTGTCCTGTTCTGGACGCTGCCGCAATATGGAATCGCAGCCGCCGCATGGGCCACGGTGTTGAATCTGGTTCTAAAGATGGCGTTTCTCATGCCGATTTTGGGACGCTGGCAAGCGCCACAGTGGGATTCCTATGCGATGCGCGAAGCGTGGCGAAGGATCAAGCCCTTTCTGCTCGGGCAAACTTATTCGAAGTCTGATCCTTTGATTGACCGCTTCCTGACTTCGATGAGTGTGGCGGGTAACTTATCGCTGCTCTATATTGGTCAGCAAATCTATTCAGCGATTAACTTGATTGTTACCAAGGCCATCTCGGCGCCGACAATGCCACGCCTCGCACTGGCCGCAAAGTCCGGCGATTGGCCCGTCTTCCGCCGCATTTATCGACAGAGACTATTGTGGATGGCGGGTCTCGGGGCCGCCGCTTGCATCGTCCTGCTGCTCTTTGGAGAGAATCTGCTGCACCTGATGATTGGACACGGTGGCATCACGGCCCAGAACGTTCACATGTTGTGGTGGATAATGCTGGGACTAATCGGATTGCTGATCGGCGGCTCTGCAGGTCAGATAACCGCGGTCGCGTTCTATGCGATGGGCGATACGAAAACTCCGACGATGCTATTTGTCTGGACTTTTACGATTTATATCCCCATTAAGGTGCTGGTCTTTCTTCAGTATGGACTACTCGGCCTGGCAATCGCGACCAGTGTTCACCTGATCGTAAATTTCCTGATCCAACTCTTGATTCTCGAGAGGGTCTCTGCGCGCAACGGAATCATCAGCGCATAATCCTGCCCGCAGTCGCTGGTAGGTCAGTTAGTAAGGATTGGTTTCGGTGACGGCCTTTTATCTTTCACGTCCGGGCCCCATTGCAGCCGATGCCGCGCCGCCTGCTTCTCGGCCAATCGTCGCCGCGCCCGCTCTTCTCTCTTTTCCTTCACCAGGACAAAACCAATCCCGACGAAGATAAAATAGAAGATCAGCAACTGCGCGCGCTGGCGATACGCCGTGCCCACGTTACCCATGAGGATCGAATAGGTAAGCGTAAGCAGAGTCGTAAAGATGACTATCGGAGCCACCTCTCTGAGGCGATGTTTTATGGCGAACCATAGGCCCAGAACCAACAGCGGCAGAGAAGCCCACCACAGCATCATTTCCGGGAGGGTGATCATTTGTCGCAAAGAAGTAAGCTGCCACGGAAACGGCGCCAGGAGCAGATAGGTCATGCCGATAGGGATGGCGGTCAGGACGCCCTGAGTCGTCGAGACGTCAATGTCTTGGCCAAATCCTGACTGGGCAGATTGAGAGGCGTCCAAGTGCATTAACTGCAACTGCCTTAGATTGCCATACGACTCAAATTGCTGGCCCGCATAGCGACTTACTCCGAAGTAGGCGAGCGCCAATCCGACGACTGAGATGATGATAAACTGGCGCGCAAAAGACTGGGCCGTGAGCTGGCGGCGACCCATAACAAAGGCCGCCGTAATAGAAAGGACGATGATGTAAAAGACATAGAAACGCAGCGTGATTAGACCGCAAAGTGAAAGTGCCAGCGCGGTGACGTACTTAATGCTAAACCGGTTCCCCAACTTGAGCGTGGCCAGCATTGAGACGGTTAGCAGAAAGATGATGGGGCCGTCCTTCAATCCCTGACAGGTCCACAGCACCATCGAAGGGAAGAATGCCGTCAGCAGCGCACATACTCGCGCGACTCTCTTGTTGGGAAAAAGCTCCAGCGAAATCATGTAAGCCAGCGGCGCCGTGGCTGCCCCCAACACTGAGTTCACATACTGGGTGGCCAGCATGTTTTGGCCGATGATCTTGTAAATCGTAGCCACCAAATAAAGCATGCCCCAACCGCTGGCTGCGCCGCCGCCGGAAAACAAGTCCACCAAATACTGATAAGACCTGTCCCCCTCCCAGGTCTTCATTAACGCAAATCCAAAATAATCGTAGGTAAGAGCATCGCCTCCAAAGAATGCCTGTTGCTGAAAGGCGAAAATCATCGTGCCCACAAAGAGGCGCACCAACAATCCGGCCGCAAAGAGACGAACCAGAAATCGTTGATCGATCTTGGGTCGATAGATAAACCAGGCCGCCAATGCGGCGATGGGGAGCGCCACCAGGGTCGCACCAGCGCCATCCGAGGGAGCGACCAAGACGACTCCCGCCAACATTACCAACGCGATGACTAATAGCAATCCGTTCATTTCGTTTATTTCGTTTATTTCTTCAGTGCATTAACTATGGCGCCTAACCTATACGTCATCCGGAAGATCGGGGCGGGTCTTTCGCTCGATCAGGAACTGATCTTCCTCGCTCAATTCTTTGATTGGTTTGGCGGGCACGCCAGCAATCAAGAATCCTTCAGCATCAATCTTCCTGGTGACTACCGCTCCGATTCCTACTACGCAACGCGACGGCAGCGCGCTTCCGGGAGCCATCCGAATCTCAGATCCTACGTAAGCCAGTTCGCCGATTTTGATGGGCAGGGTGCGCTGCCGGTTATGCGTCCAAATTGAAGAGTTGCGCCCGCCGATAATCGTGCGTCTTCCGATTTCAACTCGATCAGTGAAGTCGATTTTATGACCTGTGGTAATGATGCTGCCGTTCCCCAGACTAAATTTCGGATCGACTGGGTTCACGGCATCGGGCTCAGGTATGGAATTGATTTCGTTCATCCGCATCAGTTCGGAATAGCGTCCCAGAGTGACCTGGTTGCCACCGCGGATAATATTCAGGTGGCCAATCTTTACATGATC
>WNFQ01001163.1_pt1 | contig 25004 bp, 21 predicted proteins | sample 5400171 | NCBI WGS metagenome assembly WNFQ01 (sample SAMN13153356, study PRJNA577476) | soil metagenome | isolation source: 20 cm soil under Madrone tree | place: USA:California | collected 2016-06-14
ATCAGATTGGGCACGCCGGCTTGCGCCGCCCGGGGAATCGTTGTGTTGAGTTCCTCGATCAGCAGCGCGTGCTGTTGCGGATCGTTGAAGCCGTTCTCTATGAAGTGATCGCGCCGGCTGGCATACCCCATCGAGCAGATGAGACCGGACGCACGCGCCACCTGCCACTCGTCCGGGTAGAGCAGGTCAATCCCTTGCAGTCCCAGTGCCTTGATGCGCTGACACACCTCCGGCAACGGCCCCGGTAATGTCCAGCGGCACACCGACTGCTTGAGACGGCCCACGCCCGGGAACGCCTCAGGCGCGCGTTCATCGGCCGCGCAGAAGGCGCCAGCAGCCGCGCTCAGGGCAGCCATCGAGCTTGTGGACACCCGCAGGAAGCGGCGCCGTGAGACTCTATCGGCCACTACAGGTCCCGGCGTTTCAGCTGCTCGACCGCGTGATCACACGCCCTGGCGGTGAGCGCCATATACGTGATCGACGGATTCTGATTTCCCGAGGACGCCATGCACGCGCCATCGGTCACAAAGAGATTCGGCACATCGTGTGACTGATTCCAGCCGTTCAACACCGAGGTCTTCGGATCCCGCCCCATGCGTGCCGTCCCCATCTCATGAATGCATAAGCCCGGCGGCAGTTCATCGTTGAAGGTTTCAATGTCCTTGGCTCCGGCCGCTTCCAGGATCTCCGCCGCCGTTACCTGTACGTCTTTGAGGATCGCGAGCTCATTCGGCCCCCAGGTGCATTGGATGTGCAGCGCCGGAACGCCCCACTTGTCCTTGAGCGTCGGATGCAGCGCCACAAGGTTATCGGGCCGCGGAAGACATTCCCCCCAACCCCCCAACCAGAGGCTCCACGGTCCGAGGCTCTTCAGGAGGGCGTTCTTGAACTGCGCGCCAAAACCAGGGGTCGTCGCGCCGCGTCCCCAATCCCTCCGGGCGGCCCCTCCCTGAAAGCCGTAACCGCGCACGAACTGCGGATGCTTGTCCATGATGTTGCGAAAGCGCGGCACGTAGATGCCATTCGGACGGTTCCCGAAGGTCTTGCGGTCTTCCATGCCGGGAAGCGTGCCGTTGGCGCCGGCGCCGAACGGATGGTCCATGAGGTTGCGCCCGAGCTCACCACTCGAGTTTGCAAGTCCGGTCGGAAAACGCGCGGTTTTCGAGTTGAGCAGGATGCGCGCACTCTCGAGAGCCGAGGCGCACAGGAAGATCAGCCGTGAGCGAAACTCGAGCGGTTGCATGGTCGCAGCATCCATCGCCCTCACTCCGGTGGCCCGATCCGTGCGCTCGTCGTACATGACCTGCGCGACCACACTGTTCGGCCGCAGCGTCAACCGTCCGGTTGCGGCGGCCGCCGGGAGCGTTGAGCCGATGCTGCTGAAATACGAGTGCGTAATGCAGCCTCGCTCGCAGGGTCCGCAGTAATGACACGCCGCGCGGCCTTGGTGAGGGCGGGTCAGGACTGCGCACCGGCCGATGGTCAGCAGCCGTTCGCGCCGCCAGCGCCTGGCCATCGCCTCCTGAACCTGCAGCTCTGCGCAGTTCAGCTGCATCGGCGGCAGAAACTCTCCGTCCGGCAGGTGCGCCAGCCCCTCGGCCTGGCCGCTCACGCCGATGAACTTCTCGACATAGGAATACCAGGGGGCGATATCCGCATAACGCAGCGGCCAGTCCACTCCGAGGCCTTCCCTCGCATTGGCTTCGAAGTCCAGATCACTCCAGCGATACACCTGCCGACCCCACATGATCGAGCGCCCCCCGACATGGCGGCCTCGGATCCAGGCAAAGGGCTTGTCGGGGTCGTTGTGGTAGGGGTTCTCCCGATCGTCCACGAAGAATTTCGAGCTCCACTCATTGCACGACCCGGTCAGCGACTGAATCGGCTGCTGTTCGCGGAGCTTGCGCAGATTTCCGTAACCCCGATACGGGAGGGAGTACGCCTGCACGTGCTCGACATAGTCTCTGGCTGGCACGATCGGCGGCCCAGCCTCAAGCACCAGGGTTCGCAGGCCTTTCTCCGTCAGCTCCTTGGCGGCCCAGCCGCCGGAAATCCCGGAGCCGACGACGATCGCGTCGAAGTCCAAAGAGCTGGACTCAGGCGGGGACACAGCCGTCGTACCTTCCGGGAATGATCGGAGCCTTGATCAGCTCTTTGGCGACGGGCTCAGAGGTAAAGTAAGCGAGCACCACCAGCCGCTTCAGCAGCGCGAAGCCGCCCGCGGCAGTGATGGGCTCTTTGGCAAGCGCGGCGGCCTCGGCCGGTGTCGGATGCGGCTCGGGCAAGTGAACATCAAGTGCCCGCATCAGGGATTCCTGCTCCTCCTTTCGCACGGATGTGAATGGCGCGCCATACAGGAACTGGCTGCGCGCATCGATCGCCGCCAGACCTTCAAGAAACCGATGCCGATACGCCTCTGGCATCGACTCGGTGAGCAGCAGGTCGATGAATCGGTTCACCCCCACGGCGGTCGCCCCGACGGTATCCGTCTGCGGCAACAGGATCTCCGCAATGCAGGTCACGGTGCCATCCTGCTGCGGACTCAGTGTTCGTAGGTTTGCCGCCGCTTTAGCCCGCGCATGCACCCCCTGGGCGAACGCCTGCTGGTCCGACCCCGGGAGCAGCGAGAGCCCAGGTACCAGGGCCGAAATGCCAGCGATCGCTTCGAGGAACTCGCGCCGATCCATGAGGGTTCACCCACCGCTTATAAACATTGAAGCACAGAATTCCCTCGGGCGCTTCCGGTCACGTCAGTAGCATTCCAGTGGTCGCCAGCCACGATAAAGTTCACGATGCATGCACGCCGCCCTGAACTCCAAGAGCAACCGCCATGAACCTGAAGCGCTTCCCCCGTCATTCGCTGACTTTCGGCCCCACACCAATCCAGCCCTTGAAGCGCCTGAGCGCGCATCTGGGCGGCAAGGTCGATCTCTACGCCAAGCGTGAGGATTGCAACAGCGGCTTGGCTTTCGGCGGCAACAAGACCCGCAAGCTCGAGTACCTGATCCCCGAGGCGCTCACCCAGGGCTGCGACACGCTGGTATCTATCGGTGGCATCCAATCAAACCAGACCCGCCAGGTCGCCGCCGTCGCAGCGCACCTGGGAATGAAGTGCGTGCTGGTACAGGAGAACTGGGTCAATTACTCCGACGCCGTCTATGACCGCGTCGGCAACATCGAGATGTCGCGCATCCTGGGCGCTGACGTGCGGTTGGACGCGGCGGGTTTCGATATAGGGATCCGTCCGAGCTGGGAACTCGCCCTGGAGGACGTTCGCAAGCGCGGCGGCAAGCCGTTCCCGATTCCGGCCGGGTGCTCGGAGCATCCGCTAGGCGGCTTAGGTTTCGTCGGCTTTGCGGAAGAGGTGCGAGCTCAAGAGACCGCGCTCGGTTTCAGATTCGATTACATTGTGGTTTGCTCGGTCACCGGCAGCACACAGGCCGGCATGGTGGTTGGGTTCGCCGCAGACGGCCGGGCAGACCGCGTGATCGGCATCGATGCCTCCGCGACGACGGCCAAGACCAAGGCGCAGATCCTGCGTATTGCACAGAACACTGCCAGACTGGTCGAACTGGGCCGTGAGATCACGGACCAGGACGTGGTACTCGATGCTCGCTATGGCGGGCCCGCATATGGCTTGCCCAACGAAGGGACGATGGAGGCCATCCGGCTTTGTGCGCGGCAAGAAGGCGTGCTGACAGATCCCGTCTATGAGGGCAAGTCTATGGACGGGATGATCAACAAGGTTCGCCGGGGCGAGTTTCCGCAGGGTTCCAAAGTGCTGTACGCCCACCTGGGCGGCGTGCCTGCGCTCAACGCCTATAGCTTCCTGTTCCGCAACGGCTGAACGCGCCCAGCCCGGACTCACAACCCTCCCGAGCAGTAGCCGGCGCCGTTGAGGCTCGAGTCGCTCCAGAGTGTCTGCACCGGGTAGGCCGCGCCGTCGTTCCCGATCATGTTGAACGGCGCACCCGGCACCTGCAGGCCATCCCCGACCCACGCGCACTTGTCGCCGATCTCCCAACCCTGGTAGTCGAACCAGGCGCCGTACTGAACCAGCCCGGCGGAGGACTCCGCACCCGGATCGGTGAGCGTCTCAGCGATTTCATGACCGAGCACGATGGTGACACCGTCCACATCGCCGGTCGGCGCGGGATTGACGAAATCCTTACCGCATCCCCCGCCTGCGTTGAGTACGTAAGGCATGTTGACAAACGCCATGCCCGCGGTCACGCCCGGATAAGACAGCGGCGTCGTGAAATCGTGCCAGGCGCAGTAGGAGTTCTGGTTGAAGCCGGCCTCGTTGAACTTCTGCGGAGTAGCAACCACGACCTGCGCATTGGTCAGGTCTGCAATACCGAAGTGCAGCGCACCACGGGAGCCTTCCTGGGCGAGCTCGAGTGGGCTCAGATTGTCGTGTATAGGACTGGTGTTGTCGGACCAGACGCCCGCGAGCTCGTGCGCAGGATTGCCGACATTCGAATAGGTGCCATTGTGATTGCTCTGGTAGTACTGGGCGGAGACCTTGCCCCAGGACGTTCCGCCCATCGCCGCGACAAAGCGCGTCATCAGTGCGCCCACACCGTCGGGATCGCTCGCAGGGTGAGTGGGGGATGTGTGATCGAACGCGCCAGGCTCGCCCCAGCCCCAGAGGATTAGGTACACCTTTGGCTTCGTCTGCACGTTACCGCCGAAATACGCCATGTTGACCGGCATCGGCTGTCCGGCGGCAACCCCGGGCGGGCAGATTCCTGTAGTCATGCAGATATCCACGCTCGGGGGGATGATTCCGACCGCCGGCATGGCATGCGGGTTGGTAGGCGCAGAGCGTACGCAGCCCTGTCCGGTGACATCGAAAGCCCTATTGCTCCACAACGGCTGCACGGCGAACTTCGTGTGATTGTTCATGGAGACGTTGGCCAGATCGGTCCAGGCGCACTTGTCGCCGTTCTCGCTCCCCTGGATGTCGTTCCAGCCGTCCTGATTGCTCGCGAAGTTATCCGGATCGGTAACCGCCTCTGCATACTCGTGGCCGACGACGATGCTGTATCCGTCGAAGACGCCGTGGCCGAAGCTGTCGCTGATTACGTTGACCGAATTCATTCCGCAGCCGCCGGCGCCGAGCCCCGGCCAGCTCGCGTTGAGGAACGGGATGAAGGCGTATTGCACGCGATATGGATTGCCGTAACCGTCGACGCTGGTAGTCTGCGTGTGATAGCCGCAGTAGACGGGCTGCCCGGTGCCGATAGTCGTGGGCGGCGTAAGGATGATGTACGTCGCCTGCGGGTTGTAGCCGAAATGCGCTGAGGCCCGTATGGCCTCGGTAGCGAGCGGATCATCCGCCAGGTTCTCCGCCAGGCCCAGTGTCACGATGTCGCTCGGCACGGGCGTCGGATCGGTCCACACACCCTTGAGTTGCTTGCGCGGATTGGTAACGTAGTTGCCTCCACCCACCGCTGCACAGCTGGTCGTCCCCACGGGTACGTTGTTGCAGTACTCGTTCTGAATGGCGGCCCAGGACGTGCCGCCGAGATTGCTCAGAAACGAAGTGACATAGCTCTGCAGTACCTGGCTCGTATACGCGCCACCGTTGGCGTCGATGGTGGTAAAGCCGTTGGCCCAATCCGGTCCCCAGAAGATCAGGTAGATAGCCGGCACGGTTTCCACGCCAATCGCGCCGGAACCCGCATTGCCGCCGTGGTAGATCAGATCATTTGTCAGGGACCCCGGGCTCGGCGTGTTGGGCTGGCCGGGCGCCCAGAAGAAGTGTTTGGGGTTGGTAGAAGACTGCGCATCAGCCGCAGAGGTCGCCAATGCGAATAGCAGCGCAACGATCAGGTGCAAACCGGAAATCCAGCGATCGGAATGGGTGCGCATTTGTGACCTCCCTTGTCGTGATGCAGACCACCGGCTGGCGGCCTCCACCTGCTGCATCCCTACAGCCCGATACCGTTACCGGGCAGTGCAAACCCGGCTCTAATGCGCGCGAGAACGTAGTAGTACCACGACTAAATGTCAACGGCTGCGCAGCAAAAAATGACCCCTGGTAGTAGTGCACCGACCCTGCGACTGGGAATAAATCCTACAGGGATGGTGAGCGAGCCGCGCCGCAGCAAACCCGCCAGAGCCGCCTGACTCGGCGCGGTGGACGGTGCGGCTGTAATTTGACAACTCAGAAGCGCGCGAGTGTGCCTTTCGAGTGAGGGATGCATCGACGGCTCGTTCAGTTTTTGCGTGCTGCGACACTGCGGCGCATCCATCTCTTGCTACATTCGCTTGGTGCGCAATCTTCTCCATCGTTGGGCCCGCAGTACCCGTTATTGGCTGGCCCGACGCTCGCGGCCCTTGCGCCGGGTGGGCTGGATACAGGGTACATTCCGAACGGCCCATCGCAGCTCTGTCACGCAGGCATCCGGCCGGCAGTCCTGCAACTACTGCCTTTATGTGCCGTCGGGATTGACGGCCACGGACACGGTGCCCCTGCTCGTCATGCTGCATGGATGCCGCCAGGATGGACAGACGCTCGCCACGGGCACTCGCATGAACACCCTCGCCGATCGGCATCGGTTCATCGTGCTCTACCCGGAGCAGTCGCTGCGGGCAAATCCCCTTCGGTGCTGGCGCTGGTTTGACCGCGACACGCTCAATGGAGCCGGAGAGGCTGCGCTGATCGCCGCCCTGGTCAAGAGAACCGTGAGCCGCTATCCCATTGACCCCTCACGCGTGTATATCGCCGGTATCTCCGCCGGCGGGGCAATGGCCGGTGTTCTCGCCTATTGCTACGGAGCGATGTTCGCGGCGTGCGCCATCGCCTCCGGGGTCATGTACCGGGGAGCCGAATCGCTCAAAGAGGCACTGGCGGTCATGCGCCGAGGTTCGCACGCGGCGCCTGAGTCGGTGGCCCGTCAGGCCGCACAGAATTCCTCGGGCTGCGTCGCCTTCGTGCCCGCGCTGGTCATACACGGTGATGGCGACTCCACTGTGCATCCGCGCAACGCTGAGCAGATAGTTGAACAACTTCGAGCATTTGCCCAGCACCTGGACAGCTCTTCCAGCCCCCTTACCGAATCGCCGGAGTTGCGGCTCTCGAGCACGGATCGCGCCTATCGCCAAAGGGACTATCTGCACCACAAGCGCATTCTGCTGCGCAAGATCATCGTGGAAGGCATGGGCCACGCCTGGAGCGGCGGCGATGAGCGTCATCCTTTCAACGATGCTGCGGGCCCTGATGCGAGTCGGCTGATCTGGGATTTCGTGTCGATGTTCCGTCGCGCTTGATGCGTCCCGGGAGCGCCGCGCCAACGTACACCCATGCAGTGCGTGCGAGAACAGTGCTTATTTTATAATCAGTTACAGTGCAACCCTAAAGTCCCCTCTAGGCAGTTACGTGGCGGGGCGGCCACACCAACTCCTTCCCCCGCTTGGTCCTGAGTCTCGAAGCAGGTATTTTTCCGCCTACCAAGCGGAGACAGCCAATGAGCCGGAACTCCAGCCGATGGCGAACGAGTGGCGTGAGAATTATTCGCCCCGGCGAGCTGGACGATGCGACCGCTCAGACGCTCGGCATGCACCGGCGCGCGGCCGTGACCACGAAGCGAACCGGTGCGACCAAACTGTGGGCCGGCACCGTCACCATCGAGCCCGCCGCCAAGACGGGAGCGCATCACCACGGGGATCTGGAGAGTGTGATCTACGTAGTCAGCGGCCTTGCCCGCATGCGCTGGGGCGACCGCCTGGAATTCGTCGCGGAGGCCGCGGCGGGGGATTTCATCTACGTCCCTCCCTACGTCCCGCATCAGGAGATCAACGCGAGCGAAGATGCTCAGCTTCACTGCGTGCTGGCACGAAGCGGGCAACAGGGCCTCGTTGTCAATCTCGACATCACGCCCGTAGAGGTTCCGGAACTCGTGCGCTGGATAGACGATTTGCACAAATGACGGTCCCGCTGCGACAAGTAGCCATTTGTTTCGCGCGGTACACATTGTTGCGGTCCTCCCGCAAGCCGCACATCAAGAACTCATAGTCGACCGCTAGTTTCTTCCACGCGCGCGACAGCCATTGTCTGCCGCGGTGATCGCGGCTAGACACCCAGCCCCGCTCCCAAAGGCGCCAGGCCGCATCCGGCCAATGAGCGCCCGGGCCCGTGCGAGTCCATACATCGCAACGTCGATTGCATCGAAGAGAAGGAATCTCATGCTACCTGTGAAGCCGAACCGTTCGACTGCTACTTTGGTGCTGGCCTGCAGCCTGATCGGCTGCGCCAGCCTGCCGCCGGGCAGCACCCGGGATCCACGCGATCACATCGAGCGGTTCAACCGTTCGACGTTCAGGTTCAATACTGCCCTCGATCATGCGGTCTTGCGGCCCCTGGCGCGTGGCTACGTCAAGGTGACGCCGCGCCCGGTGCGCACCGGTGTAACGAACTTCTTCGGCAACCTCGGGTACACCAAAACCATCGGTAACGATATTTTCCAGGGCCATCCCCTCGACTTCGGGAGCGACGTCGCGCGCCTCGTGGTCAACACGACCGTCGGCATCGGTGGCGTATTCGATCCCGCGACCCGCTTCGGACTCGAGAAGCACGACAGAGACTTTGGACAAACGCTCGGCAAGTGGGGGGTGCCGACCGGGGCCTATCTGATGTTGCCTCTCCTGGGGCCTTCGGATGTGCGCGACGCCTTTGGCCTGGTTCCCGACCGGTTCATGAGCGTCGAGGGTCAGATCAACGACCCCGTCGTACAGGCGGGTGTGAGCGTCGCGGCCAAAATCAACGCTCGTGCGAACATGCTGCCTTTCGACAGGGCCATCGATACCGCCTACGATCCTTACGCGCTCGTGCGTAACGTCTGGTTTCAGCGGCGCGATCACAAGGTGCACGGTGACGCCGGGCCCGACGACAAGGCCGCCGATACCGACCACCAGTCGCCCGATCCGAATGACCGCTGAGCACAGGGATCTCAGACGACGTGAGGCAGGGTGACGAGCGCTTCCAATCCCCCGCCAGGCTGATTGCAGAGAGTAATCTCCCCGCCGTGACCGCTGATGATGGCCTGCGTTGCCGTGAGGCCGAGACCGACGCCCCCGGTGGCCCGGTTGCGCGATCGGTCGACCCGGTAAAACGGGGTGAAGACCCGAGCCAGGGCATCCGGTGGGATCCCGGGCCCTCGATCCCTGACGGCAATCGTCACTAAGCGTTCACGGCAGCAGAGCTGGATCTCCGGGGGCGTGGCGTATTTCACGGCGTTGTCGATCAAGTTGGTGAACGCCCTCTTCAAGCCGAATGGCCGGCCGCAATAGACTGCATGGGCGGGCCCGAGGTAACTGATTTCAATACCCTGATCGGCGTAATCGTTGGCGATGGTCTGTAGTACGCCCGCGAGATCGAAGCTCGTCGTCGCTTCCTCGTCCGCATCACCACGGAAGAACGCCAGAGCCCCGTCGACCATCGTCTGCATCTCGTCGACATCCCGGAACAGTTTCGCCTGCTGAATCTCGTCGTCGATCAACTCGCCACGCAAACGCACGCGCGTCAACGGCGTACGCAGATCGTGCGAGATGGCCGCCAGCATCATCGTGCGCTGCGCCACGAACTTCTGGATCTGCGCCTGCATGGTATTGAATGCGCGGATCACTTCGCGGAATTCCCTGGGCCCGCTCTCGGCGAGCGCAGGGGCCTGCGGATTGACACCAAAGCGGCGTACCGCGCCGGCGAGCTCCTTGACGGGCCGAACGAATCGGCGTGTGGCGATGGTGCACACGCTCGCAATCGACACCGCCACGAATGTCAACCAGATTGCCCAGCGTTGCGGCTCACTCAGACCCCAGGTCCGGTTCGGTGCGCTGAAGACCACCCAGCTGCCGTCATTGAGCTGGACAGAAAAGAAATACGCCGACGCGTATCCCGGCTGGGCGCGCATGAGCGCCGCTGGTGGCCTGATCACATTGTGCGGTTCGAAGACCACGGCAGTTCGCTGCAACTCACCGAGCAGGCTCCTCTGCAGCGCCTCGCTCTTGAGCAGACCGCTGTCGCGCCACAACATGACCGAAACGGGGGACGAGGCCTCGAACCAGTCCACGGCGACTTCTTGCGCCAGCCCCGCGGCCGCCAATGTCGGCCGCAATTGCGGCGGCGCGGCTTCGAGCAAGCGGACCATATCACCTACCCGCGCATGCACGATCGAGCGATCCAGGGGCTCGTGCGCCCACACACCGCCAAACACGAAGAACAGACGGACGAGTACCAGTGTGACCATGACCGTGAGGACGACTGTCCAGGCAAAGCGCGACGCGATGGTGTCGCGCGGCCAGGGAACGATCTTCATCCCCGGGTCACCTTTGGCAGGAAGATATAGCCGCCGTTGCGAACCGTCCGAATCAGGGCGGGGTTCTTGGGATCGGCCTCCAGCTTGTGCCGCAGCCGGCTCACCTGCACATCGATGCTGCGGTCGTAGGCGGCGTGCGCCGCGCCCCGCGATTGATCGAGCAACTGCTCTCGCGTCAGAACCCTCTGCGGGTGCTCCGCGAATGCCAGCAGCAGATCGAACTCCCCGCCCGAGAGCACCACCAGAGTATTGTTGGTGGATCTGAGTTCCCGCCGCGTGACATCCAGGCGCCAATCCGCGAAGCACAATGCCGGCCGCGTGTCGGCGGACGTCGCGACGGTACCGCCGGCCGCCGTCCGGCGCAGCACCGCCTTGACGCGCGCCAGCAATTCGCGCTGATCGAACGGTTTTGTAAGGTAGTCATCCGCGCCCACCTCGAGTCCAACGACACGATCCGTATGGTCCCCCATAGCGGTGAGCATGATGACTGGAACGTGGGATGTGGTGCGCAACCGCCGGCACAGGCTGAGTCCATCTTCTCCCTGCAGCATGAGGTCGAGGATGACGAGATCAATCGAGTGCTGTTCCAGGGCGGTGAACATTGCAGCACCGCCCGTCACGACCGTCACGGTATGGGAATGCTTGCGAAAGAACTTCGTCAGCAGGGACAGAATATCTTCGTCATCGTCGACGATCAGGAGATGAGGCACCGAGGTCATTCTCTCATGAGACTAACATCCGAAATCGATGCCCTGATGTGCACACGGGTCTGATTTGTTTCATGCCGTACACATTGTTGCGCGCCGTGCGCAAATCACAGTGGCCCGACTCGCGCTCAGGCGGGCAACGGGCCGGTGTATAGCGCCCGGGGCCTGGTCAGCGGATGTCCGTGGTATTGCTCCATCGCATGAGCGATCCATCCAGCCATCCGTCCCAAGGAGGCAACCGCCAGCTCCTGGCCCTTGAGTCCGAGCTTGCGGCCGACAAAGACTGCGGGAAGGATGAAGTCCATCAGGGCACCGGAGATCTCGGCAACGGTGTCGGCGCCCCGCTGTAGCCGCTTGAGCTCGCGGTCGTCTCCGAACTTCTTCTTCAGAGCGTCCATCAGAACTGTGGCACGGGGATCCAGCTTGTCGTGAACTGGCGAACCGAACCCGACCAGTGGCTCTCCATTTCGGAACCGTGCAACGATCGGGTCGCGTGGATCACGGGCATTGAGGATCTCTTCGAGCAGACGCGCGGCGGCTTCCATGCGCCCCGACTGCAGCCGCTGTCCTCTGGCGGCGATGATCCCCGTGAGCACGGCGTAATAGGGCGTCACGCCCGCATTGGCCGTCGCACGCACCGCGTAGGTGGTCGGATCGAACTCGTGATCGGCGGCAACGATCAGCAGACGCCGGATGATGTCGTCGAATCCCTTCGGCGCCCCGAGCGACTCGGCAATGAATTCATGCAACGGGGCGGCGCTCGGAGCATTTGCCCCCACCAGTATCGCGGCAAACCAGCGCAACAGATCGGCACCGGTGCGCGCGCAGCCCGGCTTGGAAAGATCATAGGAGCGTGGATTGGCGCGCTCTATGAGAGGAAACAGCGCCATCGCCTGCTCCACCACCGGCAACTCGGCCAGGCCTCGTCTGAGCCTGGCGCAGGACGGCGGGGCCGACGGCAAGCCCCTGCCAAAGACAGTCCCGGGATCTGCTTCCCACAGCAACGCCGCGACGGACTCGAAAGTGTGTGTCTCGGCCAGCTCCGCCACATCGCGCCCGCGGTAATACAGTCCGCGCCGGGTCAAGAGCGTGATCTTCGTTTCGTTGACGAACCCCTTGATCTCTTCGCCCGCACCGGGCGATCCGTCCTGGTGCTCCTCGGCGATCCCCCGCCCCTTGAGACGCTCGATGTCCACCTTCCAATAACGGTGGTTGCGCGAGCCCGGAACGCCTTGGGAGCGGATGAGTCCGCGACTCACATAGGCGTAGAGCGTGGGGATGCTCACACCGAGCGTGACCGCGGCTTCCGTTGCGGTGGTATACAGACCTTCGCTCCGCACGGGTCTCACAGCGGCCATGGGTCGACTTCCTCGTGCCTGAGGCACATAGATTGACATGTGCAATCAAGATTGACCACATCGTATGCGACCGCTCTAATTCTGGAGCGGTTTAGGCCTGCTTAATACATTGATTGCATCAATCAATATGTCGCGTGACACGGCGCCCGGGCACTTGGCAGCCCAGGAGCAGGTCGCGCTGATCATTGCTCGCTTCAATCGACTGCCCGCCTCTGCCTACCTGTGGGAGCTCATCGCCCTGCTGTCCCTGTGCGGATTCTTCGAAATCTACGAGATCGCTCTGACCAGCACGCTCAGCCCGGGCTTGATCCGCGCCGGTGTGTTCCACGCGGATGCGAAAGGCCTGTTCGGACTCACCGACCAGGCGAGCTTTGCGGCGGCGACGTTCCTCGGACTCTTCATCGGAACCTCCTCCTTTGCAGCCGTTGCCGATCGCTTCGGCCGCCGCGCGATTCTGCTCGGCTCGCTGGCCTGGTACATCGCCGCCACGGCGGTGATGGCGGCGCAGAACACGGCGCTCAGCGTCGACCTGTGGCGCTTCATCGCCGGGACCGGCGTCGGCGTACAGCTGGTCACGATCGACAGCTATGTCGCTGAGTGGGTTCCGAAGGATCGGCGCGGCAGAGCCTTCGCACTCAATTACGGCCTCATGTATCTGGCCGTTCCGGTCGCCGCGTTGCTGTCGTGGCTGCTGCTCCCACGGGCTCCACTGGGGATATCCGGGTGGCGCTACGCTGCGGCGTTTCCGCTGCTCGCCACCGCGGTAGTGTGGTGGTTGCGCCGAATCCTTCCGGAATCGCCGCGCTGGCTGCTGCAGCACGGGCAAGTGGAGGCCGCCGAACGCCTGGTCTCGAAGATCGAGGCGCGGGTGCGACGCGAGACCGGCGCCGAGCTGCCGTTGGCAGCGCCGGTGAAGATGCAGGAGACGCCGGGCAGCTCGGGCTTCGGTGAAATCCTTCGGCCACCCTATCTGCGGCGCACGTGCATGCTGCTCGCGTTGAATATCTTCCAGGCGCTGGGATTCTATGGATTCAGCAACTGGGTCCCCGCGCTGCTGACATCGCAGGGCGTCGGCTTCGTCAAGAGCCTGCAGTATTCGTTCGTCATTGCGATCGTGTATCCACTGACGCCGCTCCTGTGCACTTTCATCGCCGACCGCATCGAACGAAAGTGGCAGATCGTCATCGGCGCCGCCGGCACGGCGGTCTTCGGCCTGCTGTTTTCCCGGCAGTCTGCGGCGACGAGTCTGATCGTGTTCGGAGCGCTGGTGACGATCTCGAACATCGTGCTGTCCTATTCGTATCACGCCTATCAAACGGAGCTGTATCCGACGCGGATTCGTGCCCGCGCCGTCGGATTTGTCTATTCCTTCAGCCGACTGGCAACGATCCTGTCGGGCTTCGTGATCGCGATCGCGTTGCGCGACTTTGGTACCACCGGCGTATTTGTCTTCATTGCCTCATGCATGCTCGTGGTCGTTCTCTCGGTGGGCGCCTTCGGACCACGCACCCGGGGGCTGACTCTCGAGGAGGCCTCCCGCTGAACACAGCGGACGCGCGAACTCGCCTTCAGGAGAAGCTCGATGGAAATCAGGGTGCTTGCGGCTACCGGGGTACTCGGAGCCGGATTCAAGGTCGAGTCATTGAACCGTGGCATCGCACTCAAGCCCACGTTCATCGCCTGCGACGCCGGCTCCACCGACTCCGGGCCCGCTTATCTCGGGTCCGGCAAGCCCAAGCTGTCGCGCGAGGCCTGTGCGCGAGACCTGCGGCTGCTGCTCAAAGCCCGTGACGCACTGAGAGTGCCGCTCATCATCGGCTCGTGCGGTACCAGCGGACGCGACGTCGGCGTCGACTGGATGGCACTGATGGCGCGCGAGCTCGCCTCCGAGGAGCGCCTGCACTTCAAGATGGCCTTGATCAAGTCCGACCAGTCCAAGGCCTACCTGAAGAAGCGGTTGGCCGAGCATCGCATCCGCCCCCTCTTCCCTGCCCCACCGATTTCCGAACAGGTCATCGACTCGAGTCACATCGTCGGCATGATGGGTACGGAACCCTTGCAAGCCGCCCTGGCGGCCGGGGCGGATGTCGTTCTCGCCGGCCGTGCGAGCGACTCGGCGCTGTACGCTGCAATTCCCCTGACACTGGGTGCAGATCCCGGACTGTCCTGGCACGCAGCCAAGACTCTCGAGTGCGGGGCCGCCTGTGCGGTGGTGCCGGCCGCGGATTGCATGTTCGCCACCATCCGCGACGGCCACTTCGACATCGAGCCCCTCGACACAAATGCCGCGTGCACGCCGCAGACCATTGCCGCACACACTCTGTACGAGAACGCGAACCCGTTTCTGCTGACAGAGCCCTCCGGAGTCATCGATACCGAGCAAGCCGAGTATGAGGCACGCTCCGAGCGCCTCGTGCGGGTCAGCGGCTCGCGCTTCAGGGCGGCCACCCGATACACGGTCAAGCTCGAGGGCGCACAGCTGGTCGGGTACCAGACGGTCGTCATCGGTGGAATTCGCGACCCCTACATCATTCGCGCTCTCGATACGCTGCTTCCCAAGGCACGCGCGTTCTTCGACGAGCGGATCGCCGATCTGTTTCCGGGACATCTGAGCAGCAAGGACTATGACATCAGCTACCGCATATACGGGCGTGATGCCGTGATGGGCCCCCTGGAGCCCGAGCGCAACTCACCCCCCCCTCACGAAGTCGGCGTGCTCATCACGATCACGGCACCGACGCAGGAGTTGGCGAACAAGATCGCCACATTCGTCAGCCACGTGAGTGCCCATCTGCCGGTTCCCGAGTATCACGGAATCATCAGCAGCCTTGCCTACCCGTTTTCCCCACCCGAGCTGCCCAGGGGCGCGGTGTATCGGTTCAGCCTCAATCACGTGGTCGAGCCGGATGACCCCTGTGAAATGTTTCGGACCGAGCTCCTCGAGATCCAGCCATGACGACCCTGTTTGATCTGTGCAGCCTCATTCGCTCCAAGAACGCCGGACCCTTCGTCCTGACGTTCGATGTGATGTTCTCGAGCAAGGAGAACTACGAGCGCGCCAAGCGCTCCCCGCCGCTGACCAAGGGGGTGCTGGCGGCCATCTACCGCCAGCGGGAGGAAGACATCACCCTCGTCTACCACGATCACGCACTGGCCATCAAAGCTTCGATGCCCCGGCCCATTTTTCAGGGCGAGCTGCAGGATGGGGATTGCTACGGTGGCCAGCAGTACGTCCCGCTCCTCGAGCTCGAGGTCGGTTGAAAGGCCGGCACAGCTCTCAGGGCTTGATTCCAAGCACCAGTATTCGAAAAGTGCCCTCAGCCGGCTCGATTCCGCTGAACGTCAGGTGGTAATCGGCCGTCGGCAGGTAGAGGTGGCCGGTCTGGGGGTCGAGCGCACCGGTGTGGGCACCCACCGCGGTCGCAATACTTGCCTGCACCGCTAAGGTACCTTCCTTCGATTCTGATATCACCGCGAGTGTTCCATCACGGCCACACGGGATGTAGAAGCTCTTCCTTGCCGTGTCGAAGATGACGGCATCTGGCTTGCGGTCGATCAGGAGGTGCGGGGCGATGAGCCTTCCGTCAGAGGCGCGAATGGCCACGGCCGTACGGTTCGCGCAGGCCGCAACCAGGACTCCCGACTCACTATCGATACCCAGAGCCGAGGGTCCCTCACACCCAGGCAGCTCATAGCTACCTAGAACTCTGCGCGCGACGGTGTCGATCACGGCCATCTTGTTCTGGTCTTCGATATTTACGAACAAGCGCCCGTGACCGTCCACCACTGCGAACTCCAGCTTCCCACCGACCGACAGGCGGCCAAGCGCCTTGCCGGCGCCCGCATCGATCAGCGTGATGTCCCCGTCCTTGCCATCCATCACGAATACGAGAGCGCTGATGGGATCGTAGACGGCTGCATCCGGGTCTGCTCCCGTGGCAATTTGCGCCAAAACCTTGCCGGAGCCTGCCTCGAACAGGGTCGCCGTATTGGCGTCGCCGTTGGTACTCAGAGCCCGTCCGGCCGGCAGTGGAATTACCGCGTGGACATGCTGGCCGGCGACCAGCTGCCGCGTCACCTGCCCGCTGTCCAGGTCGACCGCCGTGACGCCGAATCCTCGGGCGACGTACAGACGCCGCGTCGCGCCGTCTATTGACGCGTAGTCCAGGCGTGCATCGCCCTCCTGATGGGCGATCGTCCTCAAAACGGTCAGACTGGGCTGCCCCGCGCCGACTTTCTGCGCAATGGCAGTCGCACCCATGCCTCCGACCGCTACCAGGCTGGCTAGGGCAGATAAACATCGCATCGGTTGTGTCTCAAAAATCGTGCCTGACGGTCAGACCGACCAGGCGCGATGGCACCCGCAGGACCGAATAGATCCTGTTCGCAGGGTTCACAGTCTCCGCCGGGGTCAGATAAAAGCCCGATACGTCGGTCGCATAGACGACGGTTGACCGATTCGTGAGGTTGGTTGCGAACGCGCTCACATGCCAGCTCTCGCGAGTCGAATTCCAGGTGGCGTGAAAATTGACTATGCCGTCGAACTTGCTCTCATCGAGCAGAAAGGCAGCTTCGGCGTTCGAATCGGCAAAGTGCACGGCGGTACGGTAGGTGTAATCGCCACCCACGTTGACGAAGCCCGGAATTGCGGGCAGCACGAAGCGCGTTTCGGCACGCAGACTGACGCTGTGCCTGGGGGTCTCGGGAATGACGTTGCCGGTATTATTCTGCCCGGCAGATTGCACGTAGTCGGTGTAGCGCGCCAGTTGATAGGTGTAGTTGAACCCCAGCGTCAGCCACGGCGTGAGGGCCTCGGTCGTCTCCAGCTCGACACCCTTGGCTCTGGCCCTGCCGACATTGGTGGTCTGAAACACCGCGGTCTGCGGATTGAACTGGTTGGTCTGCATGTCGCGATAGTCGGCAATGAAGGCTGCGGCGTTCGCCTGAAAGCGCCGGTCGCTGGAGAGATACTTGCCACCGAGCTCATAGCTCCACACTGTCTCGGGCTGGAACGGCGTTCCAAGGTGCTGGGACACGATCGCGCTCGGTCTTCCGAAGTCGGATGCTGCCGAGGTGTCCCAACCGCCGCTCTTGTAGCCCTTGGTGCTCGTTGCGTACAGCATCAGGCTCTCCCGGACCTGATAGGCCAGGGTCACTTTGGGCGTGAAGGACCACCAGCTGTGGGAGTAGTCCGCGGCGGCATTCGGAAAGACGAGCGGATAGAACGCATCAAGCGGGTTACCCGGAGCAAAGTTGGCCACGATTTCCGAGGAGCCGCTCTTGCGCTCCCATTGTCCGCGGCCACCCAGAGTGAGCTTCAGCGGCTCCAGGATCGCGTAACTCACCTCGCCAAAGAGCGCACCGACCTCATCGACTATGTCCTGTTCCACGTTTTGCCCGACGCCGAGGATCGGAAACGGGAAAGCGCCGCCGTTCATGGTCTGCGGATTCAGGTTGAATGCGTACTGGTCGTTCTCGCGCTTGTCCGCATGCAGGTAGAACATTCCGCCCAGCCAGGAGAAGCGGCCGCCCGAGGCGGAGGTTGCGCGAAGCTCCTCGGTGTACTGCTTGTCCTCGATGAGGGCCGTCGTGAGCGCCTGATTGTCTGGATCGCCGAGTCGCGACCAGTTCGTATCGACGCGTACGTTGCGCAGGCCGGTGATCGAGGTGAGCGTCACCGACGAGGAGACGCTCCAGTCGCAGCGCGCGCTCAGACCCAGAATATTCTTGTGTGTAGCGCTGTCCTTACCCTGATTCGTGTCATCCGGGTTGTAGGACAGATTCGGATACAAGGTCGGCTCGAGGCTTCCGGAGAGCCGCACGATCTTGCCGCTCGACTGGTCGTGCGTGAAGTCGCCGCTGACGAGCACCCTGAAGATGTCTGCAGCCTCCCACAACAACTGGCCGCGGCCATTTGCCACGGAATCGCCATAGGTCTTGTCGTGCAGGGTTATGTTGTTCAGATAGTCGTCACGGTGTTTGACGTCCAGGGTGATCTTGCCTGCCAGCTCCTTGCCTATCAGCGGTCCACTCCACAACCCGCGTACTTGCACCAGATTGTCAAGTCCGTACGTGCCTTCGACCTTCCCCTGCTCATCGAAGCTCGGTTGCTGCGTGTGGATGACGATGGCCCCGCCCGTGACGTTGCGCCCGAAGAGNCGCGGAGCACTTCGATGCTCCTCAAGTCATACAAATCGGGGCTGTTGTCCCCCGGACCCGTCATCGGCACATCATCGATGAAGGTCGTGACCGAATCGTCCCAGCCAGCGCCCGGCGTATTGACCAACGTGCCTCGAATGGAGATATAGGCCTCGCCTTTGTTGAACTGCACGAAGCTCATGCTCGGCGCCCGCAGCGCGATGTCCTCGATGCTCTGGATGCGATCGCGCTCGATGGACACCGGCGTGAACGCAGACACCGCCACCGGTGTGTCCTCGAGCCGGCTATCGCGCTTCTGTGCGGTCACGATCACTTCTTCGAGAACACCGGCGCGTGTCTGCGCGGACCCAGGACTGCTGCCGGTGGACGCGGCCGCGCCCGGCTGCCTGGCCGCGGCCGTGGGAGTGGTCGCGGGGGTGACGCGAGACGAGCTCGAGACGTCATCGATATCCGCCCTGGCAGTCGCTGGCAGTATTCCTGCTCCGCACAGGCCAACCACGAACACCAGGCATCGCCTGACTCTCATCCCCGCACCCCCTCATACGTTGACTGTTACGATCAACACATGTCTTTGCGGATGTTTGACGGATCCGACACTACGTTCGTGGAAATCCCGGGGTCAATCTTGATTGATATAGTCAATGCGAGCGTGAGCGGCGAATCCATTGCATGTTGTGCCTTTCGCGGACGAAGAATTCCGTCGCAATTTAAAGACGACATTGACCCGCGAGGCCATCAGCCGGCCGACACCATGCATGAGCAATATTGGGTCCTCGAGTGATTATTGATCGTTTGTCGCAGTAACTGCGGGTGGCTATGGTCGCGGTCTCGAGGAACCACTCCAGATGGAGCTGACACCATGACCAGATATCTGACTGCGATACTAATTGCTACTGCGGGCAGCCTTGCATGGCCCGCCTCGGGTATCACCCCCGATTCGCCTCCCGGACGCTCGGCCTCATTGGTTCAGGACCCTCTCGTCATGCGCCTGAGCAAGGACGAATTCCGCATTGCGTTCGGTATCAACGCGCACGGATGCGCCTCGAACGGTTGCAGCGGCGTGATCCACTACAGGGTCAAGTGGAAGACTGAAGACGGCACGGTAATGTCGGAATTCAGGCGCGTCAGGTACAACGTCGTACCGCATTCCAGCCGCACCATTACCGTTGACCGGCAGTATTTCGATACGGCCGAGGGCGCACACACAACCGACGTCGTTAAGGTCACCGTCGACAGGATTACCTGCCTGTGAATGAGCGCCCGGACCCGCGAGGCAACGCCCGCATCGCGCCAGCATCAAGCATCAAGTGGCGCGCAGTGCAGTCGTCACCGGCACTCGCGCCGCCCGCAGCGCCGGCAGCAGTCCGCCGGCCAGGCCCATTGCGAGCGCCCATACGATGCCGATCTCAGCAAGCTGCGGCGTGACATCGAGCTGAAAGCTGAAGCCGAAGGGGCTGACCGCCATGCCGTGGAAGAAGATCCAGGCGAGTGCGGCTCCGAGCAGCGCGCCCGGTAAGGCGAGCAGCATCGACTCGACGAGGGTTGCGGCAACGATCGCCCCCGAGCCGAAGCCAATCGCACGCAGGGTCGCAAGCTCGCGGCGCCGTGCATCCACGATCGAGTAGAGCGAGTTCACGGCGCCGAGGGTGGCTCCCACCGCCATGATGGCGCCTACGAAGTAGGCGGCGAAGTTGAGGAGTGCCTTGAAGCCCTTGAATCTCCCCTCCACCTGATCTCGCTCGCGCCTCGCCTCGAGGTTCAGGGCGGGATTCGCCTCGAGCGCGGTGCGAAACGCATCGAAGTCCCGCGGGGACTTGAGCTCGACGCTGACGTTCGTGAAGGCGTTACGCCCGAATACCGTCATGAGGGTCTCAACGTCGGCCAGCACCTGGCACTGCATGCTGTTCCCCTGGTCGAAGTGCCCGACCACGCTCCAGTCAACCCCGCGCACCTCGCGCTCGGCGCCGAGCTCGAAGCCGGTGAACGTACGCACGCACGGGTTGCTGGCGACGAGCTCGTGCAGCCCTGGCTGGAACATGCGTCCCTCGGTGAAGTGTATCTCCGGTCTCATGGCGGTCACGGTGGGACTCGTCCCGATGAGCGGGAAGAACACCCTGGCACCGGTTCCGCGGCGGTGTCCCTCCATGATGACGACGGATTGATACCCGATGAGGGGCTTGCCATCGCTCCCTGAGGAGATGCCGGGCAGGTCGGCCACCGTCGTCGCCTGATCTCTCGAGACGCTGCTGTCGAGATCGCTGCTCCCGCGGCTGACAACGACCGCGACGTCGTCGCGCACATCGCCGAGTGCCTGCCGGTGCGCGCCGGTTCCCATGGCCAGCATCGAGACCAACACGCCCACCGCACAGGTCACGCCGATCAGGATCGTGAGTACCGCGCCGCTGCGCGCGGCGAGACCCCCGAGATTGAGTCGCAGCAGGGCAGTCGACTGGCGCAGGAAATTCATGACGTTCTAGCGCTCGGCCAGTGCGGTCGAAACCCTGAGGCGCGCCGCGAGCAGCGCCGGCACCGCCGCACTTATCAGCGCCACCAGCACTGCAAAGCCCAGACCGATCGCGAGCGTGATCTTCGGCATCGACAACCCGGTTACCACGCGCGCCGCGATCGGCAAAGCCGCAGTGGCCAGTGCGAGCCCGAAGGCGCCAGCCAGGATACAAACGCTAAGGGCCTCCGCCAGAATGAGCATGAACACGGCACGGTCCGTGAAGCCGATGGTCTTGAGCACTGCAAGCTCGGAAGTGCGCTCGTGTACCGACTGCACCATCATGGTGGCGATCGCAAAGAGCAGCGCCGCCAGCACCGCGCTCACGACCGCGCGGATGAGAAAGTCGAAATCGCCGATCTGCTGCACCTGCTGTTGGGCGAGCTCACGGATCGACTCGGTCTTGGTCTCGTGCGAGGAGTTGGCCGAGAGCCGGTCGATCGCCTCGGCTACCGGCACGGCGAGGTTCGGATCGGTCACCGAAACGTTGATGTGATTTACCGTCCCCCTGCCGGTCGCGCGCGCCTCGTCGTAGTACGGGAAACTCATGATGATCTTGTCGCCGCCGCCGCCGAAATCGCTGTCGGTGAAGGTCCCAACGACTTCGAAGGTCCAGTTTGGTGAGCCGTTCTTCTGCACCGTACGGCAGATGAGCGGGATCCGGTCCCCGATCTTCCACCCGTATTTCTTCGCCGTGGCTTCCAGCACCAACGCGGTGGTACGCGACTTGGGAAAGGCATCGAGATCCTGGGGCGCGATCGCGAAGGTGAAGGCCGTCGTCCAGTCCTTGTCGGGCGTCACCGCCACGCTGAGGACTCCCTGCTCGGGCTTCTGGTAGTGACAGACGAACAGCTCCACGGGGATCGCTACGCGCACTCCCGGCACCGAGCGGATCGGCCCGAGCAGGCTGATGGGCAGCCCCTCCATGATGAGACTTAGGCGACTGTGCACGATGAGCAGGTCCGCCCGCGCAGCATCGACCGCATGCTGGACGCCGGTCTTCAGGCCCTGCAGCACGCCGAAGAGCGCAAAGGCAACGCCCACCTGGAGGAAGATGAGGATCGTGCGTCCCGGCTTACGCCAGATGCCGGACCAGATGAGGGGCAGGAATTTCATTTTGCGGCGCCGGCTGGAGCGAAGTCCCTGTTCGCAAATGCGTCGATACACTAACAAAGGACGCCATCGACGTCATCTTCTGCAGCTATCGATTCCCGCCCGTCTCACGCTTAGACTTCCCGGAGCCGCCCGCAGCGCCCAGGCAATCGACTTTCATACCTTGAGATGCGTCCGATATGAGCAAGGTTGCAACCCCCCCGCCCCTGCGCCGCCTGCGTGCCGGTATCGTCGGCGGCGGCCGTGGCGCATTTATCGGATCGGTGCATCGCATTGCCGCTGAGCTCGACGGCCAGGCACAAGTCGTCGCGGGTGCAATGTCCTCTCACCCTGAGATCGCCCGCGAAAGTGCTGCGGCCTGGTTTCTCGAGCGCGCCTATGACTCCTATGCTGACATGGCCGAGACCGAGGCAGCCGACAAGAACGGGATTGACTTTGTCATCATCGCGACCCCGAATGATCTGCATTACCCGGTAGCGAAGGCCTTCCTCTCGGCAGGCATTCATGTCGTCTGTGACAAGCCCCTCGCGTTGACGGTTGCCGAGGGGGAAGAGCTGGTTCGCCTCGTTGAAGGCGGCCCGACGTTGTTTGCGCTCACACACAACTACACGGGCTACCCCGCGGTGCGCCAGGCGCGTGACATGGTGCGTCGCGGGCAGCTGGGCGAGATTAGAAAGGTCATGGTCGAATACACCCAGGACTGGCTGATGGAGCCGCTGGAGAGCCGCGGCAACAAGCAGGCCGCCTGGAGAACCGATCCGGCCCGGGCCGGCCTCGGGGGTTGCGTCGGCGATATCGGTACCCACGCCCAGAATCTGCTCGAGTTCGTGACCGACCGTCCGATCGAGGCCCTGTGTGCGGACCTGAGCTCCGTCGTAGCGGGCCGGCGGTTGGATGACGACGCCAGTATTCTGCTGAGACTGCGCGGGGGAGCCAAGGGGACATTGGTCTGCTCGCAGGTCGCCTGCGGGGAGGAAAACAGGCTCTCGATTCGGGTTTATGGATCCCAAGCGGGGCTGGAATGGCACCAGGAGGATCCGAACACACTCATTTATAAGGGCGCTGGCAGAGCTTGGGAGCGCTTACGGACCGGGCAGAGCTACTTGAGCCCATCGGCCAGAGCCATCACTCGACTGCCAGCCGGGCATCCGGAGGGCTATCTCGAGGCGTTTGCGAACATCTACCGTGGCTTCATCGAGGACGTGCGCCGGGTCGGGCTGGGTCAGGCGCCGGTGCGCGAGTACCCCGGGGTCCAGGATGGCCTGCGCGGCTTGCGCTTCATCGCGCAGGCGGTCGCGAGCTCGCGGGCCGGGTCGGTCTGGCTGAGCCTGTAGCGCATCGCACCGCAGTGATTCTCGAGGACACCCAGTGACCAGAACGACCCGATTTCGTCTGTGCACCATGATGTTCCTGGAGTTCTTCATCTGGGGTGGGTGGTTCGTCACCATGGGGAGCTACCTGGCTTCGAGTCTGCACGCCAACGGAGCGCAGAGCGCGCTCGCCTATTCCACGCAAGCCTGGGGTGCGATCATCGCCCCGTTCATCGCCGGGCTGATCGCGGATCGTTACTTCAATGCCGAGCGGCTGCTCGGCGCCTTGCACATCGCCGGCGGCCTGCTGCTGTACGCGCTATTCAGGGCTCGAGGCTTCAGTGCCTTCTATCCCTGCCTGCTCGCGTACATGATTCTGTATATGCCGACGCTCGCGCTGGTCAACACCATCTCGTTTCGGCAGATGGATGAGCCCGCCAGGCACTTCTCGCGTGTTCGCATGTGGGGCACGATCGGCTGGATCGTCGCGGGCCTCGTGATCAGTTACCTGTTCGCCTGGGACTCACCTGCGGCCATGGCACAAGGCTCGCTTGGCAATACCTTTCTCATGTGCTCGATTGCCTCAATTGCACTCGGGATCTACAGCTTCACGTTGCCGCGCACCCCGCCCCTGCCCAAGCCCGAGGAACAGGTGCGCCTCGGGCACCTCCTGGGTCTTGATGCACTGGTCCTGTTGCGGCACAAGAACTTCGTGGTGTTCTTCGTAGCGTCGATCCTGATCTGTATTCCCCTGGCTTTCTATTACCAGAACGCCAATCAGTTTCTGACCGAGATTCATGTCGCCAATGCGACCGGCAAGCAGACCATCGGTCAGATGTCGGAAGTGCTGTTCATGTTGTTGATCCCGCTGTTCCTGAAAACCTTCGGGATGAAAACCACGCTGCTCCTGGGCATGCTGGCCTGGGTCTGTCGGTATCTGCTGTTCGCTTTTGGCAATGCGCACGAGCTTGCCTTCATGCTGCTCCTGGGCATTGCGCTGCATGGTGCGTGCTATGACTTCTTTTTCGTCTCCGGCCAGATCTACACCGACTCCAAGGCGGGCGCACGGCATAAAGCTGCCGCCCAAGGCCTGATAACCTTGGCGACCTACGGTGTCGGCATGCTGGTCGGCTTCTGGGCTGCCGGCCTCATTGACGATAGGTACTCCGTCGGCGGCGCGCATGACTGGAAGTCCATCTGGATGTACCCGGCCGCCTTTGCAGCCGTGGTGCTGGTGCTGTTCGCCGCGACGTTTCGCAATGAGACGGTCGCGTACAGGTCTGCGCGGGAGCACGCCATATGATCGAACACGCAAGGTCACCCGAAGCGCAATTGCCAGCGAGAGACTTCAGGCCGAGACCGATGAGGCTCAGCATCCTCACCGCCGCGTTGCAGGAATTGACTCCCCGCAACCGTCGAGACGCCGACCCGGATCTGGCCATCGAGGAGTGGTTGGAGTTTGCCCGGGAGCTCCGCTGCCCCAATATCGAGCTCTCTGCGGCCCTGCACCCGACGGAAAGTGATGTGCCGGC
>WNFQ01002361.1_pt1 | contig 25003 bp, 29 predicted proteins | sample 5400171 | NCBI WGS metagenome assembly WNFQ01 (sample SAMN13153356, study PRJNA577476) | soil metagenome | isolation source: 20 cm soil under Madrone tree | place: USA:California | collected 2016-06-14
CTTCCCGCGTGGCACCGGCTGTTGCGCGCTCGTATGCTACTGCGAAGCCTGGTTCGTCATATTGTCTTGTTGCGCATGCACCCGGCTGACTTGTCACACTTTTGTTTTTGCCATTGTCCTTGCCGTGACACGTTAGCTGCATCGGAGGTTTCCTCCATCCTGGAATCCCGGATAGCTGGTTCTTCCGTCGGTAGTAATGTCGAAGAAACTGGTCGCGTTCTCAGTACGTTCTAATCCTCTTCGAACTCTCGACAAGTCGATCCCTATGTTCATCGCATAGGCGTCGGTGACGGTATTGGACGCGTCTGGGGTCTGAGGAACGTACAAGGTTAGCGCGATCTCTTCCAACGCCAAACTGGTCATTCATTGCTGAGTTCGGATATTTACGTAACTAGCGGAGGAAATGGTGGAGTTTTCCTCAGGTGTCCGTGGAATGTGCTTGAACTTGGAGGCCGATAACGTCGGTGTCTCGATTTTCGGTAACGACCGTCTCATCAAGGAGGGCGATACCGTCAAGCGCACTGGTCAGATCGTCGACGTTCCAGTTGGCCCTGGACTCCTCGGTCGCGTCGTTGATGCGCTCGGTAATCCCATCGACGGCAAGGGCCCCATTCAAGCCGCCGAGCGCCGTCGTGCCTCTCTCAAGGCTCCCGGAATTCTCCCCCGTCGCTCTGTGAACCAGCCCATGATGACTGGCATTAAGCCCATCGATGCCATGGTGCCCATCGGTCGTGGCCAGCGTGAGCTTATCATTGGTGACCGTCAGACAGGCAAGACTGCTGTTGCCGTTGACACTATCCTCAACCAGAGGCGCTGGAACGAGGGTAAGGATGAGGAAAAGAAGCTCTATTGTGTCTATGTCGCCGTCGGCCAGAAGCGTTCTACTATTGCGCAGCTTGTCAAGACGCTTGAGGAGAACGATGCTATGAAGTACTCTATCATCGTTGCTGCTACAGCTTCCGAAGCTGCTCCCTTGCAATATCTTGCTCCCTTCTCTGGCTGCGCAATGGGTGAATGGTTCCGCGACAATGGCAAACACGGTAAGTACGCCAATGTTTTGCGCCAGGACTTCGCACTTATTTCGGCCATGGCAGCTCTCATCATCTACGATGATTTGTCTAAGCAAGCAGTGGCCTATCGTCAAATGTCCCTCCTGCTTCGTCGTCCCCCTGGTCGTGAGGCTTACCCTGGCGACGTTTTCTATCTGCACTCTCGTCTCCTCGAGCGTGCCGCGAAGATGAATGACAAGTTCGGTGGAGGTTCTCTCACTGCCCTTCCTATCATCGAGACTCAGGGTGGCGATGTGTCTGCTTACATCCCGACCAACGTACGTTCTCGTACATAAGTGTTTTGGGGCATCTGACAGCAATCAACGTCGGTCTTTCCGTGTCTCGTGTCGGCTCAGCAGCGCAGACGTATGTGCACTACTGCTTCTCTCAGCTATTGCCCTGACCTTGTCTTAGTAAGATCATGAAGAAGTTCGCTGGTTCACTAAAGCTTTACCTCGCTCAATACCGTGAAGTTGCAGCCTTCGCCCAATTCGGTTCTGATCTTGATGCCTCAACACGCTTCCTTCTCGCTCGTGGTGCCCGCTTGACCGAGCTGCTTAAGCAAGGTCAATATCAACCTCTTGCGATGGAAATTCAGGTTCCAATCATCTATGCTGGTGTTAACGGTCTTGTACGTCCTCCATTTGCATCCTGCAGACTCACCAGCTTACACGGTTTGTAGTTGGACTCTATCCCTGTAGATAAGATCACCAAGTGGGAAGGTGAATTCCGCGAGCACTTGACGTCGACTAAGGGACCATTGCTTGAAAAGATTGCGACTGGTGACGTTACCCCTGAAGTGGAGGCGGATATTAAGAGGGTCGTTGAAGACCATGTTTCGCAATTCACTTAGATCTGCTCCGTCCGTTGTAGACGATGGGACGAAACCATAAAAATACATCTTTTTGTCAACCTCATTCATGCACTTGGTTTATAACTAGACTTTATCCAACACTCATTCATTTGTTTGAAGCTTAAGCCCTCGAAGGGGAAAGAACGTATGAAGGCCCGGTTCTAAAATAATTTCAAGACACCATATCACGCTTGACCTCATTGACCTTGGTTATTATAATTGCCTCTACTATGAATGCAGAACCCTGCGTATAGGTGGCAGGGGATTTGAGGCAGGATGACAAGGGTGCAAGGATGCTTAGACGGGCGAGCCAACAGACAGTGCCAGTATTCCAGATATCTAAGCAAACGCCATTCACATTTTTTCCAACCAGAGTCTAATCAAACTCTCCGTAATTCTACAGGGTGGCAATACACCGATTAGGTTAGTATGTTGTTACCCTGCGGATAATAGGTACGGGGGTAAAAGCCGCAAGAGGATTGTGCGCTATGTGCTACATTTGGCTCTTTCTTCATTATTTCTTTCTTTAAGGAGTCAAGATTTGGGGTTGGGGCACGTCGACCTTTCGAGGGAGGGGTAACAGATAATACGCATAGGGCGGATAAACAGAATTAGTCTTCTCTCTCGGATGTTGCACCTGACTCTGGGTCTTGGCCGTCGTCGTCTTCAGTGAGATCCTCGTCATCCTCGGCATTGTCCATGGATTGCTTTAGCTAGCGAGAGGAAGAAGGGGTGTTCGAAGCAGGTTCAGGGAGATTAACGTGGGAGAATGAACATACCATCTCTAATAGCTCGTGGCACTCATTCAGGTGTGCCATGACAATGCCTTGGCCTTCAGGGATTGACCCATCCACACCTATAAATTTGCCGTCTTTCCTCATCGAATCGATCTGATACAGCGCGAGCTGGTACTATACAAGGAGAGTACAATCAAAATCAGTGACGCTACGTCGGAGGCGTCCAAAACCGAGGACGGGGATCATGGATCATGAGACATCCTACAGATGTCCAAGCCGTACTACCAATGTCGGCACATGACCAGCCCGCCACGGGTGATGGAGACACGTACAGGATATAAATCGCGCGGACTGAACGGTCCGCCATATTTCAACACCTCATTCAGACATTTTTTTACTGTCGAGAGTTTATTGGCCTATAATCAAACCACCGCGAGTGAGCTCGTGCACGGGGCGGAACAGGACGAGAACGGTTACGATCGGCATGAGCTCCTCGGATACCGGCTCGCTAGAGGACAGGAGACGATAAATGACGCCATAGCACCGTCGAAGGAGGTATAGGAGGACCTTTCGTCAAGTAGTCAATATCCAAGTGCGTCAAGACGGGTGAGCACAAGACGGACATATTGTCCTGAGGGTTGAGCCCCCTCCGAGTCAACAAATTTCCCATCGATTCGCATTTTGTCAACCTCCTGCAGACTCAGGGAATAATTCCAGATGTCCGTTTCTCGTAACGTCCAACGGTGTGTCAGGGCAAGGCCCTCAAGCTCCGCTCGGATCCCGGTGAGGCGATCATAAATGGGTTTGAGGGGTGGGGCGACATGCTTTGATTCTTCCTGAGCACGAATCTCCTGAATGATATCAAAGCACTCTTCCAAAAGTGACGAGCAGATGGCTTGCGACGCGGGAATATTGCCGCCAGGGCCGAGGAACTTTCCATCAACACGTTTTCTAGATGTTTCGGTGTGTGAAGTGTCAAGGGGTAGGAAGTTGTGACAAAGGCAAAAATAGAGCATGAGCACTCCAAACTTTTAGCCGAAAGCGGCTTATACTCAACGAGTCGATTTTGCGCAGCTCTTCTTGCAAGGGTTTGAGCTCCGCTTTGAGCAAACCCCCTTTCGCAGCCAACGCAACAAGCTTTCGCCTGATGGTGACGAGTCGCTCGTGAACAGGTAAGAGCTCGGCGGAGAGTACGGATAGGTTGTCTTGCAATCCGTTGAGCACAGACTCTAACGCATGATGAGATGCAAGGTGTGGTGGATAACTAGAGATGGGGGGACACACCGCAGTCCCAGAGTTGTCGCTCAAGGAGCTTCGTCATGGCCTCAGTATGCTTCCCGCTATCCGAATCACTCTTTATAATGGTGCGTAGGTCATTTAATCGTCGGCGAAAAGGAGCCAGGTCACTCTCGTTATAAACAGATGATTCATCCATATGGTCAAGAATTTGCTAAATGCAGAGGTCAGCAACCGCCATTATATCCCATTATTGGTAAGATGAAGCCCATCATCAGCGAGAATCGCGAGAGATGTTAAGTGCGATGGATGAAAAGATGTGTTCCCCATTGCCCGATTCTGGACAAGATTCAGAGCGCTTGTTTCATTTCAGCATTACTCACGCGCATGCTAGCCAGTTGGGAGTATGTGGCTGGGGCTTCCTTGGTCTTTCCGATCGTCAAAAAGAAGAGGGAGAGAAGGTTGAAAACATCAGCTAGAAGGGTATCCAAGCGATTGTTGCAAACGGTGTCATCATCGCGGACATCGTTCAGCTTTGTTACTGTGAAGATGGTGCCGTACGAGAGTTAACGATAGAGATTCGGAGAATGAGATGGGATTGCGGACCTTGCTTGATGACGGCTTGATATAGACTATTTACGTCGGAAGACTTGATGAAGTCACCCCGATCTTTCTTGAGCGCCGTGAGCCTATTTCTGATACTATTTATGGGGATCAGAAAGAAGGAAGGGGATGGCGGTGGCTAAGGAACTCACCCGATGACAGCCTCGAGGATGGGGAGTTCTAGAATGAGACATCAGTGCACGGACAGGCGGAGGCCAGTGGCAAAAATCGAGCACACGTGCCTTCGTGTGACACGGGCGTTGTCATCGTTTCAAGCGAAGGAGGACTTAGTTGGCCTGCGACTGTGTGCCGAGTGCGATAACATTGCCATCCCGCCTCTCACGTGCCTCAGCCGCCTCATTCCAATCTCGCTTTCCCACGTTCAGCCTCTTTCTGCCGCACATGGAGAAGATAAAAGAGGTACAGCCCTATCTTCCTCCGCTCTTTTCTACCCACACCTCCTTCTAGAAACTAGCAGCCCTTCGCGCAGAGGCAGATGTCGCCATAGATCGGGCTGAAGTCGCGGAGGCGAAGAACAAGCAACTGGAACAGCTACTTCTCGAAAAGGATCAGGAGATAACCTCACTCAGTCACAGACTCGGCCTTCTCGACGGTTCTCTCCATGATACCGAGGAGAATTTGGCCAAAACAAAGGCTACCTTAGAAGAAGCGGAACGCGGCAAGGCCACCAATGATTCCCTCACCCGCAAAATCGAGCTGCTTGAGGATGAGCTTGATGCTGCCGAAAAGAACCTGAAGGAGACAGTAGAGAAGTGCATCTTGTCTCCTCGCCGTCTCTGTCATGCCTCATCTGTGTGGCAGACTCCGACAGGTAGATATCAAGGCAGAACATTTCGAACGTCAGGTGCAGCGCGTCGAACAAGAGCGCGATGACTTGAACAAGAAGTATGAGGTACGTACTGCGACCATCCATGACAGATCGCCTCGTCGACTGTGTATTTCGCCCGCAGGACATGGAAACCAAACACCGCAAGGCGAAAGCGGAGCTGGACGAGCTTGTCTCGAACATGGAGGGTCTCTAATATCTTACAACTCATGCATCACGACCATTATACCGCTATGTCTATCCACGACGCAGGCTTGAGCCCTCGGTCTCTTTCGAGGAAGGCCCGCGGGCATTCATTAATACCACGTTTGTCGTATCTACGCTAAGGGCTATAAGATGAGATGTACCCCGCATGACCGAGTGTACCTTATTGGGAGGTCACGTGAGATTACGTACGAAGACGCGGCGCGTCAAAAACGCATGTCCGCGTCGAACTGAACTCAAAGTCGCCCCCCATGTTTTCTCAGTCTTCCTCGTTGCACACTCCAGACAATACGAATGACCGTATGAGACCGCAGCTGAGCCACCCGGCCTCTCAATCCTCTCTCCATGCTTCATTTTCTGTTGGAGGTATCTCCAGTACGACGAGCACACATCACCCACATGGCCCAAGCTCATGGGCTTCCAACAGCCAGAGCAGCACCCTTTCCAACTCTTTAAATGACCCTTTCCTCCAATCCCGTTCTAGTTATCATTCCGGCTACCTTATGGTGTGTCATTTTCATCATTGAGTTGGTCGTTATTCACATTTGTATACCCCTAGTCAATGTCTCCGAATAACGTGTGCAGTTTTACTTCCTCTATCCTAGTTGAGGCTAATTGTTCTGATGCACGTAGGCTTCACCACCGACCCATCAACGATTTGATGACATGCCCCTTGTCCAAACCAAGGCCAAGCTAAATTCAACTTTGTCTCGCACACCTACCACCGAGTTTGGGAAAGATCCAATGTTCGATAGCTCGAGGTGAGTCCTCCATCTCTTGTCAATGACACTAACTTCACCTCTTGTTCCAAGACAACGCCAGACATCTGACGAGGATGCCCCACCCACCGCGTCCGTCAATGATATGTTAAATGTCACATATACCGGTGGTCCCTCATACCTTCAGCGCTCGGTTAGTATTTTCCCCGTCGTCTCCTGTAGCTTCTGTCTGACAACCTGTGCAGAATTCGAACTTGGATTTTTCGATGACGCAAGCACCTCAAGCTACTCCTCATCAGGCCGCTGAACCTATCTACGTTATCGTTTTTGGCTACCCTCCAGATAAATACAGTGTCGCAGTTGAATACTTCAAACAGCTCGGCGAGACAACAGACCCAGATCCAAACACGGAGATCTCCAATTGTTTCAAAATCGGTTTCAAGAATCCCGTTGAAGCAGTGTGGGCAGTCCGAAAAAATGGCGAGATTGTTGGCGGAAGCTGGATGGTTGGTGTGAAGTGGGCAGTACGATACCGTCTCATTCCCTTCCTCAACAGAAATGGAACCAACTCCCTTGTTCTTCTCAGGATCTTGGCCAAGTAGATCGTGTCCTCGGCCAAGCGGCAGCACGCACGGCATACCCGCTTGTGTCTGATGTCAGCTCGCCACCCGATATCATGCCGACCGACTCAGCTGGGCCTTCCCGCTCATCTCACCAGCTCGCCATACCTGCTGCCCGTTCACCTCATCACAACACCCCGATGGTGGGCACCCCGATCCGACTTGCCCCATCCGCATCCGCGTTCCGGAAGCCGGGAGAGACACCGAAAACGGCGACGAGTACGCCTGGACCGCAACCCGCAGCGTTCCCTGCGACGGTAGGGACTCCAGGGACTCCATCGAAAAGTATGCTGGGACAGTTTTCGGATATGGTCTTTGGGTGGTAGTCACTTTTGATACTTTGTATCACGTAGTTTAGTAGGTGGCTTCAAGCGCACCCTCTGTTGTCCTCATCTAGAAGGGAAAGAGGTTGGACGTGTGCCCCTACACAATATCTACTATAATACAGTATAAGCGATAGACTTGGGACGCGCCTATCACATAGTAAACCGAGTGAATCATTGGTTGGGCTCGGAACCGGAACCAGCCGTTCTGCTTCGATCAGACTACTAACTGAGACAAAGTCTACTAAGAGTTGTCCACCCTGGCCTCCCAGACACAAAATTCGTTCTTAATATCCACGCTGGAGGCACACTGGCCATGTTGACCAGGTCATGTGTGTGCAGCGGTGTGTTGCAACTATCAGCTACAGGACGGGACTAAGTGACTCACCGTGGAAGCATAACAAAGATGAATATGGTGGCATGGGCCTTGACGGTGTCACGGTGATTGGTCAATTGGTGTGGCCTCAATTGAGGGCTGCACAATATGAGGCTGGGGGCAGAGTGCTGTAAAAAGGAGTGTATGGCAATGTATAAGAAGGGTTCGATGTACTATGTGATTCTAGTGGAAGGGCGGTGGTCATCGATGGCTATTGTGAAGTGAAGATCCATCTTTGTACTTGATCGGAGGACACTCTCACGCGTTTTCCCTATAGCCTGCGCTTGTAGGAAAAACCCACGGGAAAGACGAGTGGGATTTGGTAGCTATCAAATCCCACTATTCTTTTCCGTACGTGCCTGGATTTTTCCTGCAAAGTGGTAGCTTCAAGTTGAGGCATGCGAGACTTGAGCTTGCATCATCCGGCTGTACATTAACTACCTGGAGGTATGAACCTGAATGCTTGTAGTCGCGTCTGTATATCTCCTCTCGCCAATCGTCGATGCGGATGTATTATTCCACATTCTGCGCCTTTTCAAAGGCTGGCCATGTGACGCGATCAGCGTTGGCTTTCTTACCAGGCCGCACAATATCCAGGAGAGACGGGTAGCAGATGTCGCAACATGGAACCATAGGAACCATGGCATCCATAAGCATGTCACATCATCTTGAAGTCATTGGAGACCGCATACTTGGGTTAGGATTGTCCACAACGTTGGCAATAACATGTCGTGGTCTGTATGAAGTGATAAACGCCCTCTGTGGATCATCATCGTCCACAGAGGGCTCTTGGGGAAAAGGCCCCAGCGTGTCATTGCCACCGAGGCCTCCATGGCACCGTCCTTGGTTTCGTGCATGGTCCTTCTCTTTCTTGCCAGCCATATCTTTCCTCAATTTACCTTCTTGGGTGGTAACGATCTCTTCAGGGTTCCCGGTAAGAACCACCGAGAAGGCAACAGGCTCGGCAAGAAGCACCGGATGACTGCTCCAGTCAAACCCTCTTGCTACACACCCTGCACGTCGGATGAATGTTCCCAGGTGACTCCCATTGCACTAAAATGTCAATATGGGACGTTGCAGTCCTGTCATGGCCCTCGCGTGAGCCAGCACACCCGCTTGTATAAGTAGAAGGACTTACTACCATTCCACTGGCAACTGCACCAGTGCAAACAAGAACGCGAATGTCATTATTCTCAAAGCGCCGCATGGCATTATCTCGATATTCGGGACTCAGGATAGGATTCTAAGGACGGACAGTGTCGTCAAAGGTGCATGTGGGAGGTGTGCGTAGTCGGTCGACAATTTCTGCGCCTGTGTCCGAGCGTGTCGATGTTGTCCGCACAGATACACGTTCTGGGAATATGACGTGGTTTATGGACTGGGGAATTGAAGGAATGTCAAAAATTGAGATCGGTGTACGCCCCCATCTTTGTGTTGTGGATTTGCGCGTACGATGGGGGACACAGACGGCGGGTCATTCCCCGTGAACAGGGATGAGTTCATTGATACGGGGGGCCTTCTCAGGCCGCAATAAACTGAAACCGGCGTAGTGGACGCCAGAGTACCATCGCCGTGTTTATTCTGCTGTTCATCAAAGAGGAAACAAACTCCGGGACATGGTGTTCGAGCTTGAATGCGGTTCTCTTTATACGTGACGCCCTACCCTTCCCTTCGCGAGTTCACTGACGCTGTCAAAGTGTGGGCTCTTATACGGTTCGGTCGTGGATGAGCTGCTCAGCAATGGGCGGTTTCAAATTCAGTCGGATAGATAGTAGGTGACCGGTAAACTCTCTTACGGTCTTACCCGCAAACCGTTGCAGTATGGCGCATGAAGATTGTAATGATAACAAAGGACATTCTGGCTAGTATAAGTAAGGGAGTGATCGCGTCTGTCCAGTCATCATTGTCGACGTCTACAACACCAGGTTAATGCCATCACTGTCATCGTCTTGATACCAGAACATACTATGCTTCGCCGACGCGCATCAAACAACAAGTCCCCACGGGTAGCCCGTCCACCACCGAATGCAGCGGCTCGTCCGAATGGTTCCGCTGGCGGAGCCGTCCAACGTCGTGATGGTCCGCAAGTTGCGAGTCGGATGTCCGCTGCAGGAGCATTGCTAGATTACTCCTTTATGTTATTTCTGGTCATTGGCGGCTGCTGCTCGTGCGTGTCAATCTCTCTGTGGTATACTCAGGTCTTCATCTCAGCCACTGCACAGCAATGTCTGGGCATACGAGGAACTACTCCGCGCCGAGCCTAATGTCGGTGCGTACGAGTCGCCCATCTACCCACCTATGCTGCGAACCCCCTGGGTCTCTGACTGACTTTGTTACAGGGCCGGCACTCACGTTCTCGCAAATGCTCTTCATCACAGCGCAACAACTACCATTTTTCATAACTTGGGACAAATCGCGCTCCTGCACATGGCTCTGGCTCCCAAATCTCAAACCACGCCAAGTCCCCATCTCGCAGTATCTGCTTCAAGTCACAACTTTCGCGTCGGGCACACTGCTGAACAATCTCGTGTTTGCGTTCAGCGTTCCCCCCACGACACAGATCGTATTCCGCTCCGCAGGTAATTATCGCGCATTCTCTACCCCTCTTTGGAATATATATCACCGTGAATCTGTCGTGCTGAGAGCTGGATCGTTATGGACAGGACTGGCTGTATCCATGCTCCTCGGCCGCTTCTTCATGGACAAGCGCTACACGCTCAAACAAACTGTACCTCACCTTCTTTCTCTCTCCCCTCTAACGGGGCACCGCCACGCTTGCTGACGGTAATTCTCTCCCCCCCTTCCATGCCCCTCCATTTGTCCTCCTTTTATTTGCGTTCATTTCGCAAAGATTGCGGTAGCAGTAGTCTCGTCTGGCGTCATCATCGCGACGCTCTTTCGGCCCCGCCCCACCCCGCCGATCACGATCATCCGAGACTCAGGAATGGCAACAAACCACACGAGCACAACAGACGCAGTCACAAGCACCGTCGACGCATCGCGGTACACACTAGGCATCATGATGCTCCTAGTGTCGCTCGTATGCACAGGCGTACACGGTGCACTTCAAGAACGCACCTATACCACTTACGGACCATGCTGGCGTGAAAGTATCTTTTACACGGTGCGTCCCCATCACATTACTATAAATAAAACGATCGATATCCCAGAAGCAAAGATCCTCGTGACTCGTTAATTTTTTTTCTTTTGGCTTCTCTCTAATTCTTTTACTTATTCGATGATGATGGGGACAAAAAATTATAAATGCAGCATATGCTTTCACTACCGATGTTCGCAATTATGCCCAAGAGCGTACGACGCGGATTCGTCGGCCTCAGCCGCCCGAAGAACTCAGGCTACGATGGTCACGGTGATGCCAACGCTCTGACGACGACGAGCTGGTCATCAAGTATCATTCGACGACCGCACACGATGCTCGCACTCAACCTGCTTTCTCAACTCATCTGCGTCACAGGCGTCAATCAACTATCCTCCGTACGTACCTTTTTTTTTTTCATTTGCTGCCGCGGCAGCATACTGTACTGTATATCGCCAAAAAAAAAAAAGTACCGAAATAAAAAAGATACCGATCTTCTCGCTCACTTGTTCCGCTCCATTTCTCCATTCGTCAAACGGTTTGGTCGCTCACCACTTTATTTATTTCCGCTAGAGAGCGTCCGCGGTGTCTACACAGGTCGTACTCACGACGCGCAAGGCGATAAGTTTGTGTTTCAGCGTATGGTGGTTCGGCAGTGGATGGAACGTGCAGCTGGCAGCGGGGGCAGTTATGGTATTTGTCGGATCATTCTGGTATTCGGTTCTGCCAGCGCCGGTACGACTCCTCTTACTGTACTTCTTATAGCCATACAAATACGTCATGTCACAATCTGTGCGCCACAAACCGAACGTCAAGGACCAGATGAAAGCTACATTCTCACGGATGCACAGGAAAGTGGGTTCACTGGTACTGCAGTGGTTGTACATTATGAATAGCCCCGAAAAGTGGATATAGAGGGTAACCAAATGAGAATTAGCCAGGGAAAGAGAGGTATTTAATATCAAATAAATGCGCATGAAAAGGGGTCAGACAAAGCGTGGTCCAGAGTCGTGAAGGGTCGATAAAGCGAATATATAAAGTGGCGATGACACGTTGGCACTTCATGATAGATAAGTCATGATGGTCATGTGCGGCGGAACGCCAAATCCAACGACGTCCCAGAATAGCCGGATGACAGCGTGGGAAGCGTTCGCAACGTAGGCAGAAGTAAAAAAGGAACCAAGGACCGGGGTGGTGCCGGCTATGCATTCTCCTGATCTTTTTCACCTATGTCATGAACTGGTGCGTGATGATGACCTTCGTGGCTGCGGCCTTTAAGTTCGTCGGGTATGTGCATAGACTGGGTGTCAAGGCCAATATCGTCGATGCGCCCGTTAATTACATCTCCGGGTGTTACTGGACGGGATGCAGCCATGGCAGTGCCGGAAGATGATGTTGCCGTTACCGTTGTGACGATTTGTTGATTGAGCGGGTAATATGAGCGACGGCGCATTGCACGGAAATCGTAAATTGTGAATCTATATCGAATGCGATAAGTGTGGCTCCAGGACGCAATATGCATGAGCTCTACGCACTGTTCCTCCATTTGCCGCATCTCAGCACTTAAGCTATTGATGTCACGATTTTGTTTGCGGGCCTTGGCTTTCAGTGGGTTGTCTTCGAGCAAGAGTTCCTCAAGTTCATGCGACGCATCGAAATTCGCCTTCTTCGACTGAGTACGGTACGATGTCGTGAGTAGAACAGCATGACAAAGGCCATTAAGCGGAGTAAACCCACGTCGGGAACAAATGGAGGCAGAATTTCTTTTCGATTAAGTGCCGTCCACTCCATTGAATTGAACCATGGATGCCGTTGGATCTCCTCCAGGTCATCTCCCTGCGGACTACACGCAGTGCGTTTATAAGGGTCCCTCTCAAGGAGCTGCCGAGGAAAGAGCTCGAATGAGACATGGTGCAGGTAGAAGGGGAAGACTCACTCCACTGATGAAGTTGATTCCCGCAGTACTACATTTCTCTCCTGCGTTTTCGGGAAATCGCAACGCATCTTTGGAAATGCTCTGTGTGAGAGCGGTATTCGTACGGCCTCGGAACGGTCTGCGCCCGAAAAGAAGTTCATAAGCGCAAACACCGAGTGACCACCAATCAATGGGGTAGGTGTAGCCGCGTTTGTGGAGAATTTCAGGAGCCATATAGGCCATGGATCCAGCCACGCCAGTAAGTAAGCGCCGTTCAGAGTAATGAACGGCAATATTAAAGTCGGTAAGGTGAGCATGGCCGCGCTCATCAAGAAGAATATTGTCCGGCTTAATGTCTCTGTTGGAATAGGGGGAGACGCATCAAAATAAGTGGAAAGAACGAGGTCATAGAGGACCCTCCGTACCGGTGCATAATGTGTTTCTCGTGCAGGAAACAAACAGCAGAAGAAAGCTCTGCCATATAAAACCTGACGGTCTCCTCCGGCAAAGAACTTAACCGGTCCAGGTGAACTGTGTGGAAGATGAGCCGACTGGAAAGGGTGATATATTAGGAAACGGACATCGTAGATCGCCCCCAAGCATTAGATCCAAGACGAAGAAACAATTCTCATCGTCTTGGAAAGCGTATCGTAGATTGACGACAAAAGGATGGTCTACCTGATTCAAGGTCGGAGGTGAATGGGAAAAGGAGGAGAGTGGGGCACACCTCCTCGAGCAAGCGTCGCTCCTGAATGACATTGGCAACGGCCTTCATTCGCACGCACTTGGTTTTGTTGATGTATTTGAGGGCGTACAAGTCGCGTGTCTGCTTATGTTGAACGACGCGAACCTAGGAGGATCATTTGATTGGGAAGGATGATGGGGACAGCCTTCGGAGATATGTACCTTTCCAAAAGCGCCTTTTCCGACGCATCTGAGGAGCAAGAAATGGAAGAGGTTGACATCGGCATCAAAGTCGATAACCTTTGAAGAAGGGAAGGTGAGGACGGAATAGACGAGAGGGGCGAGGGTGCCAACCTGAGGACGACAGCAGAGGGCGCCCATGGGAGGAATTGAATGGGCTACAGATTGATTGATTGAGCCAGGTGGGAAATGCAAGGCAGGAGAGAGGCAGAGGGACGGGAAATGGGGAGGCAGAGGGGGTGCGTTGAGGGCGGAGAGAACAGTAATCGGATGAAATGTGCGGAGGATATGAGCCAGAGGCGCGACCCGGCAAATCCCAAATCCGAATGAAATTACGTAACATAGACTCGGGTTCGGTCCGGTTCGTTTCATTCACGGTCGATCCCCTCCATCCCATGTCTGGCCCAACATCCTGGGCCCGCCCGCTCGTTCTCTCTGGCCCGTCCGGCTCAGGGAAGAGCACCCTGCTCAATCGTCTTTTCCATGACCATCCTGGCAAATTCGCATTCAGCGTATCCCGTCAGTCCCGCCTCGGTCTCTGCATTTTTCCCCCTCCATAACAGTTCCCCTAGATACCACGCGCCCGCCCAGACCAGGGGAGGTCAACGGCGTGCAGTATCACTTCGTCTCGCGTGAAGACTTCGTCTCCCTCCTCGATCAGGGCGGTTTCGTCGAGCATGCCGAATTTTCCGGTAACCTTTACGGGACCAGCAAAAAGGCTATTGAGTCTATCGTCCAATTGGGTAAACGTTGTATTCTCGATATTGAAGTCCAGGTATTTCCCCTCCCTCCTTGTCCCAGTTGAGAACTCCCCTTCATATTTATTTACACTAGGGTGTCCGTCAAGTTAAAAACACGGACTTGAACCCAGTCTACTTATTCATAGCACCACCCTCCTTGTCCTCCTTGCGCGATCGTCTCGTTGGCCGCGGGACTGAAACCACGGCTGCGGTCGAGAAGCGCCTCAAAACCGCCCTTCTCGAGATCAAGTATGCTAAACTTCCAGGGGCTCATGACCATATCATCGTCAATGACGACTTGGACCGCGCTTACGAGCTCTTCCGATTGGTCGCATTCGGAAACCCAATCTCTGGCGACTCGCTACCCCCACTGGAAGAGAGTGAAGGATCGTAACCCATAGAGCCATGATTCACTGAATTGGCCAGCTATACCTTTGTTTATAGATTGTGTTTGACACCCTGGTGTACGGAGATAAGAAATTATTCGAGGGGAGATACAATAACCTCGAGAGCATAGATAAGATACAATCATTGATGTGAATATAAAGAGCGTAGTCCCATTGAACGACGGTGGCCTCGCGCATCTGAAACTTGAAGGAAATGATCCGATCACCACCGGAAGCGCAGGTATGCCATGAGAAGCGCCGTACAGCCCGTCACTACCATGCATTCTGTCAGTTGGGCGCGCCCCGCACAGCCGAAGATACAACATACCGAACCCAACCAAGTACTGAAGCGTCGTTGCCTGATTCCCAAACCGTGCGTCAACTCTCCATATCTCACAGTGAGGAATCACCCACCTTGGACAACTGAATGGCAGCGCGCAGTCCAGCGATTTCCTGCTCAATTCGTGTGTCTACCTCCTTCATCTTGAGCTCCTGTTTGCCCGCCTCTTCGCGGATACGACCCTTCTCTAAATTCAGGTCTAGACGGACACCTGCCTGCGTACGCGAGATCTCCTCGCGAAGCCGCTGTTTCAGTCTCTCAATGTCTGTCAGCAGACGATCATTCTCCGCCTTGACCATCGTCAGGTCATGCTTTTCATTCAGCTGCAGTTCGGATTTGAGTTGCGCAAAGTCGACCTGTTGTGTGTAGTGTTGCTGTTTTGTGGTAAACCCATGTCGGTTGCCTTCATCGGCGATATGTGTATGATGGATAGAGCACACCTTTTCGTGGTCTGCTTTAGTAACCATATTACTTGTCATGTTCCGTATGCTCTCGTCTATAACCTCCGCCATAGCGGACATGATGCCCTCTGCTTGCGCACGATTAAGACCCTCGCGCTCCAAGCGTTGCACAAAGTGATGGGTGTCAAAGTGAAAGTCATCCCGCGTAGTTGTGGTGCGGAAACCCCGGTATAATTGAGGAAAGAGCGGCGAGCGTAAACGGGGGAGAATACGAAGCGTCATCATGATTGAGGAGTGAGAAATAGAGAAACGATAGTAGAGGGCAAGGCTTGAGTCCGACTGAGTAGATAAGATGCACACGTGATCTAAAAAAAGTCTCGTCTTTCGACTCTGTAGTGCATCCCCTTCGACGGTCTTGTCATGCAGTGTGACGACGTGATATGGTCTGCCATCGGTAACCAGTTCTGCTCCTACAAAGTCAAGTATGTCCTTCCAATCCTTTGTCTACGTGAAGCTCAACAGGCCTTCACAGGACAGTGACGCAGAATTTCTGTCGAAATGAATACAACCTCACCGGCCTCTGTAGCCGGCAATCATGTCCTCTCGCCAACTCTCGGTATGCCACCGTACGTGAACACGAAGGTCTGCACCCATCTTCATCTCTCTCTCTGTGGACATGCACCTTAATCAAATTTCCAGGGGTCCTCTACCTATACATGAAGACTATCGAGCGAGCACACTCCCCGGCACACATGTGGGAAAAGGTTAAGCTGTCAAATAATTACGCAAAAGCGTTGGAGCAGGTGAATGCGCAGATTATGCGCAGATGGCGGTACGAGGAAGAATGCTGATTGGACCATTTCTTAGATCGACAAAGAGTTAATTTATTGGCCAAATTTCACTATCCACAAATGCAAGCAACGTGTAACCAAGATTACGCAGTACCTGATCAGAATGCGTCGGGCAAAGCTCCACGCACAGTGCGTTCCTTCTTCACTTTATTTATGGTCTCCATGCCTATGTCCTCGCAGACCTAAACTTGTCGGTATCAAGAAAAAGACAGACAGACGCGAGGTCGTTCGCGAGCGCAAAGCACTGGCAGCTGCGCATCTTGAGCGTGCCATCGAGAAGGAGCTGCTCGAGCGTCTCAAAAGCAAAGCGTATGGCGATGCGCCGTTAAACGTAAATGAGAGCGTGTGGACGGCAATATTGGACAAGGAAAAGGCTTTGGAACGTGGGGAGGAGCTCGAGGATGAAGAGACGGAGGAAGAGGAGCTCGAAGGCGAGGTGGAGGAGGAGTGGGAAGAGAGGGAGTTCGTGAGCGACGTGAGTGAAAGCGAAGACGAGTTGAGTGATCTGGAGCAAGTCACGGTGCGTGGTCCCTTCTACACGTTTTGGTAACGCAGCCCGTATTCACAACGTTCGCAGGGTGGAGTGGATGGTAGCCACTACAGTGAAGAATCAGGAGACGACGACGACGACGAGGCGGACGCAAACGCAGGAACAGGCTCGAAACCAGTGCCAAAACCAAAATCGACGCTCGGAAAACGAAAGGCGGAATTCAGTTCGCGCAAGCCAAAACGTGTGTATTTTCCCCCTTCCCATTCTGTGCGAATTTTACGGTAATCGATGGTGACGGCGCAGGTGGACCTCGTATAGAGGTAGAGTACGAAAACGAAACGGAGGTTGCACCGAGAACACGGGTAACTGCCAGCGGTTGGTAGTTAGTAAGAAGCGATGGGAGCGCACCTCCCTCGTGCGTGCTTATTCTATTCGTGGATCTTGGACACCATGCATATCATGCATCACGTACAGGATCATCAATCGGCGTCGCAAGCATTCGACATAACACCACGTCACTAGCTTCTGTTCGCTTGCTCCTTCTTCTAGCGCGGCTTTATCGGTATCAATATTGATCGACATGGGGTACAAATTTAGACGTAGAGGCGGGCACAGACACCGATAGTACATTATGTAGTCTAGTCGAGCTGATGGTTTCTATGCTACTATGCTATGCGCTAACGCCGCGGAAGGCGGGTATGAACCAGTCCCTCACCCCAAAATGGCTTCAGACGATCTGCTTGCTTGCAGTGTCGCTCGCTTGATCACTTGAGATCTATCCAGCATACTACCTGATGCTTTGGCTATTACAGGCTTTCCATGTGCATCCATACGAGATCTCACGTGACGTCCCAATAAGTTACGCTCGGGCATGCGCAATACATCTTATCTTATTCTCACAGCCAGTAGCCCTTTAGTGTAGATACAACAACGTAGTATTAATGAATGCCCGCAAAGCCTTCCTCTGAAGAGAACGAGGACTCAGGCCTGCGTCGTGGATAGACATGGCGGTATAATGATCGTGATGCAAGAGTTGCAAGATATCAGAGACCCTCCATGTTCGCAACAAGCTCGTCCAGCTCCGCTTTCGCCTTGCGGTGTTTGGCTTCCATTTCCTGTGGGCGTGGGCGGAATGCACAGTCGGCGGGGCGATTTGTCATGGGTGGTCGCAGTACGTACCTCATACCTCCTCGTCCACTCATCGCGCTCTTGTTCGACACGCTGCACCTGACGTTCGAAATGCTCCGCCTTGATATCCACCTGTCGGAATCTGCGACACCACAGATCTCAGAGGCACGACAGAGACGGGCGAGGAGACAGACAAAGACGCACTTCTCCACTGCCTCCTTCAGGTTCTTTTCGGCAGTATCGAGCTCATCCTCGAGCAGCTTGATTTTGCGGGTGAGGGAATCGTTGGTGGCCTTGCCGCGTTCCGCTTCTTCCAAGGTAGCCTTCGTTTTAACCAAATTCTCCTCTGTATCGTGGAGAGAACCGTCGAGAAGGCCGAGTCTGTGATTGAGCGAGGTTATCTCCTGGTCCTTTTCGAGAAGTAGCTGTTCCAGTTGCTTGTTCTTCGTCTCTGAGGCTTCAGCACGATCTACGGCGACATCTGCCTCTGCGCGAAGGGCTGCTAGTTTCTAGAAGGAAGTGTGGGTAGATAAGCGGGGAGAAAGAAAGGGCTGTACCTCTCTTATCTTCTCCATGTGCAGCAGGAAGAGGCTGAAAGTGGGAAAGCGATTGGAATGAGGGAAAACTGATGAGGCCGATTTGAGGCCGCATACACGTATGCCACGCCTCCGGGGATTTCCGGGCCAAGTCCCCTAACGTAACTATCAACCAACACACTCTAAACTTGGTAAAAGTCGAACAAGAACAAAAAGATTGGCGCACCATCATGCATCATCCTCCACATAGCATCCACAGAAATTCAGATTACTGTAAGGCCTATAACTGACCTAAATGGTCGGATCAGGCGCGGCCGAGGTTTCGAGGTTGCTCGCCCAAATGAACGTGAACACATTCGGGAAATTCCGTCGCATATAGTACACTCTACTACCGCTACATAGTTCACAGAAAAAATGTACGCCTCGATGTCTCCAACTCCGGCTGGCATAGAATAGATCAGACTGGAGCATTTCGAATTACAACCGAACCTACCTTCAAAACCCACTCAAATTCGTCCGCTTTCGGCGGTACTTTTCTGGACGAGTTTACTGTCTCAGCTGGTACTTTCGAGCCACCGGACTCTTCCTGATCATCGGCGGGTCTTTCTGTCTTCTCCTCTGGCTCGCTGAAATCATCAAATTCTAACGGTTTCGCCACGTCTCCTAGATAATTGACGGCTGGCAGACCATTCTTCAATGACCGTAGCTTGAGTGTAAATCGCGGGCCAATCTCTTGTAATGCGACTTTTTCTGTTGAACGAAAAGCATATCTCGACAATATCATCCGCGTCAGCCTTAGGATATCAAGGGGCCACCGTGTGATGCTTACCGATGACGTCTAAAGAATAAAAAGTCACGCTGATTGTGCAGCGTGACCACTTGTCGTCCTTGGAATTCTGGCAGCGGTGGAAAAAATGTCTGGAACATGCGCCCGACGGTGTGTCCGAGACGCGTGATAAAGTTGTTCAGTACAAGCTCTGGGTGATGGGGCGTTGCTCGCGCGTGGCCCTGTTCTACAGTGAACAAGGACGTGGTGACATAAGACTGAGAGAGCACGCACGAAGATTTTTTTTGTGAGTTCGATCGAAGTGAGCCTAAAGTATGCCGTGGGTCCGTCCGGTAAGTGTACCAATGTGATGGCATCTTCTCGACTAAGTTATACGGTGCAACGGAATAAAAGAATGGGATACACACTGGGCTTTTTCGTATTTTCGTTCACGACCACAAGATTGGTGAACCCCCTCCCAGCCGCCCATCCCGCTATTTTCCCCATCTCAAAACCCCTCGTTTTCGGTCGTCTGTGGAACTCCGCACCAGGAAAGACCCCAACGAGTTCATCGCAAAATTCATACGTCGCGCGCGTCGCCTTGGGAGACGTCGTGATGAGTACTTTTGGTGGGATCGTCGGGTCGTCGGTGGAGGAGGAGTAGGAGGCAAATGGGTCCGACGCTATATCGGCAGCTGCCTCGGCGGCGGGTTGCTGTTGTGTTGCTGCAGTTGAGGTGGACGCGGAGGGGTCCGCCGTCAGGAACGAGGGATCAAACTCGCGTGTGTTTTCGAGTGTGCGGGGGACATTCTCCGCCAGTCGTTTCTACATGTGTCAGAGCCGTGTAAGATAGCCCAAAAGTATCGCACGCAGGGCATACATACCTGCTTAGCCTCGGGATCGTCTGCCTCGCGTTTCGCATTTGCAAGCCGGCGTTGGAGCTTGGCCTGGCCTTTCTCCTTCTTTGCCTTGTGGAATACTTTTTCGCGTTTTTGTTTATTTTTTATTGCTTTGGACTCGAATCTGTTCGAGCTGAGCATCGAGGTGGTGATGGTGTAAGGGGAGAATTCCCACGATGAGCACGGGGTGGACGGACGCATCACACCTGCCCTTCCTCGTTCTCCGTTCTTCATGTTGGGCTTGAATGCTCGGTCGCTGCTTTCCTCTCTGTTTCTTTTTATCTCGGCCGTAAATGCTCTTCACTTCTATCTCGACGCGAATGAGAAGCGGTGCTTCATAGAGGAACTTCCCACGGATACTATAGTCGAGGGTAAGCACCACTATGGGTGTATCGGCACCCTTCTCGCTCACTCTCACTCTGTTTAGGCCACTACCGCGCGTTGGAATGGAGTGAACAAGGGCAGGTTTATAGCATCAACGAACAGTTGGGTATCCTCGTGGAGGTCACAGTGAGTGACCCTTCATATACCGGCCTCAACCTGGTACTATGCCACTTCACAGGAAGTAGAAAATGGCCATTCTGTCGTCAGCACTCGTGGTCCGCCCGACGGGCGCTTCACTTTTACTTCTCACGACGCGGGTGATCACTCGATGTGCCTATCGACTAACTATTCCTCCTCCTGGTTTGGTCCTACGGCACACATCCGTCTTTACCTCGATATTGTTATCGGTTCGACAAAACCCAACGCGGATCATGATCGTTCACACGTTTCCGTGCTCGCGAGCAGGCTCCGGGATCTGAATATCAAAATTGAGGACATTCGTCGCGAACAGCAGTACCAACGTGAACGCGAGGCAGATTTTCGTGACCTCTCCGAAACCACGAATTCTCGTGCAGTATGGTACAGCATCGCACAAATAGTCGTACTCCTCTCGACATGCGCATGGCAGTTACGACACCTAAGAGTGAGTACCATAGCCATACTTTATCCGGTATCAAACGTTAACGGTAACTCTCTAGCGATTCTTCGAGGATCGGAAGATGCGCTAGCTTACAGTTGCATACCATCTATATGTTCCAAGTACATTATACGGTTACCTTTTGCGGGAATTGTGTTATTTGTCGTCTCCCTCGATCCTGAGGATCACTTTTTTCTTGGAGCTGCCCGACGCCATTCTCCGGAAAACCTCATTAATTGCACTCGAGGCTTCTTCGTCGTTGGCTTCTTTTTCAATAGTGACGATCTCGTGCCTCGGCTCCTTAAACTGATTGAACATAAGTCATAAAATCCTCTCGTGAAGCGGTACACGACTGCTTACCTGCCCTGAAGCCATTATCCGTGCAAGTTCGTCAACAAGTTGAGTTTGCCGTTCGCCATTTTCTTTGTACCACCGACTAAGCCAAAATCCGTGGCTCGTGAGGTTTTTGAATATGTGGAATGATGCGGGGATCGCGACGTGACGTTTCGCCATTGACCCATACGTCACCAGATGCGCGTTGCTGCCCAGGAGGCCCGCCATACCCGCCGTCCACCCGCCGCCAACACAATTGAGGCCAAGGAGAATATTCTTTCCACAGATGGTGTCAGCACGCAGATGTTCCAGTTATTTGAATGAAGAGTGAACCTGGTCATTTGTCCATTCTTTGACTTTGCTCGTGATTGCCCTTTTATCATCCATCTCGTCGTACGTGAGTACATGTGTAGCGCCCAAGTCTTGTAATTCTTTCCGCAGCACATCCATGTCGTCCCTGTCGTCCCTGTATACATCATTAGTGTGAACCGAACCGAGTCCTTCATTCGAGCCGATATGAATCACCCACCGGTTCCGTACGAAGTTGATAGTCTTGAGACCGGCATTCCTCGCGATTTGAATGACTGCCTGACCAACCTATGAATGATGGTAACTGAGTCCCACTCAATGCATGCCCCATGGATCCAATATGACGCACGGCGCTATTTGCTCCATTTTGAATGAGCCACTGGCCCTTCTCCAGAGCCACGAAGTTTGACAAAAGGCAGTATGCAGTCGCAGGGTTAACCTGTAGTAGTAGGATCGACGAATGGCCTCACACCCGAATCGGGATAGACGTACCAACATCGTCGATGCGTTCACTTCCGAAAGGCCCTCGAGCCTCGGCACCTTCAAGACCTCCCCCTCGCCGACATTCGCAGCACTCCTCCAAGTGCCAACCTGGGGGGCCCTCATGACAACCCAGTCACCGCGCTTTAGGCCCTTCACGTCCTCCCCGATGCCGATGACCTCTCCAAGCCCTTCGTTCCCGCCCACAAATACGTCTCCCTTAACTCCAGGAAAGGAAGAGGGCTGCGGCCTGGAAGGATACACCCCTTCGATCACGTTCACGTTCGCTGGGTTTATCGGCGACAGGATGAAGCGTAAGTTCACGGTTTGCGGTGGAGGTGGTGTGGCAAGATTAGGGATGGTGAGGGCACGCAGGACATCTGTGGGCAGGCCATGGTGGGAGTAGACGATGGCACGGTTAGCCTGTATTCGTGCTGAGGTGGAGAAGTGGCGAGCGGAGGTGGCAATGGGGGGTAATGATAGAATTCGCATTCTAGACATCGTCGTCCTTGCTCACGGTTTCCGCACGCACCACGTGACGATGCCCAACCACCATGACCAGGACTCGGATGTAGCGATTCAGACATGCCAAAAGGTTTAAACAGACAAGAAACTAATGTGGCGGGAATTGGCATGTCTCTGTAGTCGCCCTGCCCATTCTTGTGGTTATGCGCCAGACTGCAGTAGTGGTGTCTGGTGAAGTTTTCAGACGACTGGGACATCGCTTGACGATATTGCAAGTGAAACGGGAATGCAGTGTGTTCACAATATCATTCTTGTACCTGACCCTAACTTGTGTAGATCGCACACGATGCGTTCCGCTTGCGTCTGTAAGGTCGGCTGTGCGGCTGCGCTCGTATGGACTGCTCCAGAACTCCAGAACATCCCGGCATCGATCTTTCGGCTCTCATTCCCTTAGTTTCCCTCTAGCTCTTATCACTTTCAACTATTGCCGCTCGTTTCTTGGTTCTCGGACTTCTTGGACAGGTTTCGGCTTGCTCGGGCACACTGCCTCAACATCTTTCTAGACCACCGTGATAGCGTGCGTGCATATACAATTCTCGCGTCACGTGCCATGTTGTTGGCTCTCAGTCCATTCGGAGGACTGGTGGACGCGAGCGAGAGTCCTCCGAATGGACTAGTTGATTAGTGGAGCCCTCGTGTATTTAAGCGGACTCCCTATCAATCTCAACAGTAGACCTCTTTTGGTGCTCACTTTTCACTTTCTTCTCATCTTTTCTGCTTGTCACCCTCTTTGGCCTGAGGGTGCAGGACGTTAGCGCGAGCAAACGAGCCGACACATGCCTTTCCCCTTCCCTCCCTTTATCTCTCTCCTCTCGAACTCACTCGCGTGACCCGACCGCGCTACACGTCTCATATCAAAAAGATCTCAACGCATGCCCAAAAATATGGGCCATAGATTGATGGACTTGGGCGATGCGATTGCTGTGGTACGTAAGAAAAAAATATGTCTTGCATACTCATTAACCGTATATTCACAGAGATTGAGCGCGGGCTGACGCCCTTCAAGCTTCAAGCTTCAAGACTGATGAGGGTAAATTGATGATGCGCCAATCCGAGGATTACTTATATGCCAGTGAGGGGCCTGAGGGCAGGTCCGAGTCCGTATCGATGCGCGCGAACGTATTCTGCAACATTCCTGCACACGTGTCATACTATGTAGTGAACTCGGCCTGTTCAACCGATGACGGGAAGGTGATCCCAGCGGCTTCAGATGCGAGCCCGAAGACCATCTTGATGATTGTGGAACAAATTATTGCATCACCAATCATCAAGATGGTCAGAGCGAGTAACGGGCTTGTCGTCATCACCGAACAGGCTCACATTGAACGGAATTACAGTATGTGACTAGACAAATTACCAGAGATACCTCTCCCCCCCCCAAAAAAGGGGTGCCTGTCCCTACATCTGTGCCACGTGAATATGCAGATCGCCCTACCATTTGAATGGTGTCAAGCAACAAATTTGCAGCTCGAATGTAATCTTGTTTCTACGGGGCATCGGTAGCTATGAATATAATCGATGAAAATATTACAAGGGTTAGCAAATGAATTTAGATTAAGGATCGAGCAACTGGAAATTAGTCGACTCGTCTCGATGATGTTTTTTCTGATGTCGGTGCACTAGCCCAGGGCTGTAGAATCTCCATGAAACAGAGAGGGTCGTGCACATGAGAGATCAAATGACAGTCTTTCGTCTTCCACAGAAAAACGGTTTCCTCATGCCGTGGCACTTACCATGCCACTCTGTCAGCCTGCAACTGCGGTAACGGGTCATTTCAAGAAAGAAAAAGTTAAGATATAATCCGGTTGGTTTAAGTCTTAAATACAAAGCAATGTAGGACGTCCGTTCTCCTATGTTAGTTTTATGTCAGCCCCGCCTCGATAGCCAACGAACGGAACGCGGAGTTCGGTTTGGCCAACAGGTTGTCGGGGGCGTCAAGCTCAGCAACCTACGAATGGATTTTTATTACATTTTTCTGCAGACAGGCCACGATCCACTTACCCTGCCCGAGTCAAGGACTAAGATGCGGTCCGAGTCCATGATTGTATTTATGCGATGCCTGTGAAGAGCTAGTTAAAAAGATACATAAGTATAACTCGTCGCTTTACTCACGCAATGGTAAGGATAGTCGTGTGCTTGAACTGCGGGCCGCGAATAATATCCTGAATTGCCTTATCCGTCTCCAGGTCGACCGCAGATGTAGCTGGAAATCAAAGTGAATACAGATAATTCCGTTCCCACATGGTGCGTATTCACCTTCGTCCAGAACCAGGAGTTTCGTTTTGCGGAGCAAAGCACGGGAAAAACACACTAGTTGCCTCTGCCCAGCGGAAAGCGACGAGCCACCCTCTCTAA
>WNFQ01000548.1_pt1 | contig 24998 bp, 19 predicted proteins | sample 5400171 | NCBI WGS metagenome assembly WNFQ01 (sample SAMN13153356, study PRJNA577476) | soil metagenome | isolation source: 20 cm soil under Madrone tree | place: USA:California | collected 2016-06-14
TGGCTCACGGACAGGTGGTGATGGAAGCGCCCCGTTACGAAATGATCCAGGACACGATTAATCATTGGGCACATCATCGCGGGCAGATGACTGTCTATCTGCGTCTGATGGGCGCGAAGGTCCCGGCCATCTATGGACCCTCGGCCGACGACAGTAGTTTTCAGTAAGCGAAAATTGTTGAAAGCTGTGTCCCAGAGGGCGTCAATGAGCCATGGAGCGGCGAAAGATCTGTCGTGACGGGGCTGCGTTCTACTCAAGTTCCTCGGCGGTTTTGGGCCAGTCATCGCGCAGGATGCGCGAGAGCGCACGGTCGGCCAGGAGTTTGTTCCCGGTCTGGCAACGAGGGCAATAGTTTGTTTCGTTGGTCGCGTAGCGGATGCGCTGAATCTTTGCGCCACATCGCGGGCAGATTTGTTTGTATCGACCGTGGACCGCCATCCCTTCGCGAAATGCAGTGACCTTTTCGGGAAATCTATCGCCCGCCTCTTCACGCAGAAGTTCAACCCAAAAAGTGAGGGTCTTGCTGGTCGCGTCGTGCAGCCGCTCGAGTTCTTCATCGGTAAGTCTTTGCGTGAGCTTGACGGGAGAGAGTCGTGCCTGCCACAAGATCTCGTCTGAATACGCGTTACCGATTCCGCTGAACAGCCGTGGATCTGTGAGTGCGCGCTTCAAAGTATGGTTCTCAGATTGAAGCACTAAGACAAATGCGCGCAGGTCGATAAATTCGCCGAGCCTATCGCCCTCCGACCCGGGAAATAATTCAACGCCGCCGCGGTCGAGGAGGCGCAGGTTGTTCTGGCCCTCAAACAGGTGGAGCGAAGCGCGTCTCTGGGTTCCGGCTTCGGTCAACGAAAGGGTCCCGCTATCAAATTCGAAAGCGGCAAGGTCTCGCTTTGACGGCAAGCGAGGTTTTTTTGGTGACCGAGCGGCGTGACGTTCGGGTGTTGACTGGGCCTTCCAGTGAAGCCGGCCGGCAATCATTAGATGAAACACCAGCCATAAATCTCCTTCCAGACCGATACAAATTCTTTTTCCGAGGCGCTTCAGTTCTGAGACTGTCTTGCCTTCCACTGCGGAGATCGTTGGGACGGCCGTGCGTAACAGAAAAGGCGATCCGAGTCGCACTCCGTCGAGCGTGTGGCCGATGATTCGCTTATTCAGGGCTTCGATGTAGACGACGATGTCGGGAAGTTCCGGCATTTTCCAACTCAACCAACCTTCAGACCCTTCATTATCTCTGCATGGTTTTCAAGAATTCCCGTAGTCTGTTCCGGCTTTGGTGCAAGCGACCAGTCGCCGTGGTCCCAGGTGCCGCCCAGAACAATTCCATCGCTGCGCGGAAACATGTAGCCGCTGCTGAGATAACAGTAGTCAATCTCCGGTTGCGGCAAAAGCACTTCCAATTGTCCGCGCACCGGTTCGAGTTGCTGATCACCAAACAGCGCCCGGGCGCCCAGGCCGGTGCAGTTGAAGATGACCGGCTCAGGCAGCCGTCTGATTTCTTCACGAGCGCGAAATTCCTTGACCACCAATTTGCCGCCGGCAATGTAGAAGTCGCGCAGCATTGCGTTGAGATAAACGGGCGGCTCGATCAGCATGGTGTTGTACTGCCACGCATAAGGAAAGCCGAAATAGTGATCGGGATCGCGATGAATCTCCCGGGCCGGGTAGAGATCGTTGCCGCCGGTGAGTTCGCGGTTGAGCGACGCTTCATTGCGGCTCAGCTCGAAGGTTTCGATCCAGCGCACGCCGTACTCCGGCCCCACCAGGTTCTGAAAAGCCCGGTTGGATATCCGGCAGGCAGTACGAAACTGTTCGCTAAACTTCGCGGTCGCGTGTTCAGGATCAAACACCGAAGTTGGGGACCAGAAACCACCGGCGATGTTCGAAGTGGTTTCCGGCGGCAGGTCTCTGGCATAGATGGTTACCGTGCCGGGGCCGTCCTGGAAACGTCTCTGCAGCAGTCGGGCAGTCGTTAGACCATTGACGCCACAGCCGAGAACGGCGAAGTGACGGTGAGTTGTGGGCCTGCGCATATGCTGGGACCCGGTCGCTACCGCTCCCGGTTCTGACAAGAGGTCGACGGCCAACGATGCGGTGCCCCAGGAGAGTGTTATGCCGGCGCCGCCGTGTCCATAGTTATGCACCAGAAGTTTTTCGCCGATTCGTTCTGCTTCGACTCTAAAACCTTCGGGGCGATAGGGTCTGAGGCCGACAACTTCGCGAATGATTCGATCTCGCGAGACTTTGACGGGAGCGAAGTGGCGTTCGGGCCTTAACGTGGAGGCCAGACCACCCGCGCGCGTCGCTATCAACAATGCGCTGGTCGCCAGTGCTCCGCGGAGAAAACCGCGGCGATCAATTTCAGTATTTCTCTGAACCTTTCTTCCGATCATTGTCGCTGATTACAACGTGTCCCGGTGAATTCTGCAAGAGCGCGGGCAGGATTACATGCTTTGCTCAAAGAGTATTCATGCATGTTCGTCGGAGAGCGATGAAATGGCCCTGCGATTCATCGCTGGTTGTTACGGAACCGCGAGCGGTAGCGAGCGGGATAAAGACTCAAGCTCAAAAAGAATTATCTTTAAGAGACTTCGCGCAAGTTGAATCCTCATCCCGCTCGCTACCGCTCGCGGTTCCGTACCGACCCTCAGTCGTGCGATTCACGGACTCATGAATGCTCTGTCGCTAGCCCTTCCGCTTCTTCAATTTCTCTGCCCGCATCGCCAGACGCGGATCACCGATCTTCTCAGTCATCGGCGCGAAGGAAGAGGTTGGCCCAGTCCAACGCAACTCATCGACATTTTTGAATAAGGGCGCGTCGATGCGCAGGGTGGCGAGCGTTTTGAACAGCAAAGCAGATTCGAGATTGCCGTCTCTGAGAACACCGGCAGGGAACTGTTCGATGTGGCCGTGGCGGTTGAGCAGAGTCGCGGCTGTTTTTGCTCCCAGGCCCGGGATGCCAGGGTAGCCATCCGCTGCATCACCCACCAGCGCGAGATAGTCCGGGATGAATTCGGGCGCCACGCCAAACTTGGCGCGGACGCCCTGTTCATCGCGAATCTCATTCTTTCTGCGATCAGCCTGGACTACGCGGTCGCCGATAACGCATTGCGCGAGGTCTTTGTCCGGCGTCCAGATACAAACCTTCTGCACGCGCGCATCCTGGGCGGCAAGGTATGCCGCGGACGCGAGCGCATCGTCGGCTTCCAACTCGACCATCGGCCACACGACTACACCCATCGCCGCGAGAGCTTCTTCCAACGGCGTGAACTGCGAGCGCAGCACCGGCTCGATGCCCGCTCCCGTCTTGTAATCCGCCCACAGCCCGTTGCGAAAGGATTCGATGATGTGGTCGGTCGCGACGCCGATGTGCGTGGCGCCGTCCTCGATCATTTTTGCCACCGTATTGAGCACCCCGATCATGGCGCCAAGAGGTGGATCGATTTTCTTGAAGCGGCGGATGCCGTAGAAGTGACGAAACAGTTCGTAGGTGCCGTCGATGAGGTGAACGATCATTAGAATCAGCCGCGGCTAAGCGCGGACTCACGAACCAGCCACAGATGAACACTTATCAACTCAAGATAAGCAACACAGCAAGATAAGCAACACGGATAGAGACTCCGTATCAATTTGGATGGACGTCGCCTTGTTTTGTCGAAGACGCGTGAATCTGTGTTCATCGCTGGCTCAACGGCGCCAGACGCCAGCGACGGTAGGCGACAAACGCCAGAAGGAGTCCCACCACGAATGGCAACACCGCTGCTCCAATGCCGAGCTTCAATGAGACTGCCACGGCGCCGATCATGATAATCACCAGCCCGGCGGCGGCCAGAGGTGTCAGCCAGGTCTTAGCCCGGAAGAGTCCGGGCAGGATTAGACCGAGAGCGCCCAGCACTTCGCACACGCCGATGAACCTTATAAACAAACCCGGCAGTTGCACCTGATTCGGCGGGCCCATTGAGGTCAGTACGTCGATCGGCAGGACCAGTTTCATTCCACCGGCGAATAGAAAGAGTAGCGCAAGTAATACCTGAATAATCCACAACACAATGTTCATGATCGGTCTCCTTCGCTTGTGACTTATTTCTTTGTCTGCGTAAGCTCTGCGACCTTTGCGTCTCAGCGGTGAACCGACCTCAAATACACTCGCCGCAGAGCTTGCTGAGTAAAGATACGAGACGCCGAGCGCACTGACGGAGGCTCAGAGAATTTCAGCCGAGTTCGCCTGATTCATAAACGACTAAAAATTCCTGTGCTACTGCTTCGGGGCCGCTTCCGCTACTGCTTTCATTTGCGCCAACCCCTTCTCGAAATCGCCGCCGATCATCTTGTCCATATTCACGAAGAGGTGGAATGCCTTGGCGATGAAATTCTTTTCGCCGGTCATACTCCAGGTCACAGTGGTTTGATTACCATTAGGCTTGAAGGTGAATGACGTGTCGTTGGTGGCTGCGAATGGCCTAATGAAGTCGAGTTTGATCTTGATGAGATCGCTCGGACGGCTTTCAGTGATAGTCATACGGCCTTCGCCGACTTCCTTGTTGCCGGTCCAGGTGTAGACAGCGCCGTTTCCGGCCGGCGCGCCCTCGAACGTCTGCTTCATCGCGGGATCGAGTTTCGCCCAGGGAGACCAGGCGTTCCACTTGTGAAAATCATTTACCTGGGCGAATACCACCGGCGCGGGCGCGTTGATAGTCGCAGCCCGTTCGACGTGATAGGTCGAGGACTGAAGCGCAATGACGACTAACAGCAGGACGACAATGATAACCAGGCCTAAGAGAATCTTCTTGATCATGGGGCTCTCCTTAAGTTTAGTCTGCTAGCTTGTTAGGACGGCTTGCATCTTAATCAATTGTGCGGAGGCGCGACAGCTTGCATGCTACTTCTTCTTTTTCGCACGCGCCTCGTTCTCGGCAATTCGCGCCTTGACGAGCTTTTTGACGAGCGCGGCGGGAAGCGGCTTGTTTGCCGGAAAACGAATCGTGCCTTTGGAGGTTTGGTAACGGCTGAGTTCCTCCCTGTACGCATCTATAACGGCCGAGCCGGGAAAAATGCTGCAGTGGTCCTTGAACGCCGCAAAGCCGACCACCATGCCGTGGTGTTTATACATCGGCATCTGGTAGCTGATTCCTTCCGAAGCCATGGGCGCGGCGGCTTTGATCGTCCGGCGCAGTTTCACAAGCGTGGCGCGCGCTTCTGCGGGCACGCTCGCAAGATACTCGTCCACGTTTCGTGCCGGAGCGCTCTTCGTATCACTCTTTCGCATGTTGCCTCTCCTTTCTAATACTGAGTCGTCCAGGTTTTCTGCGTCGGCTTAGTTACAAAAAACATTTCTATTTCAGTTCTGGCCTGACGGTTCCTGATAAAGACCGAATACGTTCCCCGCAGGATCGCTGAACCTGGCGGTTGTCTCCGGGGCATCCATACCGATCGGCTGGACGATCTTGCCGCCATGGGCAATTACCGCATCGATGGTTGCGGCCACACTGTCACACATGATGTAGATCAAAATGCCGGGCGCCGGCGAAGGCGGCCGGCCGGTTACCCATGTGCCGCTCACCTCTCCGACAGCGTCGTCAAAAGCGATGCTGCCGTTGCCACGCTCTCTAATCCCCCAGGCGAACACGCCCTGGTAAAAAGCTACCGACTGCTTGATGTCCAGAGCTGGGATCTCGATGTAGCAAATTTTACCGTTCTTAAGTGTAGGTTGTTTATTTTCCATGATCCGTCTCATGCAAGTTTGATCACCCGCAGATTACCGCGGATGCACGCAGATCAGAATTCAATCGCCTAATCCGCGTCTATCCGTGTTCATTTGCGGCCAGGTCTCAGCGTCAGCCGGCCTGTCCCGTATTGACCATCCACGGAATACCAAATTGATCTACGCACATGCCAAAGCCTGGTGACCAGAAGGTTTTCTGAAACGGCATAATCACGTTTCCATTCTCAGCCAGGGAGTTGAAAATGCGCTCACCTTCGCCGACGTCTTTCAAACTTAGCGACACATTCGCTCCCTGCGGTTGCTGGTAACGGCCGGCTGGCGCATCGGCACCCGACAGGATATCGTCGCCGACAGTCAGCGTCTCATGCATTATTAATTTATGCGACTCAGCCGGCAATTGATCAGCGCCAGGCATTTCGCCCCAGGTCATCTTGAATGTGATCTTACCGCCGAGAACCTGCTCATAGAATTTGAAGGCGGCCTCGCATTGGCCGTTGAAATTAACATATGGACTTATTTGCATGCTGAACTCCTTCTCGATTCTAAAACGTCTGTTGCTACCAATCGGTTCGCGATTCGGGGCACTAGCCCGACCGTTAGGGAGGGCTCATTAAGGCACAACTCGCAGCCCTCCCTAACGGGCGGGGCCAATCCCCCCAATTTAGTACAGCGCGCTGGCTGGTTGTGTTGACCAGATTAATCCTGCTCACCGGCTTGCTTTAACTTCGCGATATCAATCTTTTTCATTTGCAGCATGGCTTTCATGACCCTTTGCAATTTCTCTGGATCTTTAGCCTGAAACAGCTCCGGCAAGATGGTGGGAATGACCTGCCATGACAAACCGTACTTGTCCTTCAGCCAGCCACACTGACTCTCTGCACCTCCATCGGCAATGAGCTTTTGCCAAAAATAATCTACTTCTTCCTGCGTCTCGCAGTTAATCACGAAAGATACCGCCTCAGTAAATTTGAAATGCGGGCCGCCGTTCAATCCGACGAATTTCCGACCCTCGAGCTCAAATTCCACGGTCATGACCGAACCCGCAGGTCTACCGGAGGCCTTGGCCCCCTCTCCTTCATATCGAGTCACACTTCCCACCTTTGAATTCTTAAAAATAGAACAATAAAAGTTCGCAGCCTCTTCGGCTTTATCGTCGTACCACAAGAACGGCGTAATCTTTTGCATTTCGTTGCTCCTTTTGGTTTTGCTTCCGGGGTTCCCTTCTCTCAGAGGGAGAAGGAGCCAAGACTTCTACCAGTCCTCACTGACGGTCGGGCTTTCGGACCCGACGAGTTTTATTGCTTCGCCTGGACTTGCTCGCGTAGGCGAGCTTCCTGTTCTCTCAATTCGGGCGTCAACTCATCGCCGAAGTCTTCCGCTTCGAATACCTGGCGAATCTCGACCTCGGTATCTTCAAACGGGGCTCGCTTGAGCCATTCGATCGCTTCCTCCAAAGACTTTACTTGCCAGATCCAGTAGCCCGCGATCAGCTCTTTAGTTTCGGCGAAAGGCCCGTCAATCACAGTTGTCTTTCCGTCCGAGAACTTAACACGCGCGCCCTTCGAACTTGCATGAAGCCCATCAGCCGCGAGCATGATGCCCGCTTTCACCAGCTCTTCGTTGAATTTTCCCATCTCGGTAAGCATCTTTTCGCTGGGCATGACGCCAGCTTCCGAATCCTTGTTCGCTTTAACAATTACCATGAATCGCATCTGCAGTTTTCTCCTTCAAGAATTTCTGTTTCTCCCTTCTACCTTTGGGAGAGGGAGCAAAAGCCCTGTAGTGTCTTAGTTCAGGGCCGAGGTCAGTACCGGGAGCGGTAGCGACCGGGTCATCGTCCTGCCTGGCTCGACTGTCTCGTTGCTTGACCCGGTCGCTACCGCTCCCGGTACTGACCTCATCACTCATCCGCACAACGAGCAATCCGAGATCGACACGTCAACAATCAGCAACTCAATTTCAACCGGCTTTTGTTTGCCAGAGACCTAGCGCGGCGCCGGTCGGATCGGCAATGATGCTGAGCCAGCCCATGCCTGGCACTTCGATCGAGTTCTTCACAATCTTCGCGCCCAGAGATTCCGCTTTCTTCGTGGCCGCACCGATATCGTCTACCAGCACGTAGGCCAGCCAAAACGATGGTACGCCGGGCATCGGATTCTTGAGTAATCCGCCGCCGGTCCCATCTCCGACCTTGATGATCGTGTAGGTGTCGCTCGGACCCATCGCCATATCTTCAAGTTCCCAATTAAATAATTGGGTATAGAATTCCTTCGCCTTATCGACGTCTGTCGTGTTCAGCTCTACGTGCACAAATGGATTTGCCATTTCTTCCTACCTTCCTTTGTTATCATCTTCTCTACTTCTTAGTCGAACAGCCACCGTCCGGATCGAAATCCGAACAAACTATTTCAGTTCGCCGGCAATCCGCCAATCTCCATCACGGGCCGGATCTCGATAGTGCCGAATCGCGCCGGCGGAATTTTTTCAGCAATCCCGATTGCTTCGTCGAGATCATTAGCCTCGATCAGGTAATAGCCACCGAGTTGTTCGCGCGTTTCCGCAAAGGGGCCGTCGGTCACTACCCGCTTTCCATCACGCACCCGAACGCTGGTCGCCGTGGCCACCGGGTGTAGCGGACTCGCGTCCAAGTAACGACCCGTCGCGTTTAGCTCTTGCGCGAGTTGGGCAGATTCAACATAACAATGCTCATACTCGGATTCGCTCAGGGCCTGCTCATCGAGATAAACAAGCAGCATGTATTTCATTTGGTCTCCTTCGTCGATCGCAGCACGCGCATCCCGCGCGTAATCTCTCGCGCAAACCGCACCCAATTAGGAAGTCGCGCTTCTTAATTGAACATCTTAGGCCGTCGCCGGTCTCGTCGCTTCCACCACTGGCCGGATTTCAATTGTGCCCGTGCGCGCCGACGGAATCCGGGCAGCGATACTCCTGGCCTCGTCAAGATCGGTTGCTTCAATCATGAAGAAGCCGCCGAGTTGCTCGCGAGTCTCGGCAAACGGACCGTCGGTCACCATCTGATTGCCATTGCGCACGCGGACGCTGCTCGCGGTCGTTGCCGGTTGTAACTGGTCGCCGGCCAGATACTTCCCGTCGGTCTGCAGCTCTTGAATTAGCTCGCGGTATTCACGATAGATTGCCTGGTGCTCGGGCTCAGTCCGCCCCTGCCAATCCTGCTCCTCATGGTAAATTAACAACATGTATTTCATATCTGTACCTCCATCGTCAGAGTTGGCTGGTACCGAAACCAGGAGCGTAAACATCGCGATCGATCTTGCTACTCGCGTCGAGTATATGATCCGGACACTCCCACTCCCAGTTTTGTAACGGCCTTTCATCAGTGAATCGAACGAGTGGCGTCCGGATCGACACTTCGCCCAAATATTTTTATCATCAAAGACCGAAACCCGGGCAATGCGGGCGCCAACTATGCTTCCAAGTGCAAATGCAGCGGTAGACGCAGTGTATCACTCCGACTGGGGCAGGATTGTTGCCACACTGATTCGGCTGGTTGGTGATTTTGATGTGGCCGAAGAAGCAGCACAGGAGGCTTTTACGGCTGCCGTCGATCAGTGGCGCGCCAATGGTGTCCCTCAATTCCCAAGGGCATGGATTATTCAGACAGCAAGGCATAAGGCCATCGACCGCTTGCGCCGACGGACGCGTTTCGAAGAAAAACTTTCGGCCTATGCGGCCTCGGGATTGGTCGAGACCAGCGGGGCGCCCAACTACGACACAGATGAAATCCCTGACGATCGTCTGCGCTTGATCTTTACCTGTTGTCACCCGGCGCTCGCGCCCGAAGCGCAGGTCGCTCTGACGTTGCGCACTTTGGGCGGTCTCGAGACAGATGAGATTGCACGGGCGTTTCTCGTACCCGCGGCGACCATGGCGCAGCGACTAGTGCGCGCGAAGCGAAAGATTCGCGACGCGGGAATTCCTTACAGGGTGCCCGATACGACCGAACTGCCGGCCCGCCTCGACGCAGTGCTGACTGTAATCTATCTGATTTTCAATGAAGGCTACGTCGCTACTCGAGGCCAGCCGCTGGTGAGGGCCGATCTCTGTGCCGAGGCAATCCGGCTCGGACGTCTCGTCAAAATGTTAGTGTCACCCCGACCGGCCGGAGAAGTTACCGGTCTGCTGGCTCTGATGCTGCTTCATGATTCGCGACGCGAGGCGCGTCTGGATGAGGCCGGCGATCTGGTTGTGCTTGAAGAACAGGATCGCAGCCTTTGGAACCAGAGTCAGATCATCGAGGCACTGCCGCTGGTAGCAGAAGCCCTCGTTGAAGGGCCCGGACCTTTTGCGCTGCAGGCGGCGATCGCCGCCGAGCATTGCAAGGCCGCTCGGGCAGAAGATACAGACTGGCCGCGAATCGTCCGGCTCTACGATCAACTTGAGCGGATATCGCCTTCACCGATCATCTCGTTGAATCGCGCAGTCGCGATCGCGATGAGCGACGGACCTGAGGCGGCACTCATTCTGATAGATTCGTTGGAAGCGGCGGGGGAACTCGAAGATTATCATCTGCTGCATGCGGCGCGCGCGGATCTGCTGCGCCGGCTCGGAGCCCGCGCAGAAGCAGCAAAGAGCTACGAGCAATCGCTTCTGCTGGTTACCAACGAGAGTGAACGCCGATTTCTCACGCGGCGCCTAAGCGAGGTTAGTGAGACGAAAGAGTAACCTGCGGCCACATTTAGAGACAAGAACGTGAGCACGAAGTCTTGACGTCCGTCTAATATCGTATTGCAAGTCTCTATTAACCTGGGTTCTAAATCACATCCTCCACCAACCTCAGGCTACTGCGAAAAACTTGATGCGTAGAATGTACGCCAACCTGGTTTCAATATTTGCTTGATCAATGTCGGGGAGATGATAATGGCAAGTCTCCGACAAAGAACAGGGAAACAAAATATTGCCATGACATATCATCAGGGGTTGAAGTTGGGTTTTCGGCTGGTGCTTTTCCTGGCGGGACTCTCCTCCATCTTAATTACGGGCTGTGCGAACAGAGCGGCACAAAACTTTGCCAGACCGCCGGCCCCAGTCTCGGTAAGCGAAGCCATCGCGCAGGATGTGCCAACCTACCTCGACGCGATCGGCAAGACTGTTGCCCGAGAGATTGTGTCGGTCCAACCGCAGGTCTCAGGCCGCATTATTAAGATTCATTTCACTGACGGCGCCAGCGTTAAGAAGGGCGACCTGCTCTTTACGATTGACACCAGACCTTTCGAAGCCCGCGTTAAGCAGGCCCAGGCGAACCTGTCCAAAGACGAGGCATTGAAAAGACAGGCTGAAGCGAACCTGGTAAGGGAAATCGCGCAGGCAAAGTGGGGCGAGACTCAGGTTAAGCGCTATCGCACGTTAGTACAGAGTGGAGTGGTTCCTCGCGAGCAGTACGAAGAGTTGCAGGCAAACCTCGACTCTCTTAACGCGAATGTGGGCGCCGCCCGCGCCACAGTGGGCAGCGCGAACGAAGCCATGAAGGTGGACGCTGCGGCCATTGAGAGCGCGAAGGTGGAACTCAGTTACTGCTACATTCGATCGCCTATCGATGGCCGCGCTGGTCAACGGCTGGTGGATATCGGAAACGTGGTTAATCCAGGCGGTCCTGTAAGTACAAGTTCCAACAATGGAGGGGCTGGCACCGGTTCTACTGGGAATAGCAGTGCCCTGTTGGTGATTGAGCGGTTGGATCCGATTTACGCTGACTTCACCATCTCGCAGGATCACCTGACCGAGGTCCAGCAACAGATGCGCGCGGGCACTCTCAGGACTGAAGTGCGCCTGCCGGACAATCCGGATGATCATGTGACCGGGCAACTCACATTTCTGGATAACGCAGTGCAGAATGCGACGGGAACAGTGAATCTCCGGGCCACTATTCCGAACGACGGACATCGTTTTTGGCCCGGCCGATTCGTCAATATCCGTCTTGTGTTGAGCACCATTCATCAAGCAGTGTTGATACCCGCTATTGCACCGCAGATGTCAGCCAGCGGATCGTTCGTTTACGTCGTCAAGCCAGACTCGACCGCGGAGCAGCGCCCGGTGACACTGGGCCAAAAGCAACAGGACCTCATCGTGGTTGAAACGGGAGTACAAGCCGGTGAGCGTGTGGTGACCAACGGACAAATTGGGATTACGCCGGGAGGCAAGGTCCTGGTCGAACAACCCCGCAGTGCGAGCAGTCCGGCGACAAACAGCAATGGATCGAAATAATGAATCTGTCTGAACCATTCATCCGCCAGCCCGTGATGACGGCGGTGTTGACTCTCTCAGTAATCCTGTTTGGAGTGCTGAGTTACTTTCAACTGCCGGTGAACGATCTGCCCGCCGTGGACTATCCCGTCATTCAGGTGCAGGTGGGTTACCCCGGCGCCAGCCCGGATACCATCGCCAACAATATCGCTACGCCACTCGAGCGCCAGTTCATGCAGATCAATGGGCTCGAAGTAGTCACGTCCCAAAGTACCCAGGGATTCGCCAGCTTTACCTTGCAGTTTGCGCTCGACAAGAATATCGATGCCGCGGCCACTGACGTTCAGACCGCGATTTCCCAAGCTACCGGCAGTCTTCCTGCAGACCTGCCCTCGCCGCCGACTTATTCGAAGAGTAATCCCAACGATCAGCCGATCATGTACATCGCGTTGACCAGCGATTCGGTCACGCCCGGTCAGCTTTACGATTACGCGACCACCCAGGTGGGCCAGCGCATCAGCATTCTGCCGGGCGTGTCGCGCGTGCAAGTGTTCGGCACCAAGTCTGCGATTCGCATTAAAGCGGATCCCGCGGCGATGTGGGCCCGCGGGATTTCGATTGACGATCTGACGGCCGCAATCAAAGCCGGCACCAACTACACCGGTGCGGGCCAGTTAGACAGCGGCACCGGCACCGCCGTGCTCCGGCCGCAAGGCCAACTGGAAAACGCCGAACAATACAGCAACCTGATTGTCGGCGGCTCCGGAGGCTCGCCAATCTACCTGCGCGATGTGGCCCAGGTTAAAGATTCAGTTCAGGACGAGCGGATCAACATGAGGTTTTGGGTCCGCGGATACAATGTGCCGTCCGCCACCGTGATCGTCGCCGTCAATCGCCGGGCCGGCGCGAATGCCGTCGAGGTATCAAAAGGGATCCGCGAAATGCTGCCTCTCATCGGCGCCGAGTTGCCCGGCTCGATCAGGGTCACTCCGATCTATGATCGCTCGCTGAGCATCGTCCACTCGGTTACTGATGTGGAAACGACGCTGCTGATCGCCTTTGTCCTGGTGGTGATGGTGATCTTTGTCTTTCTGGGAAGAGCCACCGATACCTTGATTCCCGCCGTCGCTCTGCCTCTGTCGATCCTCATCACGTTTATTGCCATGCGCGCGCTGGGATACAGCCTCGACAACTTGTCGTTAATGGCCCTGACCCTGGCCATCGGTTTCCTGGTGGATGACGCTATCGTTTTTCTAGAGAACACCGTGCGCCGGATGGAACGCGGCGAGCAGCCGTACGAAGCGGCCATCAGCAGCGCGAAGGAAATCAGCTTCACGATCATGTCGATGACCATTTCGCTGGCAGCTGTATTCATTCCGCTGGTCTTCATGTCGGGACTCGTAGGTCGAGTCTTTCGCGAGTTCGCGATTACCATTGTGATTGCGATCTTCGCGTCCGGTTTGGTTTCACTGACGTTGACTCCGTTGATGTGCGCGCGGCTATTGAAAGCACGGGGCCAGGGTGCGAAGAAGACCTGGATGGAGCGAGTCATTGGCGGAATCGAAAAGCGTGTGCTGGCGCTGTACGGCGGATCGTTGTGGTGGTTTCTGCGTTGGCGCTGGATATCACTGGTGATCTGGGTCGTCTGTCTTGCCGGAACTGTCTGGTTGTTTCTTTTGGTTCCCAAAGCCTTCTTGCCGCCGGGTGATAGCAGCGTCATCTTCGGCGCCTTCATCGCGCGCGAGGGTTCGTCGCCGTCGCAAATGCATGAGCTGCAGAACCGCGTCGATGAAAAGCTGCATTCAGACCCAAATGTCATAACTGATTTTACCCTGACGGGCGCTACCGGCTTTCTGGCGTCTAATCAGGGGATTATGTTTACCTTCATCAAGCCGCCCGCGGATCGCCCCCCAATACAAGAGGTAACCGCGCAGATGATGGGTAGCCTCAACACAATTCCGGGAGTCTTCACCTTCCTGCGGCCATTTCCGGTTTTGGAGATCAGCACGGGTGTGACCAGTCAGAATCAGGGTCAGTATGCCTACTCGGTTTCAGGCGCAAATCCCGAACAAGTCTATGACGTGGGCCAGAAGCTGATGGGCAAGCTAATGGAGTATCCCGGCTTTCTCTCGGTGTCGTCGGACTTCTACAACAACACTCCCAACGTGGATATTAGTCTTCGTCGCGAACAGGCAAAGACCTACGGCGTATCCGAGACGCGAATTCTGACGCTGCTCCGCAACGCGTATTCGCAAAACTACCTTTATCTGATTAAGAAGCCGGAAGATCAATACCAGGTGATTCTGGAGATGGCGGACAAGGCTCGGTCCCAGCCGGAAGATCTCCTGCGTCTCTACATCAGGTCGGACGATGGACAACGGCTTGTGCCTCTGGGCGAGTTGGTAACGTGGAAGTCAACTCTCGGACCCCAGGCGGTGCACCACCTCAACCAGTTTTCGAGCGTGACTCTCTTTTTCAATCTGAAGCCGGGAGTAGCGCTTGGCGACGCTACGAACTTCATCAACAAGGCGTCGGCGGAAGTTGTGCCTGCGACGGTTCGCGCAGAGCTGCAGGGTGAAGCTCAAACGTTCAGTAACACCGTGACCAGCTTAACGATCCTGATGGCCCTGGCAGTGTTCGTCATGTACGTGATCCTGGCCATTCTGTACGAAAGCTACGTCCACCCGTTGACGGTGCTCTCGACGCTTCCCACCGCCCTGGTCGGCGGTCTGTTGACGCTCCTTTTGTTTCGCCAGGAAGCGTCCCTTTATGCGTTCGTCGGTATGTTCATGCTGATGGGAATCGTAAAGAAGAATGGCATCCTAATCGTCGACTTCGCCCGCCAGCGGGTCGATGCGGGCGAGCAGGCCGACCAGGCGATTCACGACGCCAGCATGGATCGTTTCCGGCCTATTCTGATGACTACTCTCGCGGCAGTGTTCGGAGCGCTTCCGATCGCGCTGGGCTTTGGAGCCGATGGTTCTTCTCGCCGCCCTCTCGGGTTAGTGGTTGTCGGCGGCCTGGTCATTTCACAGTTCATCACTCTCTATGTCACGCCGGTGATATATCTTTACCTCGAGCAGTTTCAGGAAAAGGTGCTGGATCGCACCTCGTTCTTTGGCTCGCGGCATACTAAGAAATCCTTAAGCGACGCGACCCCTGAGCCCAAATCTTTGACATCGGATCTGGCGGCGCGAGACTGAGATGGAATTGGGCAAACGGACCCGGTGAAATTCATTTCTATCGGTTCTCTGGTTCTATCAATTATTCAGCCAGACCGAGGCGCCGCACCAGATCCTTGAAGCGCGGGTCGTCGCGCAGGGAATCCATGTACGGGTCAACCCGTAGGCGCTGAATAAACCAATCATGTTCCTGATACGCTTTTTCCAGCTCGGCGAATGCGGCGTCCTTCTCGCCAAGTGCGGCATAGACAATAGCCACCCAGTAGTTCGCCACGTATTTCGTTTTCGCTCTTTCCTTCCATTGCTTCAGCACATCTTCGGCTTTTGATCGTTGGCCGCTTTTCGCGTAGGCATAACCCAAAGCAGCAAGGAGCGAACGATTTGACTGCGCCGCCTTTTCCGAAATCGCCAGAGACTCAGCATACATCCCATTGACCTCATACGCATGACACATCCAGTTTTGTCCAGTAACCAGGGTCGGATCCAAGTCGTAAGTTTTCTTGGCCTGGTCCAATGCTTTATCGAACTGCCGGGCATACAGATAAACGGCGGCAAAATTTGCACCCTGTGTCAGTGAAAGCGGTTCCAATTCCATCGCCCGCTTCATCTCTGCGATCGCTTCGTCGTGACGACCCATCGGACTCAGATAGGTCCAGGCGTAGCGATAATGTGTGATCGCGAGATTTGGATCGAGTTCGAGCGAGCGCTTGAATTCGCGTTCGGCTTTCGCCCAATCCCAATCATAGGTCGCGGCGATCATTCCGGCGACCGTGTGCGCCTCAGGAAGGTCCGGGTCGAGCTCCAGAGCTTTGGCCACAGCCGCTTTAGCAAGCGGATTAGCCTCGTTAGGCGACATGTACGGGTACGACGGCATGACGTTATACGATTCCGAAACGCCTACGTAAGCCAGGGCGAAGTTGGGGTCCAGCTTTATCGCCTGTTGGAAAAGCTCGATACTTCGGCGAATGTCTTCATCCGTTCGCCTGGCAAAATAAAAACGGCCTTTCAGGTAGAGTTGATAGGCCTCGTTGTTATCTGTGTAGCGCTTGGTGATGCCACGGGCGTAGCTGCCGGCAAGTTTTAGTTGCAGTTTCTGGGTGATGGCCGCAGCGATCTCGCGCTGCGTCGCCAGCAGGTCAGACATCTTGCGCTCATACTGCTCACCCCAAAGCGACTTGTTGTTTCGGACATCGACCAGCTCGACGGTGATATTCAAATTATCGCCTCGCTTGACGAGGCGTCCGGTCATAACTGCGTCAACACCGAGTTCGTTGGCGATCTTCGCGATGTCCGTGTCCTTACCCTTGTAACGCATGACCGAGCTGGTCGGGCTGACCTTTAAACCGGGTAGTTGTGACAAACGGAAGATCAGCGACTCTGCCAGGCCGTCTGACAAGTAATCCGTGTCGGCATCGTCACTCTTGTTTTGAAAAGGAAGCACAGCGATGGAATTGATTGCTTCGGTCCCGCCACCGGCTGATCCGCGATATTTGAAAAACAAGTAGCCTGCGCCTGAAATCAGGACCAGCAGAATCGCAAGAGCAACTCCAGCGCCGCGTTTATGCTTCCCGATCCCACTGAGCAAATATTCAGCGCTCGAGACGTTGGGTGGCATCGACCCAACTCGCGCTGCCGTGGACTGAACGGTTGAGCCGCCATCGGTACTGAGCGCGGTCGCACTACCAGCCGGCGGCGGCACCGTGGTGTCAAAGTCGGTGCCGGATTCCAACTCGCGTCGCAGATGCTTTAATTCAATCGCGACTTCTTTAATCGCCTGGTATCTGTCGTCAGCGTCCTTCTCTAAACAACGCCGCACAATGCGTTGCAGTTCGGCAGGTGCTGATGGATTCAAGTCTTTGATCTGCGGAGTTGGTTCATAGAGCAAGCTATGGAGGGACTTGACGATTGAATCGCCTTCAAACGGTTTCTTACCGGTGGCCGCTTCAAACAGGATGCAGCCGAAGGAAAAAATGTCCGAGCGCTGATCGATTTCATTTGTCTTGCCCTGCGCCTGTTCGGGCGACATGTAACCGACGGTGCCCATGATCATTCCGGGCGTTGAATGCTGTTGCATGATCGCAGTTGCGGCGTCACCCGCGTTGTCACTTGTGCCGGCATCAGTCAGTTGCGGTTCAATCAGTTTCGCCAGTCCAAAATCCAGAATCTTCGCGTGACCATCGCGCGTGATCATGATGTTGTCGGGCTTCAGATCGCGATGCACGATGCCCGCGGCATGAGCTTTCGCCAGTCCTTCGGCCGCGTGCTGCAGGTAACGCAAAAGCTTTTTCAAGTCAGTTCGCGCTTGATGGATTTTCTCGCGCAGCGTCTGGCCGTCAATGAACTCCATCGCGATAAAGTGCGTGCCGGCGTTCTCTCCAATCTCGTACATGTGTGCGATATTCGGATGATTAAGCGCCGCGGCAGACTTCGCTTCCCGAATGAAACGCTCCATCCGATCGCGATTCGCGGCGACGTCGGCGGGCAGTATCTTGAGCGCTACTTTGCGATCGAGCTTGGTGTCCTGCGCCAGGTACACCTCGCCCATCCCGCCCGCGCCGATTTTCGAGACGATGCGGTAATGCGATATAGATGAATCGGCTTTAAGAGTTTCAGTCATACTTAGCGTCGCTTATATTTAAGACAAACCAATGCGTCGGAACAGATCTGCCCAACGCGGATCACCGGACAGGGCCTCTATCAACAACGGCTCCAGCCTCAGATTTCCCAACTGGAAACTTCGATACTGATACGCTTTTTCGAGCCACTCGAACGCCTTGTCTTTGTCATTCAGACCGGCGTACACAATGGCCAGGTCGCGGGCATCCGCTTTCTTCTCGGCAAATTTCTTCTCAAGTTCGGTAATTACGGATTGGGCTTCGTCTCGCCGTCCCGACCGGGCAATCACATACCCGAGTAACGCAAGGGAGCCGCTCGATCTATTCGATAGCTCCACGGCCTTTAGCGCTTCAGCCTTCGCTTCGGTAAAGCGGCCCTGCTTGACAAGAATGATTCCCAAAACCGAATGTGCCGACCAAAAGCCGGGATCAAGCTCGTTCATCCGTCGGCAAGTATTGAACGACGCGTTTAGATCGCCCCGGTCGAGATAGATCTCGGCGATGTTATTTAGAAATATGAGTGATAAAGGATCAAGTTCCGCTGCTCGTTTGATCTCACTAAATGCTTCATCCTGCCGTCCCACAGCTCGCAGGAAGCGCGAGTACCAATGATGCGCGGTCGGGTAGTTAGGATTTAGCTCGATGGCTTTTTTGTACTCACGTTCGGCGCCGTTTTTGTCCCACTCGAAATTCCATGTCACCATCGCCAGCGCGGCATGCGGTTCGGCGAGTGTGCCATCAAGCTCGATGGACTTTTTTGCATATGCCTTGGCTTGCGGCATAGTTTCCGCCGGCCGCGCGCCCGTGTAATTCGAGCTTATGACGTAACTATCAGCGAGGGCGGCGTAGGCCAAAGCAAAATTAGGATCCTTTTCGGTGGCCGCCGTTAACAGCTCGATGGCCTTTCTGATGCCTTCTCCGGTGCGCTTGTTCCAGTAGAAGCGGCCCTTAAGATAGAGCTGATAAGCTTCGTTATCGTTGGTGTAGCGTTTGGTTATTCCTTTGTCATCACCGCCGGAGAGTCTCACCTGCAACTTCTCAGCAATAGTCGAGGCGATTTCACGTTGAGTTGCCAACAGGTCGGACATCTTCCGATCATACTGCTCGCCCCACAACAGTTTGTTATTTCTCACATCCACCAGTTCGACGCTGATAGTCAGACTATCGCCCCGTTGGGCAATGCGCCCGGTCATCACGGCACTGACGCCGAGTTCGCTGGCGATTGTTTTCACGTCCGTCTCTTTGCCCTTGTAACGCATGACCGAACTTGTGGGGCTCACTTTTAAATTGGGAAGCTGGGAAAGACGATAAATCAGCGATTCTGCCAAGCCGTCGGAGAGATATTCTGTGTCCGCGCCTGAACTCTTGTTTTGAAACGGAAGTACGGCGATCGAGTCGATAGCCCGGTCGTTGTTGCGCGCATCCAGGAGGTAAGCGAAGAGCGTAACCGCTCCAATCAGGATCGCAAGCGCAATGGCGAAACCAAGTTTATGACGCTTGAGCCTCTGCACTACATACTCGGCGCTCGAGACAGTAGGTAAGCCAGACCCAGCAGAAGTCAGCGAGTTCATTGAGCCACTGTTTGTACTGAGGGGCATTGCGCTACTAATTGGTGACGGTACAGTCGAGTCTGGATCCGTGCTTCCGGTTTCTAACTCGCGCCGCAACTCCTTCAACTCAATCGCCACGTCCTTGATTGTTTGGTAACGCTCTTCAGGATCTTTAGCCAGGCAACGACGAATGATTCGCTGCAAATCCGATGGCGCCGATGGATTAAGATCCTTGATCTGGGGCGTCGGTTCATGGATCAAACTGTGCAACGACTCGACGATCGAGTCGCCTTCAAACGGCTTGTGTTTCGTGGCTGCCTCAAACAGGATGCAGCCAAACGAGAAGATGTCTGAGCGTTGATCGATTTCACTTGTCTTGCCCTGTGCTTGCTCGGGCGACATGTAACCGACCGTGCCCATGATCATGCCGGGGGTGGAATGCTGCTGCATGATCGCAGTGGCGGCATCGCCGAGGTTTTCACCTGCGCCGGCATTGGTCAGTTGCGGCTCAACGAGTTTAGCGAGCCCAAAATCCAGAATCTTTGCGTGACCATCGCGCGTGATCATGATGTTGTCGGGCTTCAGATCACGATGCACGATGCCTGCGGCATGAGCTTTCGCCAGTCCTTCGGCCGTGTGTTGGAGGTAGCGCAACAGTTTTCGTAACTCGGTTTTTTCGCTATGAATCTTCTCGCGGAGAGTCATGCCTTCGACAAACTCCATAGCGATGAAGTTCGTCCCGCCACTCTCACCGATTTCGTAAATGTGCGCGATGTTCGGATGATTGAGCGCCGCGGCGGCCGTCGCCTCTTGTTTAAAGCGGCGCATTCGATCATGGTTAGCAGCCATCTCGACAGGCAGAATCTTCAAAGCGACTTTGCGATGGAGCCTCGAATCCTCCGCCAGGTACACCTCGCCCATTCCGCCCGCGCCGATCCTGGACACGATCCGGTAGTGCGAAAGGGTGCTGTTGGTTGCCAGTTCTTTATTCATCTACTTTCAAATTCATTGTGGCAGATTCATCCGTTTCAGCATTTCCTTGAAGCGCGGCTCTGAGCGCAGAACGTCAAGCTCTGGAGCAACTGCATAGGTATTGGCGGTTTCTGAATGACCCAACATTTGCTCTTCGAGCCAGTTCAATGCTTCCTCTTTATCACCAAGTCCAATGTAAATAAGCGCAAAAGTATAGCTCTGAACATAACCCCGGGTGGCTTCCTGTCTTAACTCGCTGAGCAGCTTCAGTGCTTCATCACGCTTGCCGGATCTTGCCAGCCACAGTCCCAAAAATCCCTTTGCTGAGGAACCTTCACGCAATTCGATAGACGTGCGCGTTTCGGCTATGGCTTCCGGATACATTCCTTTTGAGCCATATGCCCATCCCAAAGTCACGTGAGCGGCAGCAAAATTTGGGTCACGAACGAGAGTGCGTTTGTATTGTGCTATCGCCTCGTCATACCTGCGAGCGAAGACTAGCGTGTCACCGAGATTCGTACCGATGATCGGCGAAAGCGGGTCAAGTTCCTCGGCCCGCCTCAACTCGACCAGGCTATCGTCAAACCGTTTTACATTCGAGAGGTCAGCACCTAACCAATGATGGGCGGTCGCGTAATTCGGTTTGAGTTCGATAGCGCGGCGATACTCCTTTTCCGAGCCATCCCGATCCCATTCATAATTGGAAAGATAAAATCCGAGCGCGGTGTGTGCTTCTGCCAGCGAATCGTCAATCGCTAGTGCCCGCAAAGCCGCCGCTTTCGCCTGAGGCATGCTGTCGTTTGCCGGCGCCACGTCGTAACTCGAAAAGAGAACGTATGTTTCAGCCAAACCTGAATAGGCCAGGGCATAGTTCGGGTCTTTCTCAATTGCTTGCCGATAAAGCTCAGCAGCTTGTTTGAGGGATTCGCCCGTGCGTTTGTTCCAATAGAACTTTCCTTTCAAATAAAGCTGATAGGCTTCGGCGTTGGCAGTGTAGTTCTTTTCGACTTTCGCTACCTCCGCACCTGACAGTTTAGACTTGAGTTTGCTCGCAACGTCGCGGGCAATCTCACTCTGCAATGATACGAGGTCGGCTTGTTTGCGATTGTATTGCTGACTCCAAATCACGTTTTCCGTCTGCGCGTCGACTAATTCCAGACTGAGCGTTAATTGGTCTCCGCGTTGCACGACGCGTCCGTTCAGAATCGCTTGCACGTTTAGCTCTTGGCCAATGGTCTGCGCGTCTGTCACTTTGCCTTTGTAACGAAACACCGACGAACGTGCTTTCACATTCAGATTCGGCAGTTGCGACAAACTGCCGATGAGAGTTTCGGTCATACCGTCCGAGAGATATTCGACATCCGCATTGCCGCTCTCGTTGACGAACGGCATCACGGCGATTGATTGGATGGCTGCGTGGCTCTTCCTTGCAAAGTAGGAATTAACGACCACGGCGCTGACGGCCGCAACCGCCGCGGTCACAAATATGACGACGGCGATCGTAGCTCTTCGCCGCTTCGGTTTGGCTGGCGCACTGGCCGGGCCTGCTGATGGGGCCGGGAGGGCAGTGGTCGGGCCGGTGGAACGGCCCATGCCGGCGCCGGTCTTGTGGGGAAGAATGCTGGTCTCAACCTCGGTCGCTACGGGCCCCAGGCCAAAGCTCGCCGTTCCCCTCTCACTATCGAGCGATGAAGAATCGCTGACGAGCGCCGTGCCGTCCGCGCGACAGAAAACGAGCGCATCGTCGGTCTCAACGCGATTGCAGGTCGGGCAGCGTTTCATGTTTGGAGTGCTGCGACTCGTCGCAGCTTCTTCTCTAGTAATAGGTCAAGCATCTTGATTAGTTTTGGCTACTTTGACTCAATCAAAAGCGGCGTCAAGTCCGCACCCGAAACTTAACTCGGAATGCCGACCTTCTTTACCAACTCCTGAAAGCGCAGGTCAGCGCGCAGCGGATCCGCGCGCGGATCAACCTTCAGGAACACCAGCTCGGTATTCCGTTCGGCATAAGCTTTCTCCAGCGATTGAAACGCTTGCTCTTTATCTCCAAGCGCGGCATAGATCATGGCGACACCGTATGGCGAGACGTATTGACGCCGCGACAAGTCCTTCAACTCGGCCAATACTCTCTGCGCTTCGACTTTGTTCCCCGATGCGGCGAAACCGTGTCCGAGCGAGATTATCGCCAGCGGCGCGCGGTTCGAGTTGTTGGCCGCCTGCTGAAACTCGCCAATAGCCTCCTTGTACATTTTCTTTTGCACATAGGCCAAGCCCAACCTCTGGTGAGTGAGCGCGAAAACCGCGTCCATTTCCAAAGTCTTCTTGCCCGCTGTAATCGCCTCGTCGTATTGACGTCCCAAGTACAAGACGTAAACGACGCTGGCGTTGATCGGAAGTGAGAGCGGGTCAAGCTCCTGCGCTCGCCGGATCTCTTTCATGGCTTCGTCTTGCCTGCTCAGGCTGGAAAGATAAACCGCGTGGTAGAGGCGTCCAATCGGATAGTTCGGATTTAATTTAATGCCACGGTCGAAGTCCGCTTCTGCGCCGGCCCAATCCCATTCTTTCCACTTGACGTGTGCCAGAGAAACATAGACTTCGCCAACTGAGTTATCTATTTGCAGGGCTTTCTCAGCGGCTGCTCTGGCCTTAGGCAGCGAGTCTTGCGGAGAAAGGGCCCCGGTAATCGCATCCGGTATTCCGAGCAGGAGATAAGAGTCGGCAAGTCCGGCGTAACCGAGGGCGTAGTTGGGATCGATCGCGATAGCCTGATCGAAATACTCAATCGCTTTCCGCAGACTCTCGGCCGTGCGCTGGTTCACAAAAAAACGCCCTTTCAAGTAAAGCTGATAAGCTTCCGCGTTCTCCGTGTATTTCTTGGTCAATTTCTGTTCATCTGCCCCCGACAGCTTTGTTCTTAATTTCTGTGACACGTCGAGAGCGATTTCAGTTTGCAGCGAAACGAGGTCCGCCTCTTTGCGGTTGTATTGGTCGCCCCAAATCCGATTGCCTGTATCAGTGTCAACCAACTCCAGATAAAGAGTCAGACCGTCGCTGTGTTGCACAATGCGTCCGTTCAAGACGGCTTGTACGTTGAGTTCTTTTCCGATAGTTCTCGCGTCGGTGTCTTTTCCCTTGTAGCGAAAGACCAGGGAACGCGCCTTAACGTTCAGGTTCGGCAGTCGCGACAGACTGCTCATCAGTGTCTCCGTCATCCCGTCTGAAAGATATTCGACATCCTGATGGCCGCTCTCGTTTAGGAACGGCATCACCGCGATGGATTCGATTTGTTTATTGGAAGAGGAATAACGGTAGCCGAAGAATGCCGCCATCAGTGCGACTAGAGCCAACAAAGCGATTAATAACTTTCCAACTCCTTTAGCCTTTTCATTTTTGGTGGGTGAAGCGAGTGCACGACTGCCGGTTGGCCCGGTCGCTACTGCTCCCGGTTCTGACACGTTGGCGGTGACGGGAGAGAGCATTTCCGTCTGGGCCTCATTTGCCTCACTGGTCGTTTTGTCGAACACTGGACGGTTCACTTGCATACCGACGCGCTGTACCAAATCCCTAAAGCGATCGTCGCGAATAATAGTGTTGCCCATGAGATGGGCCAGAGTTTCGCTTTTTAGCGCAACCATCTCGCCGCTGCGTTCTTTGAAAGCTTTTTCAAACCACTCGAACGCCTTGTCATTCTCGCCCAGCCCGCTATAGACGCGAGCAATGCTGAATGGTGAAACGTATCGGCTCTGCTTTACTTCGAATAGTTGGTTGAGGATCTGGTGAGCGTCGTCGCGTTTACCTGCTATGCCGTAAGCTACGCCCAGGTATGACAACGCGGCAACTTCAAAGTGACCCAGGGCCAGGGCCTTCTTATATGCTTCGATGGCTTCGTCGTACTTGCCCGTCGCGAGGTAAAGCCCCCCTAGTTGGGTCAAACCACCTGCGAAGTTGGGTTCCAGTTCCTGCATCTTTCGAATCTGTCCGAATCCTTCATCGAAGCGGCGCGCCAACAGATAGATGCGAGCCATAAAGAACTGCACTACAAGTGAGAGCGGGTCCAATTCTACTGCGCGCCGGCCCGATTTGATCGCCTCATCGAAGCGTTCGCAGTTGGCCAGAAAGTGGCCATATCGCCAGTGCGCATCGGGGCTATTAGGATTTAGCTCAATTGCTCGCTGGTAATCCGATTCGGCTTTGCCGAATTCCCAGTCGTAATAAAACTCAATGCTTGCTCGTGAGAGATAAGCGTCAACCAACCGGTCATCAATTTCCAGCGCCTTGAGTGTCAGAGCTCTGTACCTGGGAACAATCTCCTGCGGAGCAGCACTGCCAAAGTAAAACAGAGCTCCGTAACAAAAACAGAGCACGGCATAGGCAGGCGCGTATTCTGGCTCCAGCTCGATAGCCTTCTCGAAATACTCAATGCCCTTTTGTAGATATTCAGGGGTGTATTTGTTGTAGCAATACCGACCTTGCAGATAGAGTTGATAAGCTTCCGTGTTGTCGGTGTAGCGCTTGAGTAAAGCGGCTTTTTCTTCACTGAATAGTTTCAACTTTAGAGCGTCTACGATCGCGAGAGTGATTTCGTCCTGCACGTCGAAGATATCCTGCATCTCGCGGTCGTAGCGCTCGGTCCATAGTTGATAACCGTCTGACGCATTGACAAGCTGAACTGTGATTCGCAAGCGATTGCCCGAGCGTCGAACGCTTCCTTCCAAAACGGTCTTGACACTTA
>WNFQ01000549.1_pt1 | contig 24990 bp, 23 predicted proteins | sample 5400171 | NCBI WGS metagenome assembly WNFQ01 (sample SAMN13153356, study PRJNA577476) | soil metagenome | isolation source: 20 cm soil under Madrone tree | place: USA:California | collected 2016-06-14
TGCGTCTCAACCTAACCTTAATCCCAGACATACCGTTCATCGAACACCACGCGCTAGCGCTTGAGAAACAGCCGAAATTCCTCTTCGAATGTCACCGTTCGGCAAACAACGGCTCTCGATTCTTGGTCGAGAAGATTAGATGAGTAAGGATATTTGCCAGCGACTGCGACATATTATAATAACATTATTTATATATGTTATTTTCACGCCCTTTCAGGGCTGATCACCGGTTTTATTACAGTTCCTAGGGCGTAGTCCCGGGCTTCGCCCACGGGCTATCTTGAAGCTCGGCTTCGCCGCTGAAAACGAAGCCCTTACGCCGACACGCCGACACGCCGACACGCCCTTACCTCTCCGGCTTCAAATCTCCAAATGGGCCCACGTAAGATGCGGCCGTTGGTTTCGGCAAATGGTCGACCGGGAGGAGCGGGAAGAGAAGCTCGGCCACTCGGTATGCCTCTTCCAGATGAGGGTATCCCGAAAGGATGAAAGTATCGATGCCGAGAGCGGCGTACTCTTTCAGTCTCGCTGCGACTGTTTCCGGATCTCCAACCAGCGCGGTGCCCGCTCCGCCGCGAACCAAACCGACCCCGGCCCAGAGATTCGGACTAATCTCCAGTCGATCGCGTTGGCCGCCGTGGAGTTGGGACATCCTTTTTTGGCCCTCGGAATCAAAACGCGCAAACGTCTTCTGCGCGGCCGCGATACTTTCGTCAGAAACGTAGCGCAAAAGATCGTCGGCATCTTCCCACGCCTGCTTTTCCGTGTCGCGCACAATGATATGTACCCTCAGACCGAAACGGAGCGATCGTCCGAAGGATGAAGCCGCTTTTCTGACTGAATCGATTTTCGCCGCGACATCGGCAGGCGGTTCTCCCCAAGTGAGATAAACATCAACATGCTGTGCGGCGATCTGCTGGCCGATCGGAGATGACCCTCCGAACCAGAGTTCCGGATAAGGTTTCTGAATGCCGGGCCGGAAAAGTTTGGCGTCCTGGACCTGCAGGTAGTCGCCGGTGAAGTCGACTGATTCTCCATTCAGCACACGTCGAAAAATATGAAGAAACTCACCGGTTAACTCATACCGCTGATCGTGTTTGAGACGGAGACCATCACCGGCTAGTTCGATCGGATCACCGCCTGCAACCACATTGATCAACAACCGTCCATTCGAGATTTGGTCAAATGTTGCTACCATCCGCGCGGTGATTGTTGGCGTCATGAGCCCTGGCCTGACCGCAACCAGAAATCGCATTCTCTGCGTTGCCGGAATCAATGCGGTCGCCACGATCCAAGAGTCATCGCAGGTGCGTCCCGTCGGAAGCAATGCGCCGTAATATCCTAGCGAATCAACGGCCTCAGCGATCTGACGGAGATAAGCATAGTTGGTTTCCCGCGCGCCACGAACCGAGCCAAGGTAGCGACCGTCGCCAAAGGTAGGAATAAACCAGAGCAGATTCATTGAGCGCGCTCGGTTGCAGCCATCTGAGGAAGACGAAGGATAGCGTCAGCAACGTGGACCTGTTTAGGAATCAATTTAAGCGAAAAAAAGGTGTCGGCGATCGCTTGCTGGTCGGAAGCGACTTGATCGTTGATCGGCTGGAATCCCCACGATTGGCGCCGGATCACTGGATTGAGCACTTCTTCACTCATGCCTAGTTGCGGCGCGAGATAGCGGACGATTTCATCTGGCTTGGTTTTCGTCCACGTGGCGCATCGATCAATCGCTTCGCCCAGCGATAGCAAAACGTCTTCATGTGCCTGCGCAAAATTTCGATCTGCCAGAAAGAATTCGCGATTAGCGATGACATTCTCACCATCTTGCAGGACTTTCGCCCCCGTTTTCGCGATCGCAGCCGTCAGGAACGGATCCCAGATCGCCCATGCATCGACGCTGCCACCTTCAAAAGCAGCCCAGGCGTCGGAAGGCGGCAAGTAAGCGGCGGTGATATCGTCGAGTTTCAATCCATTTTTCTCTAAGACTTTCACTAAGAAGAAGTGGACGTTGGATCCCTTGTTAAGGGCGATACGTTTGCCGCGAAGATCTTGAATGCTCTTAATCGGAGAGTCCTTCCTTACTAGCACGGCTTCACCTTTAGGGTAGGGAGGTTGGTTGCCGAAATACACAAAATTTACGCCAGCGGCCTGTGCGAAAACCGGCGGCGCCTCACCAACGTTTCCGAAATCGATGCTGCCGGCATTCAGTGCTTCCATCAATTGCGGGCCGGCCGTGAAGAGAATCCAAGTAATCTTCACTCCTTTGTCAGTCAACGATTTCTCAAAACCGCCCTCTGCTTTGACTACATTGAGCGTGCCGTATTTCTGGTAGCCGATACGGACGGCTGAAAGTTCGTTGCTCTCGCCGTAGGCGATGGTACCAAGGAACATCATGGCCGCGCCGAACCAAAGACTGCTAGGGCGAAACACGCCGTTGAGCGACACCGAGATGAGGCGTGATGGTAGGGCAAAACACGTCTTTGAGCGACAGCGAGATAAGACGTGTGAGCCAAACCGCGCATGAGGCTCACACCCTGCGCGAAGCCTGGCGAAAGGTGCAAATCGAAACAGGGTGGCATCTACCGGGTTTGGGTCTTTCATCGCCGGCCTTGATTTGTGATTATTGCTCATGGGGCCGCGGCTAGCTCGAGCGCTTACTTTCGGGATAATTCCGTCACATACCCGAGTTTGGGAATATCTCTACTGTTTCAGTAGGCAATTCAAGTCGAAAAAGGCTACTTTCTTATAGGTTTAGAGGCTTTGCGTTTCGGGGTGCGCCCCCGGCGCAAGTCGATGTTAGGCTAATCCCCGATAACCGAATGGCTTGATGCAGCACTTCCTGAATTTCGGCTATTGGCTATTGGCTATCTGCTATTCCCCATTCCCTTCCTCTTCCATGCTGCCAGCCGGTTTTCCAAGTAGCTGTTCAATACAAATTCCATTTCCTGCATGACGGCTTTGGCATCCCGGCGGGACACATGCTTGTTCAGAGCATTTGCCGCTTTTACCAGTTGTACGGTCACATCCGCAATCTGCCGTAGCTGCCCAACCGGTATACCTGGCGCGAAGCTTTGCAAAAAGCGTTGAACGTTGCGAGTGAAGATAGCTCTTGCCTGCGAACGAAGACCGGGCCGTGACAACAGTGAAGTAGCGTCAATCAATTCGGTAAACGCCGGGCGCTCCCGAATGAATTCGATTTGATGTCGGATGAGTTCATGGGAGAACTCTTTAAGACTCATTCTCGGCAGTCGTTGATCGAGTTCCTTCCACCGCGCGGACATTTCGCTGAGATAACGAGAAAGTAAACCGTCCGCGATCGCTTCCTTACTCGGAAAGAATTGATAAAGCGAGCCGATCGGGGCACCCGCTTTCTCGGCAATGGCACTCATGGTCGCCGCGCGATATCCGGTCTCGGCAAACACTTCGGCGGCTGCGGCTAACAATGCAGCTACTCGGCGTTCGCCCCTTTTCTGCCGGGGTTGCTTGGGTTGAGCGTTTGACAAATATGACGGTACCGTCATATTAATTCAGAATGTGAGGAGATCATCATGTTTTAGAGCGAGGCCGTTTGGCTCCGGTCGGTGAACTCTCAATCTCATGCCAAGGACACAAAACAACCGCATATGGAGAGTATCATGCCATCACTCAGGCTTTTTCCCAAATCGACCGCGCTCGTGTTGATCGATTTACAAAAGGGGATCACCAGTTTCCAGGTTGAGCCACATCCGACCGAGGTCGTGTTGGAAAACGCATCCCTGCTCGCCAACGAGTTCCGCGGCCTCAACGCTCCCGTTTTTCTGGTCCGAGCCGCTTTTCCGTCCGGACCACTTGCGCTGAATCTCGTCACCGACGCGAAGGCGCCTCTGCCTGCCAACGAACCGGAGGGTTGGTCCGAGCCGGCCGTGAAACCGCAGGAAAATGACGTCCTTATTTTAAAACGGCAGTGGGGCGCCTTTTACGGTACCGAGTTGGATCTGCAACTGAGACGCCGGCACGTCGATACGATCGTTATCGGCGGAATAGCGACGAATTTCGGCGTGGAGTCGACCGCTCGCAGCGCTTATGAGCTTGGGTATCAATTACTGTTGGTGGAAGATGCGATGGCGAGTTTCAGCAAAACGCAGCATGACTTCGCGACCCAAAATATCTTTCCGCGTCTCGGACGAGTGCGTACCACCGTTGAGATTGTAAGGGCACTGAGGGAAAGCGATTGAAATTGCTTTTATTGGCTCTTTCGGTTCTAGCCGGGGTCGCGATCGGGGCCCTCGGCTTGCCTGCCGCATTTTTAACCGGTCCGCTTCTGGTTGCGGCCACATTTTCAATTACCAACCGGCCAGTGATCCGATTTCCCCTCTTTCTCTATCGTCTGGCTCAGTCCGTGATCGGCGTGATGCTCAGCTTCTCCATCACCGCAAAATCACTGCACACGATAGCTGCTAACTGGGCGCCGGTGATCGCATTAGTGCTCGCAATGTTGGTGCTCACCACCGTCATCGGAATTGTCTTGCGGCGGTTAACTGACCTTCAACCAGGCACCGCGCTTCTCGGCACTTTGCCAGGCGGGGCGGGTGAAATGATTGCCATGAGCGATTCGCTCGGGGCCGATGTTCGCCTGGTAACCGTGATGCAGTACGGCCGTTTGTTGGCCATTCTTGCGACGATCTCATTGGTGGGCCACTTCGCCGGTGCTTCGGCTGGTGGAGGTCATCCGATAACACGGCCTCCGGCCGTTCATCTGGCCGAACCTCTTCATTATTTGATCTCCGCAATCATTGCTCTGATCGGAGCAGCGCTCGGTACTCGTTTTCGGATTCCAGCCGGTACGGTGATCATTCCTGCGGTCCTGGCCGCCTTGGCCGGAATCATTGGGGTACCGGCTGCTCCCTGGCCGCCGGCCATTCTTGGGACTGCTTATTTAGTTCTCGGTCTGCAGATCGGTTCGAACTTTGACGCTGCCGTCGTCGACCAACTTAGACGGCTCGGCTTATTCGTGCTGCTTAGCAACATCTTCCTTTTGGGGATCTCGGCGCTCTTGGCGGTCTGTTTGATGCCATTGCTTAAAATTGATCTGTTGAGCGCCTATCTGGCTGCGACTCCAGGCGGATTGGACTCCGTGGCAGCAATGGCTGCCGACCTGAAAGCGGACGCAGCTCTCATACTGGCCGTTCATTCCCTTCGATTGATTAGCGTCCTAGTGATTGGACCGTTTCTGGTGCAGTTCGTCGGACGTCGGTTAGCCGGATCGGAGAATTGTATTCAGAAGCCGGAATTCTGAGGCCAGAATTTCAAAGGTTTTCGCTGGTATAGACCCCAAATGGAACTGCTTCCGAACGGGTTCTGGACGCACTGTTATCTCGAGCCGCGAGAAGGGCGATCAAACATCGTTCCGCCAAAATCTCCGGGTTTTGGTCGATAACGATATCCGCGGTGCCGGAAATTAGGGCTTCGCGGGCATTGGTTAACTCGTGACAGACAAAAGGGATGTGACGGTGTTGGCCGAACTCCTTCAATGCCTGTAAAGTTCCTTGTTCACCGCCACCGGCGTTGTATATACCGGCACAATCGGAATGAGTTTCCAGAAACTCGCGTGCCGCATCATAGGCGATTGCCGCATCATCGAGACAGACGATTGCTTCAGATACGTGGAAACGAGGAGCTTGTTCTCGGAAAAAGCTGCGGAAGCCGCTTTCGCGGCTTTCTTGACACAAATACCGGTGGCTACCGGTAATAACGCCGATTGTTCCCGTGTTTTTTCGGGCTAACCGGGTCAGAAACCATGCGGCGGTACGGCCTGCGCTTCGGTTATTGATTCCGACGTAATCGTACTTCTCTTCGGAAGATAGGTCAGAAACCAGAGCTACGGTTCGTACGCCGCGTTCTGCCGCTTCTCCTATCGCTTGGGAAATGTGGGGGTGATCAAGTGCTACCACTGCCAGCGCGTCGACCTGTGGGCTCACATTCCGAATTCGGTCCGCCACCGCCGTCGAATTTACGGCGTCGACAAACTCGATAATCAGATCCGCGCCAATTTCAGGTCGCGCATGAGCTTTTTGCCGCAAAGCTGATGCAAGCGCCTGGTAAAATGCCGTCGTCCGGCGCTGCAGTAGAATCGCACAACGAACTGGTATCCGCAGAGTTTGGATGTGCGATCTCAATAAGGGTGAGGCATAATATTGCAACTCTTGAGCGGCTTTGAGAATACGTTGAGCCGTGGCCTGTCTCACCGGTGCCCGCCGATTAAGAACACGATCGACCGTGGCGACGCTCACCCCCGCGTTCTTGGCTACGTCGATCATGGTGATGCGCGAGCCGGCCATGAAAGGAATTGTGCAAGAATTTTATCATCAACACAACAAATATCGCCTTTACTCCATGACAATAAAGATGAAAGAAAAACGTCGGTGGATTGCTGCGCTGTTTTCTTGGGATCCTTTACAGGAACAATCGCAGCCGCTCGCAAAGATCGCGCGTTGATTTGGCACTCCGCGATCAGGCGGTAGGCAAAACGAAGGAAGATTGCGTGAAAGAATCTTATCACGAAACTGGAATTGGGTTGTGATAGAAATGACATAAAACACTTCAACCCGTTGTTTTTCGTTTGCGCGTCTTTTGCTGATTCTTTAGGCTCCGCCTCACGAATCGGTCGAATAGCTCGACGCACAGAGAGTCGGATCTCTGTGCGGAGAGCTTTCGACCAGTTTTGGTCAACTCGCCCAGATTGTCCCCCCGAACTGATGAAAGCCAGAAATGCTGAAGCGGCACCGACAACCGGACTCGTCGGAGTAGCGACGCCTCGCTTCGCCTTTGTTCAAGCATCAGTCGTAAAGTTTCCGGGAGCCAGCACCTCGCGTAGTTACTAGAGGCGGAACTATGTCAGCTGACCAACAGAGACAAATCAGGGTGGGAATGGTGGGAGGTGGACCAGGGGCGGGTATCGCCGAAACCCATCGGACGGCGATGCGCCTGGACGATCGTTATGTGTTGGTCGCCGGGGTATTTTCAAGGGACCGCGAGAAGTCGCTGACTGCGGCACAGAGATTGCGGATACCTGAGGACCGGGTCTACGGTGACTACGCAGCGATGGCAATGGTCGAGTCTAGGCGCGCGGATCGGATTGAGGTCGTCAGCATTGTGACACCGACCGACAGTCATCATCAGATTGCGAAGAGATTCCTGGAAGCCGGTGTGCACGTTATCTGCGACAAGCCGCTTTGTCTTTCGGTGGGAGAAGCAAGAGAATTGAAGGCTCTGGCGGAGAAGCGAGAATTGATCCTGTGCCTGACCCATAACTACTCGGGGTATGCGATGGTACGACATTCTGCTCGGATGGTTCGAAGTGGGGATCTGGGCGAAATCCGAGTGATCCAAGTTGAACATGCCTCCGGTTGGGCGGCCAGGCTTTTGGAAAAAGAAGGGCATCCGCAAGCTATCTGGCGGACCGATCCGGATCTACTTGGTGATGCGAGCGTGCTTTACGATTTAGGCACTCATGCACACCAGTTGGCGCGGTTTGTAACCGGGCTCGAAGTCACCGAAGTAGCTGCAGAATTAAGCCAGATCGTTCCGGGTCGAGCGATCAAAGACAATGCGGATATGTTGCTCAGGTTTTCCAATGGGGCTCGCGGAACGCTTTGGGCTTCGATGGCGGCCGTCGGCAATGAACATGGCTTGCGGATTCGGGTGTATGGTGAGCGGGGAAGTTTAGGCTGGCGCCATGAGGATCCACACCACCTGCGCTACTGCCCGGTTGACGGTCCGCCTCAGATCCTGGCGCAAGGAGCCGGCTGGCTCTCGCCGGATGCGAACCGGTGGACACGTGTCGGGTTGGGCCATCTGGAAGGTTTTTTTGAGGCGTTTGCGAATCTGTACACTGAGGTTGCAGACGCGCTGCTGGCGAAAGCAGCAGGACAATCATACTCTAAGCCGGAGCTAGGTTTCCCCGATGCGTTGGACGGGTTTCGCGGCGTAGCCTTCGTCGAGGGTGCAATGCGGTCCTATGCGTCCGGAGGAGTCTGGAGTACGATCGAGACAAGCTGAAAGATCAAAACCAAGAGGATAGAACGAATGTTGAAAGTAGCAGTGGTAGGGACCGGTTTCATCGGTTCGGTTCATGCGAGAAACATTGCCCTCCACCCGGGAGCGGAGCTGGTGGCGGTGAGCGACGCAAACTTGGAGTCTGCCAAACGGGTCGCGGCGCCTACCGGCGCCCAGGTCGTAGCCGACGTCAGAGAAATTTTTGATCGCAAGGAGATCGAAGCCGTGCTGATCGCCTCGCCGACGAATACTCATGTCGATTACCTGCAGCAGGCCGCGCAGGTAGGGAAAGCTGTCTACTGCGAAAAGCCAATCGGTCTCGATTATCAGGAAGCGGAGCAAGCGGTGAAAAAAGTTCGGGCGGCCGGAATTCCAGTGATGCTCGGTTTCAACCGCCGATTCGATGCCAATCATGCGGCGGTGAAACAGGCGATCGACCGAGGCGAAGTCGGCAAGATTGAGATCGTTCAGCTCACGAGCCGCGGTCCGCAGCCTCCGCCAATCGACTATGTCAAGGTTTCCGGCGGGCAAATGCGCGATCAAACTATTCATTTTTTCGATTTGCTCTGTTGGTTGACCGGCGATGAAGCGGTCGAAGTTTATGCGATTGGCGACGCGCTGGTGAGCGCCGCGATCGGCGAAGCCGGCGACGTCGATACGTCAGTTGTCTCCTTGCGAATGGCTTCGGGTGCGCTTGGTCAAATCGATTGTTCACGGCGTGCGGCCTACGGCTACGACGAGAGAATCGAAGTCTTTGGATCGGACGGGCTAGCGGTGTCGCGGCGCCAGAATTTCCGGGGCATGTCCCTTTACAAAGGGCGAAAGATGATTGCCGATGGACTCCATCCCGGCTGGTTCGAGCGAATCGAGGAGAGCTATTACCAAGCCTTAGACGCCTTTGTCAGAGCAGTGACTCAGGGGTTTGCGCCTAGCCCATCCCTTCAGGATGGGCTGAGGGCGCAGTTGCTGGCAGACAAAGCCACCGAGTCGCTGAAGACCGGAATGCCGATAAAAGTTCGACCCCAATCATAGATTCCGATGAAAGTTCGTCGACTTGAGAGATGGGGAGGGAAGCACCTCTCCTTCCTTGCACAATCTGGGAACAATCAGAGATGACACTACAGGTTTCGAAACCTCAATTCCGATTAGGAGTTAGCCCGCTGAGCTGGACAAACGATGTCCTGCCGGAGTTAGGAGGAGACATCCCGCTCGAAGTATTCTTAAGAGAAGCTGCTGAGATTGGATTTGAAGGTGTGGAGTTAGGTCGAAAGTTTCCGAGGAAGTCGAAGGAACTTCGACCGAAGCTTTCTGAATACGGCCTGCAATTGGTCTCTGGTTGGTACTCGGGATTTCTTGCGGAAAGGTCGCTCGAGGAAGAATGGAAGGCAGCGGCGGATCATGTTCGCCTCTTGGAAGAGTGCCGCTGCAATGTCTTCATCTATGGCGAGTGCGGGTTAATGCCTTCGGAATCCCCTTGGGACACGCGCCTCGGTCTTTCCACTAAATTGGAATCAATTGATTTAGAAAGTTATGCCGCAAAAATGGACGAATTCGCCAAGCGAGTTCGCAGCAGAGGTATGAAACTGGCCTACCACTATCATTTGAAAATGTTAGTTGAGAATGCGGATGAGATCGCTGCATTCTTTGCTGTTACAAGTGACGAGGTCGGAGTCCTTTTGGATACGGGCCACGGCCGCGCGGCGGGCGCCGATTACGGCGAGGTGATCCAGCGCTTCGGAAACCGGATCGTGCACATTCATTTAAAGGATGTGCGCGATAGTGTCTTGAGTTGGGCACGCGAAAACGATGTCAGCTTCAATACTGCTGTAAGGGAAGGGGTCTTTACTGTTCCAGGCCAAGGCGATGTTGATTTCTCTACGGTTGCCGAATTTGTTCGGAGCTCCGGCTACGACGGCTGGTTAATCGTCGAGGCAGAACAAGATCCGGTTAAGGCTCCCCCAAAGCTAAACGCGGAGCAGGCGTTCCAATATGTCGTTGATCTAACCCGCATAAATCATGCTTCTTGAGAAAACTACACGGTCAATACGGGCTAGGAGGCCATTAAAGAGACGCTTGCGCGTCTCTTTAACAGGCAAATTCGGAAATTGGATTTGGATATGTCGAAGTCGTTAAGTATTGGGCTGGTTGGTTCTGGGTTTATGGGACAAGCGCACGCTGATGCTTACCGCCGTGCTCGAATCCTGTATCGAGACCTTGCTGCCAAACCTGAATTGTACGCTATCGCTGATCAGAATGCTGCATTAGCAGAGGAGGCTCGAGCTCGTTTCGGTTTCGAGAACGCTTACGGCGATTGGCGACAGTTGGTGGAAGATCCAAAGATCGATCTGGTCGATATTACCACGCCAAATTTTCTCCATGTGGAAGTCGCTCTAGCGGCCCTCGAAGCAGGAAAACATGTCTATTGCGAAAAACCGATGGCAGTAACGGTGGAGGGGGCCCGGCGGATGGCTGCCGCGGCGAAGAAGTCGGGAGTAAAAACGATGGTAGCGTTCAACAACATCAAGACTCCGGCCGCTTTGCTGGCTAAACAAATCATCGAACGGGGAGAGATAGGGCAACCGGTGCGTTTCCGGGGCACTTTTGATCAGGGATTTTTCAACGATCCATCTTTGCCTTGGTCCTGGCGCTGTTCGCGAGAATTGGCCGGCTCGGGGGCACTGGGGGACCTCGGAGCGCATACTATTTCGGTTGCCCAGTTCCTGGTTGGTGATATCACAACGGTCTCTGCGCAAAGTCAGACCTTCTTCAAGGAGCGTGCGGTTCCTGAATTTGATGCTGGTTACAGCAGCAAAATCGCAGAATCCGCAAAGAAGCGAATGGTGGAGAACGATGACCAAGTCCAGTCTCTGGTGAAGTTTGCATCAGGAGCTGCCGGCGTAATCGAGGCTTCCCGCATCTGTGCTGGACGCGTTTTTGGAATCACGTGGGAAGTTTCGGGGACGGAAGGTACGATCGTTAACGACGGAGAAAGGTTCAACGAACTTCAGGTGTTCCGCATGAGCAAAGAAAAACGTGATCGAGGTTTTACCACTTACTATTGCGGGTCACAAGTTCCACAATATTCGGGATTCTTTGGCTTTGATTTCGCCGGTGGCGGTCTCGGGTATTTCGACGTCAAAGTCATCGAGATCCACGACCTCGTGGAAGGTATCTGCAGCGACCAAGCCTGCTCACCGGATTTTGATTTCGGAACCAGGAATCAAGAGATCCTCGAGGCAATAGAGCAGTCGAGCATTTCCGGAGCTTGGGTATCGACCACTGGATTGTCCAATCTGGGAGTCGGGTGAACCGCACTTTCCCTGAATACCGTTCGCTTCCAATCTTATTAGAACGTTTTGATTGATTAACTATTGAATCTTAGACTACTAATTGGTACCCCCGTGAGAAAGTTGTTCTCAGAACCGGGTTTAGTTTCGCGGGCACCACTTGCCCGCTTAATACTGAGGCCCGGAAATCCCCCCCTTGGCTCGCCGCTTAACCTGGGGAGCTAAGCTGCGACGCCTATTTAGAAAGACTTACAAAATGAAGCGATTCTTGGGCGCTCTGTCGCTCTTGCTGTCCCTCTCGTTCGCCGAAGCAGTATTCGCTCAAGGCGATCACTATCGGTTCGTCATGGTATCCCACATCGGCTCCAACGACCCGAATATGAATTGGTTAACCACTTCGATGAAAACCTTCGAGGAGAAGTACCCTGGCGTAAAAACTGAGTACTTGTCGACCAATGAATACAGTCTGCAAAATTTCATCGCGATCCTGAACCAGGCAATCGCCACTCATCCCGACGGCATTGCTGTCCCGATCTTGAACAGTGAAGCTCTTCAACCGATATTGGACAAGGCGGTCAGCAGCGGCATTCCAGTAGTTGCTTTCAACATTGCCGATACCCGCTCTGCCGACCAGCGGATCAAATATCTCACTTACGTGGGCGGAGATGAATATCTTACGGGCACGAAGCTCGGGGAGTATGTCATCGAGCAAGTAAATGCAGGCAAGATTCCCAAGCCGACCAAAATGATGTGTGCCAACCACGACGCCACTCATCAAGGCCTGAAAGCGCGCTGTCGAGGGATGACGGATGCGATGAAAAAAATTGGCGTGAGCGTTGATGAACTGATCATCGGCGCCGACCCGGCCCGGGCCCGCAGCATCATGCAGTCTTATTTGAGTACGCACAAGGATGTGAATTACATCTTTTCACTGGGCACTTTGTCCTGCCCTTGGGCCTACAGCGTTGCCGACCAGATGGGGTTAAAGCCAAAACTGTCCGACAAAGGGTTGACGGTCGTCACGGTGGATGACAGCCCAAACTCTCTTGAAGGCATCAAGGACGGGAAAATCCTTGCGTCGCACAGTCAAGGTTTCTGGCTCCAAGGTTATCTCCCCATGGAGATTCTTTACTTCTACAAGAAAATGGGAATGTACCCCCTCACCGACGTCATTACCGGACCGGTAGTTATCAATCAGAGTAATGTTGATCAGTGGATAAAATTCGTGAAAGCCGTCATCGGGGAGGACGCCTACAAGAAGCAGATTACCTGGTAAACGATCAAGGGGTGTGACCGTAACGGTAAGATATCTCCTACCACGCGATTCAGGAGACGAGTACCGATCGGCGGAGGCCAAATGCGGAAATTACTTAGACGCCCGGATATCGGGATAATTATCGGCTGCATTTTCGTATTCGCTCTGTTCAGCCTCTGGAATCCGCAACAATGGTTCGATTGGGGCACCATTAGCAACATTGGCCAGTACACCGCGATTCTTGGCCTCCTGGCCATCGGACAAACGTTTGTCATTCTCATTCGCGAAATTGATCTCTCTGTCGGGTCCGTTTACGGGATCGTTGGGATTACGTTCGCTAGTTTGGAGAATAGTAATATTAGCGTCCTACTCTCATTCATTTTGGCAATACTTTTAGCGTTATTAATCGGCCTGGTGAACGCCGTCCTTGTAATCCGCGGAAAGCTCTCCTCGATGATAGTGACGCTCGGCGGTCTGTTTTTTTATCGCGGTCTGGTTTTCGTGACAACCCACGGAGGGGTCACCGGAGTACCGCAAGCCGCTCGGGAAAACTGGCTCGCGCAACTCTTCGGTGGTCACTGGCTTCGGATCGAGAATGGGTTTTTGCTGCTCCTGCTTCTCGGGTTTCTTTGCGCTGTTACCCTTTATGAAACTCGATTTGGAAACCATTTGCTGGCCTTGGGCGGAAATCCGGCCAGCGCAGAGTCTCAGGGCGTTCCAGTAAACCGAGTTAGAACCTTGGCGTTTTGTCTGTGCTCGGGTTTCGCAGGCTTGTCTGCCATTGTGACCCTCACGAATCAACCCCAGACCAGCGTTTCCCTGGGCACCGGGATGGAGCTGGAATCGATTGCCGCTGTAGTCGTGGGCGGAACTCTGCTTACCGGCGGGAGGGGAACCATTCTCGGTACCATCTTGGGCGCGTTCTTTTTCACGGCAGTTCGCGCCCAAATGATCGCTTTGGGCGCCCCGCCTTCGTGGTATATCTCCTTCGTCGGGATCGCCCTTCTCGTTGTCGTGACTATTAACACCCTCTTATCGAAGAGGCTGAGATCCGCCTGAAAATTCCGTTGGAGGACGCAAACAATGAGGACCGAAATTGATAGCAAAACAGACCAGGTCAGTGACTCAAAGAGGCCGCTCATCAGCATCAGGAATGTTTCCCTTGCCTATGGAAACTTTCAGGCGCTTAGCGATGTCAGTATCGATTTTTATCAAGGAGAGCTAGTAGGTCTGGTGGGTGATAATGGAGCAGGTAAGACGACTCTGATTCGAATTATTTCAGGGATTATTCCCCCCACCGCTGGTGAAGTCTATTTTGACGGGGAAAAAATAACAAAGTTCTATCCTAAGAAAGCGATCGATCTTGGCCTGGAATGCATCCAACAAACGATTGGAATATGCGACAACCTATCGGTTGGACGCAATTATTTCTTGGGGCGAGAACCGATCAAGCGCATCTTTGGACTGCCATTTCTTGATAAGAAGAAGATCCGCGAGGCTAGCACGAAGGTCGTTCATGACTTTGGATTGCGGGACACAGTTGATGTAGATGATGAGATCGCTCTGCTCTCTGGCGGCGAAAAGCAAACGTTCAAAATTGCGCGGGCGGTTACTTTCCGCAATCGCGTTATTATCATGGATGAGCCTACTAACCACCTTTCGGTACGCGAACGGGCTCATGTCAATGATTTGGCGGTACAGTTGAAGCAACAAGGGCTGCTGGTGATTTATATCACCCACGATATTTTCCAGATTCATCGAATTGCCGACCGGATCGTTATTTTGGAGAACGGCCGCAAGGTTACCGATGTTCCGCGGGATGCGATGAGCGCTGAGGCATTAGAGGGAATCATCCGGGATGGTGGCCGGGCGCCGGCGAAAGGGGTGAAATCTGCATGACGCAGTTCATTGGGAGCATTGTACGCAGGCATCCGGAAGGGATCACAATCAGTTTGGTGGTCCTGATTTCGTTGGGCTTTGCGGTTACAACCCAGGGCAGCTGGCTCTCAGTTGGCAATCTGCAATCCGTATCACAGCTCACCGCGGTATTAGCGGTTATGGCCTTCGGAGAGGCGATCATCATCGCGACGGGCGAGATCGACATATCGGTTGGTTCAGTTTCTGGAATCGGCGCTCTGACATTTCTTGGCCTGGCTCCGATCACCGGTAGCGGCGTTGCGCTCCTCGCCGCTCTAGTGTGCGGAATCCTTGTCGGCGCGATGAATGGTGTTTTTGTCGCGTTGGTCGGTATACCATCCTTGCTGGTAACTCTGGGTTCGCTCTTTCTTTTTCAGGGTATTGGTTACGCCATCACTTCCGGCTTTTCTTTTGCCGCGACAGCTTTTATCCTCCGTGGTATCCAAAGTTTTCTCATTATCCTTGGCGTTCAGCCCCAATGGTACATTCTCGTTGTCGGGCTCATTGTGGTGTTGGCCAGCTTAGCGGATCGGACTCTGACGAGATTTGCGCTCAAGCAGTGACGTGCCAGACTAACGCCGACATCAGCGCAAAGGTCTATTCAGACAACTGACTTTTATCCCGGAAATTCGTGAGACGAAAATGAAACTTTGCGCTGTATCTGAAAGTTTGGGGCATCTTTCATTCAAGGAAGCTGCGAAAGCCTCCGCCGATCTCGGTCTTGCGGCCCTTGAGATCGGAATGGGTAACTGGAATGCCGCTCCGCATGCGCACTTGCAATCTCTTTTGGAGAGCAAGGATAAGCGGCGGGAGTTTTTGTCTGTGTTTGAGCAAAATGGACTATCCCTGGCAGCGCTCAACTGCAGCGGTAATCAGCTTCATCCCGTCGACGGAGAACGGCAAAGCAAGATCGTTTACGACACGGTCCGAGTTGCCGAACTACTCGGTGTTCACACTATGGTCTTAATGTCCGGTTTGCCGGCCGGCGGACCGAACGACTTGAAGCCAAACTGGGTCACATGCGCCTGGCCGCTGGAGAACCGGGAAATTCTCGACTGGCAATGGAACGAAAAGCTATTGCCTTACTGGGAAAAGCTCGCCTCGTTCGCCAAAGAGTGTGGTGTAACAAAACTTTGCATCGAACTGCACGGCCACCAACTCGTTTATAATGTTCCAGCGCTACTGAAGTTGAGAAGGGAGATTGGAAGAAGCGTCGGCGCAAATCTCGACCCGAGTCATCTCTTCTGGATGGGCGCCGACCCATTGGCGGCAGTCGATGCCCTTGGTGATGCTATTCATCATGTGCATGCCAAGGATACCTATCTGAATGATGCAGCGCTGAGTTTAACCGGCCGGTTGGAGACTATGGGACACGAGAATGTGAAGGATAGGGCCTGGAGCTATATCACGTTAGGGTATGGCCACGGTGAGCAATGGTGGCGCGAGTTTTGTTATCGCCTCCGTCTCAACGGTTATGACAGCTGGCTATCTATCGAGCACGAGGACATTATTCTATCTAGAATGGAAGGCATGCGGCGATCGATCGATCTGCTGAAGCGAACGTTGATCGAGGAGCCAAGCGATTATTCGCTGCCAACGACCTGAATTACATCGAGGGGAAACTGTTGAGCTCAAGACCGACCGCGAACTGAACTGGTATGGCTAACTTTTTTTTGAGAATCGATCGACTATTGCGGTAATTACTGGCGGAACTCAAGGCCTTGGCAATAGCCAAAAGGCTGGCGTAGGAGGGAGCCGATGGGATCGTCATTAGTGGTCGAAACGCTGGAAAGGGCAAGGAAGCTGCCGAGACTGTCCGTGCTCTCGGCGCGGATTGATTATTTGTGGAGGCAGACATCTCGAGAGCCGGTGACTGCCGCAGGCTGGTCGAAACGGCTCTGAAGCATTTTGGCGGCATTAATGGCCTCGTGAACTCGGCGGCCACTTCAGACCGTGGCACCCTTTTAGACAGCAGTCTCGAGCTTTGGGACCGACACTTCAATACCAACGTGCGCGGTCCGTTCCTGACAATGCAGGGCGTTGTCAAACACTTAGTGGAAACCGGCAAACCGGGCAGCATTGTCAATATCCTTTCAATGGCCGCTCACTGCGGCCAATCTTATCTGACGGCGTACTCGGCGTCGAAAGGGGCGCTGGCAACGCTTACAAAAAATGTCGCCAACGCGTTTGCGGCCAAGCGCATACGGTGCAACGGCGTCCTGATTGGGTGGGTGGATACTCCCGGCGAGAGTGTGACTCAACAGAAATTCCACGGTTTAAGCGAAGATTGGCTAACGCAAGCTGAAGCGGCTCAACCCATGGGACAACTGGTCAAGCCGGACCAGGTAGCGGAACTGGCCGCCTACATGCTTAGCCCGGAGTCCGGTGTAATGACTGGGGCCCTGGTGGATTATGATCAGAACGTGGCAGGTGCCTATCCTGAGTAGCTGAGCGCGTCGACGCTTAGCGAATTGGTGCCATGAATGTCAGCGACGATGGCAATAGACTCTTTGTCTAGATCAGTCATCTGTGACAATAGCGGATAGCAAATAGCTGATACCACAAATGAGAAATAGGAGCGTACGTTACTCCAACCCTTCACTACTCCCTTGTTCCACTGCCCCGGTGGTGGGCCCTGACTTCCGGCGGATGATGGGTCTGATGGACGGAAAGGGACCTGACGGCTCGAGCTCGGGAGTGTGGATTTTTGGGCAACCAATTCGCGTAATCGAGGCACGGACTCTAGAGCAGTTGGAAGTAGCCTGCGGGGCGATTGACGAAGCGAGCCGCTCTTGTCACGCGATCGTTTTAGCGGACTATGAGGTCGGCTCCTGGTTCGAGCCTAAACTAAAGATCGTTGCTGAGGAGCACCCTTGGGCGCCATTCCAGGCGTGGTTATTCGATGAAACCACATGGCTGCAAGATCAAGCGTTTGCTAAATGGCTGAGCCAATGCCTGGAAGAGACCGGTTCAGCTCAACGACCCTCCGGCATCGTGGAAATCCGTGCCGAGGTAGGCTGGTCCGACTACTCCGCTGCCGTAGAATCGGCTCTTCGACATATCGCCTGCGGAGACGTCTACCAGGTTAATCTTACTTGGAGAATTGATTTTACATTTTTCGGCGCAGCCTTGGCCCTTTATCGCAAGTTGCGCCGATCTCAGCCGGTCAACTATGGCGCGTACCTGTCACTTCCGGACCGAGTCATAATGTCGCTCTCTCCGGAACTTTTCCTGGAGCGATGCGGCGATGAACTTATCTCAAAGCCGATGAAAGGAACCAGGGCCAGAGCCGGCGAGAATGGAACCGATCAGATGACGGCAAGAGATCTATACCTATCGGAGAAAGATCGGGCAGAAAACCTCATGATTGTCGATCTGATCAGGAACGACTTGGGTAAAATCGCGCAAACCGGATCAGTGCGAGTGGATCGGCTCTTTGCTATCGAACAATATCCCACTGTTTACCAGATGGTTTCTCAGGTCAGCGGGTGGGTTCCTGATCGCTCGTTGTTTCATACGCTCAAAGCGCTTTTCCCATCCGGTTCGGTCACCGGTGCACCAAAGATGCGAGCGATGGAAATTATTAACGGGCTTGAGCGATCTTCTCGCGGAATCTATACCGGGACTATTGGTCACATCAAGCCGGGCGGCGACCTCGTCTTCAATGTTGCCATTCGTACTATTGAGCTAACGCCGGGCAACCGAGGACGCCTGCACGTCGGAAGTGGTATCGTCGCTGATTCATCTGCCAATTCTGAATATGCGGAATGTTGGTCGAAAGCTCGTTTTCTTACTGAATTGCCATGCGACTTGGCCATTTTGGAAACCTTGCTGCTTCAGAGAGGCGAGCTGCAACTGCTGGATGCTCACTTAAACCGACTCAAAGCGTCCGCTCGATTTTTTGGGTTCGAGTATTCCGAATCTCAAATTCGAGCGACTCTTCACGACATCCAAAAGAAGAGATCCGAGGGTCGGCATCGAGTCAGGTTGACCCTAGAAAAGGACGGCCGGATCGATGTACAGGTTCAAGCTCTCATTGATCTTCCCGAGCAGCTATCATTTGTGATAGCTCCCGAACGCATGGATTCCAGCGATCCTCTGCTGCGTCACAAAACCACTGCCCGCAGCCAGTACGATAGTATTTTGCGCGGCCTGAGAACGGAATGCTTTGATGCGTTGTTCTTTAACGAGCGCGCGGAATTGACCGAAGGAGCGCGCAGCAACGTTTTTCTCGTGAAAAATGGAGAGTGGTTCACGCCCCCGGTCGAGAGCGGATTACTTGACGGTATTATGCGTCAAGAGATTCTGCGCACCAGACCCGTGCGCGTTCAGAAGCTCTATCGCGATGATTTGCTAAACGCCGACGCAGTTTATCTCTCCAATGCCCTACGTGGTTTGCTGCGAGTAAAATTAACCGCGAAAGACCGCGAAAAACTTTAACCACGAACGGACACGAATATTGCGGTTCTTTTGTTACTCGCATTTGATTTCGGCGCTATGCCGCACTGTGTACCCTCTGAGATATCTTATTCGCGTGCATTCGCGTCCATTCGTGGTTAAGAAACCGTCCATTGGTGGTTCAGAAATTCGGTCTGTTCCTAACCAATCGTTGTCTTTCTTTGAGCTCTCCGTGATCTCCTGTTCAAATTCTGTCTTCGCGGTCTCCTGTTTTAGATGAGATTTTGATCAGTCAGCTCGCGTTTCAAGTAAGCGTAATAGATTGGAGCCAACACCAGACCGCCTAGCCCGAACGCAACCTCCATAACCAGCATCGCGACCAAGAGTTCCCAGGCCCGCGCTTGAATACTGGATCCGACAATTCGGGCATTGAAGAAATATTCGAGTTTGTGGATGACGACTAAAAAGATGAGGGCGAACGCACCCGCATAAACCGAAACGGAAAGACCGGCGATAAAGATCGCAGTATTGGAAATCAGGTTACCGATGACCGGGAGCAGCCCGGCAAAAAAGGTTACTGCGATCAGAGTCTTGGCCAGTGGCAGGTGTACACCGAGTGCGGGAAGGATTCCGAAAAGGAAGATCATGGTCAGGACCGTATTCAATGCGGAAATCCGGACTTGAGCGAAGACGATCTGGCGGAATGCAAAGGCGAACCGCGAGACCCTTTCGATCAACGCTCCCGCCAAAGGTTGATGTGGCCGATGAGGAGCCACCTCGAGCAGCGAGACCAACGCGCCGATGATCATGCCAACCAGACCACGAATGAAAAAGTGAAGAACGTCTTTGCCGATTTGCTGAACCTCTTTCGAGTGTTCGTCCAGCCAGCCGGAAGCCAATGCCTTAAGATCGCCGACGTTCCCAGGGAAACTCTCTACCATGAACGGTGGTAGTTTATCGCGTGCTTCAGTAATCACCTGGTTCAGTTTCTCCGATAAGATCTGGGGACTACCTGTGTCACTTTTGAGGAAAGCAGCGACCCCGAACCAAGCGAGGATCAAAACGACAATCGTCAATATCGCGAGACTGGCTACGGCCAGCCAGCGAGACCAGCGGTGAATGAGATGTCGTTCAATGAAAGGTGCCAGGAGACTGACTAACTCGTAAACGAGCAGTCCGGCAACTAATGCCGAGACTAAATGAAGAAGAACGACGGCTAGGAGACCAATTCCCATGAGAATCCAGGAGGCAATGACCGGTCCAGTGACCGGCTCTGGTCTAGAGGGTTTAATGACCTTGTCCTGGGGTGAAGCGACGCTATCCATCGCATTGAAACTGAGTTACTTGCCCGAAGATTGCAACCTCAGGCCTGTACGGAGTAGGATCTACGGAAGTTGTTGAAGGGCTTGCTTATCTGCTATTGGCGATTCGCTCGGCGCGGACGCCATCTCTATCCAGAATCGGCTTCCCACATCAACTTTTGAATCCACACCGCATCTTCCGCCCATTCGCTCCATGGCCTTTTTGACAATGGCCAGACCAATGCCGGTGCCGGAAAACGATTCTTGGCCATGAAGGCGCTCGAAAACCTCAAATATCCGATCGAAATGACGCTCTTCAATGCCGATGCCCCGGTCTTGCACGTATAGCCGCGTCCTATCCCCGATGTTTTCGGCGGATACTTGGATTCGGGGGGCGCGCCCACTTTTGGTGAACTTCATGGCATTGCTCAACAGGTTTTGGATTGATTGAACTAGCGCAGAAGGTTGAGCGACAACCGCCGGCATCTTCCCCCGGACAGATATTTTCGCGCTCGTCGTTTTGATTTCGCCTTCCAGCAGCTTTAACGCTTCTTGCAACGCGGACCCCATATCGACGGTCGTCAGCCTGAATTCGACCCTGCTTAATTGACTGTGCTCAAGCAGATTTTCGATCAGCGTTTGCATCCGGAGAATACCATTCCCAATCCTTTGCAAGTAATCGCGTCCTCGCTCGTCGAGATTGTCCTTGTAGTCTTCCAGTAAGGCTTGCGAGAATCCTTGGATCCCCCGCAGCGGAGCTTTCAGGTCATGAGAAACCGTATAGGCAAAGGCCTCCAGCTGGGCGTTACTATCAGTCAGCTGCGCTGTCCTTTCATGGACCCGCTTTTCCAGCAACGCAACGAATTCGCTCTTTTGCCGGTTTGCCTCTTGGAGCGCTTCCATCTTTCTCCGATCGCTCAGGTCACGGGTAATTTCTAAAAACCCTTCCACTTTACCATCCGGATTCCGAAGCGCCGTGATTGTCACGCTGGCCCAGAACCGAGAACCACCTTTTCGGATTCTCCAAGCCTCCTCGCCAAATCTTCCGTCCTTGGCAGCCAGTGTGAGGGCGCGTCCCGGCGGATGTTTTCCGATACCAGTCGCAGGGTAAAAAGCAGAAAAATGCTTTCCGATAATCTCGTCGGCCTTATACCCCTTGATTCGCTCCGCTCCATTATTCCAGCTTGCCACGTGACCTTCGGCGTCCAAAAGAAAAATGGCGTAATCCGCAACGTCCGCCACCAGGCGACTGAACGATTCGTAGCTTAGATTGCTCCTGAACTTTTCGAGTTCGCCCGGGTATGATGCGGCCCGTTCAGTCACGGAGTTTGCTCTCTTGTGATTTTCGATTGCCAAGCGTGCTCCCCATCGCCGTTAGCTCGCTGAATTGACTCGGTTCGAGCAATCCTATGTCAGAAACGAAAACTCTTAAAGCGACAATTCAGGTCGCTCGTTCAGCGTTAGCCAATATTTCTCGAGTTGCGAGACCATCTGGCCCAGCAATTCCGCATTCGAGGGCTTCACCAAATAAGAGTTGGTTCCCTCGTCATACGCCGCGACGACGTCCCTCTGTTCACTGGACGAAGTAAGCACAATGACCGGGAGCCTTTTCAAGCCAGGCCGGCTGCGCAGCCATTTGAGTACTTCATGTCCGGATCGTCGGGGCAGCTTCAGATCCAATAGCATCAGATTGGGCATTGGATATTTGATACGATCTCTGTATTTGCCGATGCCTTGCAGAAAATCGACCGCTTGGTCCCCGTCGCTAACGATGATAAGCGGGTAAAGAAGTCCTGCCTTACGGAAGGCACGTTCTAACAGAAGAGCGTCGTTCGGGTCGTCCTCGACCAACAGAATGTTCGTCGGTGAGGCACTCATATCGAGTCAGCCCGCTTCCGAGGAGCACCTGGCAGGTTGAAAATTCGGCTCTCTCTGCCGGAAAAGAGACCGACAGCTCGAAGAATTTTCTCCTGCTCTCTCTCCAATAAACCGATTCCGAGTTCCATTAAATTCGATTCATTTCCTTAGCGTGGATTGCCTCCAAGCTGGAATCGTCCCTGGCGATGCGAGAGCTCAGAGCGTTCTCAAGGGCGGCGAGTCAGGCATACAAAATACCGCCTCCTGCCGCAAAGCCACGTATCCAGCACTTCCTACCTTATTTCGGCAGTAGAGATATGCGCTTTAGAGAGGTTTTTCAAAAAATTAAGAAATTTTTCGAAATAAATCACGAATGGGCGCAAGAAGAACATCAAACCACAAATGGACCCGCCGTCGCGCAAGGCCATGGCGGGTCCATTCGTGTTTTTTGTGATCTTTCATTGCGAAGAAGCAGCGCGCACAAGCTGCCGCTCAAAAAGAGGTCCCTTCCAACGTCACCGTCGAGGTGCTCGGCTACGGGAGTAAATGAAGAAATGCGGATTTCGGAGTGCGCAATGTAAATCTCGTAAATTGAGGTAGGGTGGTCCGCCCCGGACCGCCGGTGAGCGATGACCTCAATAAGCCTCCTGGCAATACGATTCGTAAGTCTTCGATAGTGGTTTTCAGCGTAACAAGGTTCGCTGGATTCCGCCTTCCAAATCATGCGACTAAGCGACAGCAGCGCTCTCGGGCTTCGACGGATAGGTCGGCGGTCGCGGAGCGACACGCCCCGCCTGATTGATTCCGCAATCCGCATTTCAATTCAGATCGTTTCCAGAACGAAGTTGAAAGTGGCGACTCGGCCTGCGCTTGACTCTCGTATCTTGAGCAGCAAATCTCGCTTGTACAAAGAATCGGTCGAATTGCGCGCCTGGCCCGGAAAGTAGAGCTGAGTCGACAGGATCGGACCATGCGCCGCTTGGAGCCGAACATGATAATGCCGTGTTCGCCCCGGATATAAACCGGGCATGATGGTTTCTAACGCGTACTTTCCATCGGGACCGGCAAACTGGTGGCCTCGGCATCGAAATCCATTGAAGTCGTACTCGCCGTTGGCATCTGCATGCCAGAAATCGAGTAAGGCGTTTGGTATCGGTCTCCCTTTTCGGTCGAGAACGAACCCGGTCAGTTTTACCGGGGTTCCAGTTACTCCCGAGTCGCGGAAGTCGTTCTTAAGAGGCGAGTTCGGCTTGAAAAATGGTCCGGCCGTTTCTTCCGGAGTCAGCACCAGCTTTTCGCCGGCGGGCGGCGTCGGATCCAATTCAACGGTACCCTGGCCCTGACCCAAGCTGGTTTTGACCCGTGCAAGAAATGCCATCGGCGCGGCTGCAACCGCGACCGCGTACAAAAATCGACGCCTAGAAACGGCCGACGAAACTGATTCAGCCATGTTCAAACGTTCTCCTGCGATGGCCCTTTTGCAACTAGAACACGTCTGGGCCGCTAGGTCAGCTGAACAAAATCGTTCGTCGGTAGCTAGAGAAAATCAGTCCCGGAGGGACCCAATGAGAGCGATTGCTCACATAGGCTGACGGCGAAGGAATGGAGTATTGGAGCAATGGAGTCATAGAGCGATTGCCCTCCGGGAACGCCGGGAACGTCAAACGGAGCGTCTCGTTACTCTTTACTGTGGCCATCGCTATTGTTTTACTGATTACCGATTACCGATTACCGATTACTGATTACCGATTACCGATTACCGATTACTCTCAGGACGCAGACGAGAAACGAGTTTGGAGATAAAGCTACAACATGCACATAATGATCCTTGGGGCAGCCGGGATGGTCGGTCGGAAGCTCACTCAACATCTGGCGAGCGCTGGACATCTGGGAGGAGAAGAGCTGACCGCCCTATCCTTGGTCGATACGATCGAACCGGAGAGACCCGCCCACTTTTCCAAGAATGTATCCCTTGCCGTCACAGATATTTCAGTTCCCGGAGCGGCCGCCAAATGCGTTGCAACCCGGCCAGATATCATTTTCCATTTAGCGGCCGTAGTCTCCGGAGAGGCAGAGGCAGACTTGGACAAGGGCTACCGGGTCAATCTCGATGGCACTCGCCAGCTCTTTGAAGCGATTCGTGAAGAGGGCACGAAAGCCCCGTACCAACCACGGGTGGTATTCACGTCTAGCATCGCCGTGTTCGGGGCCCCGTTTCCGGATGTGATCGGGGATGAATTTTTCACCACCCCGCTGACTAGCTATGGAACGCAGAAGGCAATGGCCGAGCTCTTGCTCGCCGATTATTCGCGTCGAGGGTTTTTCGATGGGATCGGCATCCGTCTGCCCACCATTTGCATCCGGCCGGGAAAGCCGAACCAGGCTGCTTCCTCCTTTTTCTCAGGTATCCTGCGGGAGCCGCTTTCCGGTCAGGAAGCAGTGTTACCGGTCTCCGAAGATATACGTCATTGGCATGCCAGTCCGCGGGCAGCGGTCGGCTTTTTGACCCACGCGGCGACCATTGATTTGCGGCCGCTTGGAGCAAGGCGCACGCTAACGATGCCAGGTCTCTCCGCAACCGTAAGGGAACAGATCGCAGCATTGCGAAAAATTGCCGGGGAAAAAGCGGTGGCTCTGATTCGTCATGAACCGAATCCGATCGTAGCCGGCATGGTCTCGGGTTGGCCGCAAAATTTTGCTGCCGATCGTGCACTCGCTCTTGGCTTCCGAGGAGAGAGTTCGTTCGATGAAATCATTCGCATTTACATCGAAGATGAGCTCGGCGGGCGTATCCCGGTGTTGTCGTGAGAACCTAACGAATCACCAAGCGTCCTTGCCGTCGTTGTCTTCGGTAGGCTTTCTATCGGTCTTCAAGGGAAAAATAGTTGGGGTTAGGATTGCTGAAGCTGAAAGATCCAGGAGCCGTGTTGGAGTTGATTGCGGT
>WNFQ01002892.1_pt1 | contig 24964 bp, 23 predicted proteins | sample 5400171 | NCBI WGS metagenome assembly WNFQ01 (sample SAMN13153356, study PRJNA577476) | soil metagenome | isolation source: 20 cm soil under Madrone tree | place: USA:California | collected 2016-06-14
GCCGACCCCGGCGGCCCGCCGCGCCGGGTCGAGACAGGCGCTCCCGCCGACCTGTGCCTGCTGGGCGCGCCGCTGGCGCAGGCCCTGGCGGCGCCGGACGCGAGATCGGTCGCCGCCACCTTCATCGCCGGCCGCCCGGTGTTCGCAGTCCCCTGAGCCGTTGCCGCCCGCGCGCGAACCCACTGGCGCCTCCTTCGGCCCGCTGATCGCCTCGCTGATCGGTGGCGCGCTGTTCAAGCTCGGCGACTGGCGGCTGATGTTCCTCGTCGGGGGGCATGGCGCTTTCGTGCATCGTTCTGCCGGTGCTCTCCATTCCCGGCGGGCGTCCTCCATCCCGTGTCTTCCTGCAGACCGGCGCGGCCAGGCCGCAGGCCGGCCGCGCGACCCTGTTCTCGCGCACCTATCGCGACCGGACCATTGCGCTCTGCTCGACGGAACGCATCTCACTGGCGGCCGTGTTCCTGCTGACCAACTGGCTACCGACGATCATGACCCGGACGACCGGTTCGGCCGCCACGGCGTCGCTGTTGAATTCGCTCATCTACTTCGGTGTGATCGTCGGCTTCTTCCTGATGGGTGGGATCGTGAACCGGGTCGGACCGAAGCGGCTGCTGGCCATCGTCTTCGGGGTGGCGACCGCGGTGTGCGTAGTGGTCCACCTGTCCATGAGCCCAATGGCGTCCTCGTGGGCTCGCTGGTGGCGCTGGGCGACTGTGTGATCGGCGGCCAGGTGACCCTGCACACCCTCGGCGCCAGCCTCTATCCGGCCGAGGTGCGCGCGACCGGAGTCTGCTGGCCCTGGCCGTCGGGCGCATCGGCGGCCTCAGCGGTCCGATGATCGGCGGTTTTGTGCTGGGCGTCCCGGGCCTGCGGGACGCTGTGTTCCTGGTGCTGGGCGGGATCATCGCCGCGGCCTGCTGCGCGATGATCATCCTTGGCCGCGTCATCCGCAACGACGCTGTCGAGGAGTTTCTCTAGTTGATATATACCAATAAGGCTGGCAGGGTGGCGCAAGCACGAGAGCCGCCAGACGAGGCGCGCCGCAGGAGGAACAAGGCGTATGAGTGAAGTCATGCAGGGCGTGAAGGTGATCGAGGTCGCCGAATATGCCATGGCGCCGGTCGCGGCGGCGGTCCTCGCGGACTGGGGCGCCGACGTGATCAAGGTCGAGCACGCCCAACGTGGAGATTCGATCCGCGGCCTGACCGCCTATGGCGTCAAGCCCGGCACGGGCGGCTTCTCCAGCCTCTGGGAGCCGTTCAACCGGGGCAAGCGCTCGATCGGGCTCGATCTCGCCAATCCGGACGGGCTGGCCGTGCTGTTGGAGCTGGTGAAGGGCGCCGACGTCTTCATCACCAACTTCCTGCCCGACGCGCGGCGAAGACTCGGCATCGACGTGGAACACCTGCGCGCGGTCAATCCCAAGCTGATCTATTGCCGCGGCTCCGCTCACGGGCCGAAGGGCCCGGAATCCGAACGGGGCGGCTTCGACGGCCTGACCTACTGGCTGCGCAGCGGCGCCGGCATGCAGGCCACGCCGGAGCTGGCGGACGAACTGGTCACCCTGCCGGGACCCGCCTTCGGCGACGTGCAGACGGGCATGGCCTTCGCCGGCGGGATCTCGGCCGCCCTGTTCCACCGCGAGAAGACCGGCGAGGCGAAGACCGTCGACATCTCGCTGCTCGCCTCGGGCATCTGGGCCATGCAGGCGACCCTCTATGGCGCGTCTATCACTGGCCAAGCGGGCCTGCCGCGCGCCAACCGCAAGGCCGCGCTCAGTCCGCTGACCAACAACTACGCCACCCGCGACGGCAAGCGCATCGCCATCTCAATGCTACAGGGGGATCGCTACTGGGCGGATTTCTGCCGATTGGTCGGACGCGAGGACATGGTCGCCGATCCGCGGTTCAAGAACATCCCCTCCCGGGCCGCAAACAACGTCGCCTGCATCGCCGAGCTGGACGCCATCTTCGCCGAGCACACCTTCGATGAATGGGTCGAGTTGCTGAACCAGCAGGAAGGCCAGTGGACGGCCGTCCAGGTCGCCACCGACCACCTGAAGGATCCGCAGGTGTGGGCCAATGGCTACCTGCGCACCATCGACTACGGCGACGGGCGCACCGTCGCCCTGCCGCCCGCGCCCGTACAGTTCGACGAGACTCCGCCCGATCTTCGTCCAGCGCCCGAGCTCGGCGCGCAGACCGAAGAGATCCTCTTGGAGCTCGGTATGGACTGGGACAGGATCATCGAACTGAAGGACGGCGGCGCGGTCGTCTGAGTTTGCGGCGCGGCTTCTCCCGGAGCTGACGCCGCCCGAATCGGGCCTGCGCTGGCTTATATCGAGACGCTGTAAGCAATATATCGAGGCGCCAACAACGGCGGCGTTGCGCCGCGCGGGGGAGGAATCTCCGGCAATGGTATTGCAATGGTAGCGCTTCCTAGTGCGGCCGCCTCGGCGGCGTGGGTGTACTGCTTATCCGGGCGCGAGCCGGTCGACCGCCGGCGACGTTTGTCCTAAAAACTGAAGACTCAAGGGGGAAACAGGTGCTGCTGTGGCACAGCAACCTGGTTCTGAGACATCCCACCAACGTCACCTACACGCTGGGGCCAGGCCTGATCGAAATCGGCGCGAAGGCGGCGGGGGAAGGACCGACGCTGGAGCTTGTCCGCGAAGCGCGGAAGGATGTCGCTGCGGCAGGAGCGTACCTTCATCGATGTTGTCGACGTCGAGGCTCACGACCTCCGCGCCGATGTGCTTGAGCGGCCTCAGCGCGAAGGCCTTGTTCAAGATCGTGGTGTCGCTTGCCATCGATCCATCCTCCTGCTCGCGTCCAGCGGTCGTCTGCAGCGGGACGCCGTGCCGGGCCGCCGTCCTCAGCGCGGACGGCGGCCGCTCTTTTTTAGCAACTGCCCGGTGCCTGCAGCGCCAAGCGCGCCTACGGTCAGACCGCGGACAGGATCTTCCTGACGTCGGCCGAGGTCACCGGGCGGGTGCGGTCGAACTGCGGGTTCTGTCCGCCCAAGAAGCTCTGCTCGGAGGTGTCGACGTGCGTCGCCCGGGCCCTCAAAGCGCCCACCGTGCACTCGGCGCGACTGGCGTTAATGAAGGGGTCGAAGCGAAACTCCCGCATCGCGTTCAGGTGCGTGATCTTGTCGACAGTCGCCTTGGGAAGCTTCTGAAGGCCTTTCCAGACGCCCTCGGGTGTATTCGGCCAGGTGCAGTCCGAGTGCGGATAGTCGCACTCCCAGCAGACTATGTCCTCGCCAATGGCCTTGAGGTTGTCGAGGCCGAACTCGTCTTCGATGAAGCAGCTAATGATGTGCTTGCGGAAGATGTCGCTGGGCTTTTCGTCCAGGTCCAGATTCGTCCACCCACTGTGATGGGAATAGGTGAAGTCCGCCCGCTCGAGCAGATAGGGGATCCAGCCGATGCCGCCTTCCGACAGGCACATCTTCAGCGTGGGGTAGCGCTTCCAGAAGCCGGCGAACAGCCAGTCGGAGGCCGTGGCGGCGATGGAGATCGGCATCGAGGTGATCCACGAGGCGATCGGCGACTTGTCAGACGCGTGCGGCGGAAAGGCCCCGCTGCCGATGTGGCAGCAGATGACGATGTCGAGGTCGGCGCAGGCCTTCCAGAACGGCTCCCAGTATTCGTCGTGCAGGCTGGGCAGGCCGAGCATGGCCGGATTGTCGGAGAAGGCCACCGCGTGCACGCCGAGCTTAGACATACGCTGTAGTTCCGCAAGCAGCAGGTCCATGTTCCACAGCGGCAGCAGGGAGATCGGCATCAGCCGGTCAGGGTAGGCCGAGACCCACTCGTGGAAGTGCCAGTCGTTGTAGGCCTGGATGGTGGCGTTCGCGAGGTCCTTGTCCTGCATTGCGAGGAATCGCTGGCCGCCGAAGCCGGGGAACTGCGGGAAGCAGAGCGCGGCCAGAATGCCGTTGACGTTCATGTCGTCGATGCGGGCGTGGACGTCCCAGCAGCCCTTGCGCATCTGGTCGTAGTTCATCGGCTCGTGACCGTATTCCGACTTCGGCCGGCCGACGACCGCATTGAGGCCCAGGCCACCGGCCACCTTGCCCTCGATCTCCCAGGCCCGGCCATGCTTCGTCGGCACCACGACCGGCGCCTGGTTCTTGAATTTCGTGGGCATGTGCCGCTCGAAGATGTCCGGCGGCTCGTTGACATGATCATCGACGCTGACCAGGACCAAGTCATTCATTTCCATGGGCATTTCTCCTCCGCTGGTGCATCGTTTCGCGGCGCTTTCCCGCTATGTGCCCATCCTCGCATGCAAGTTCATATATATCAAGTACAGGAAATTGGAGCGATCCGATAGGTCGCCGCACGCGCTCGAGTTAGCGGCCGGCCTCCGGACGGGACGCGTCTCGACAGATCACGCCTCGCTCGCTACGCTGGAAGAAAGCGCCGAACGTGGCGACTGATTTGGGGAGTAAATGGATGCCCGAATTGAAGCTCGAGCCAGTGCGCACTGCCCTGCTGATCATGGATTTTCAGTCGTCGACTGTCGAACGTTATGCGACCGACCCGGATGACCTGCTGAGCGCCACAGCGAAAACAATCTCGGCGGCCCGACGCGTCGGCATGCTGTTGATCTATGTCGTGGTCGGCTTCCGCCCTGGGTTTCCGGAAGTCAGCAGCCGCAACCCAACCTTCAGCGCCATCAAAACGGCCGGAGGCATCCCGACGAATATTCATGCGCGCGTCGCGCCCGCTGCGAACGAGGTGGTCGTGATGAAGCACCGGGTAAGCGCCTTCGCGGGCACGGACCTGGATATGATCCTGCGGTCAAACGAGGTCGACACGCTCGTCCTGTGCGGCGTCGCCACCAGCGGTGTGGTGCTGTCCACGCTGCGCCAGGCCGCAGACGCCGACTACCGCATCATCGTCCTGCGCGACTGTTGCGGCGACCTGGACGCCGAGGTCCACGCCTGCCTAATGAACAAGGTCTTTCCGCGCCAGGCGACAGTCCTCCCCTCTGTGGATTTCACAAGCGCACTGCAGGACGCCTGAAACAGGGCGCGGCGTGGCCTAGCGCTCCGCTTTCTCATCTTGATCTTCTCGACTGCGGCGGTCGCTTCGCGCGCGCTGCGGCGGCGCCTGCCGGTCCCGACGCAGCGCTCCAGCTAGGAGGCTGTCTGGATAATCGCCGCGTGTGCGTCGAGACGATTTGATCGTGAGGCGGCAGCTTCACGCCAGGATCCCGCGCACTTCGCCCCTCATCGGCCCCTCCCCATTTTTCCGCCGGTCGCCAGCGGCCCGTTGTCTGGGGAATTTTCTGTAGACAACATAGATCGACGTGGCTGTAAACGCGCGGTCGGGCGGATCGCAATAAGGCTCTGCCCAGCAACTGCTATCCGCGAGTGCCAGGGCGCCAGGCGACGCCGGGTGCTTTCAGGTTGTTGCGCCTCGCGTGTCGGCGGCGCGTTGCGGCTCAGAACGGGTTTCGTGTGACGCCCCACTTCAGCCGCTCGCCCACCTTCTCCGGCCAGAGGCGGTGGAAGTGCCGGTCGATATCCTCGATGTGCTCGTGCATCAGCTTGCGGGCCAGATCTGCGTCGCCTTCGATGATGGCTTGGGCGATCGTGGTGTGATCATGCACCCAGTCCTCGAGCATCTCGCCGGGGATGTTATTCATCACGTGCTGCGCGGAAATCGCCGCGATCGAACGGAACGCCAGGGACTCGACCCGGTTGGCCGCCAGCTGCTCCACATCGGCGTGGAAGCGCCGCCCCACCTGGCGCGAGCGCAGGTCCTCGGTACAGCAGTCCGATCCCGCGACGTAGGGCTGCATCAGCTTGCGGACCAGCTCCCGGTCCGGATTGCGCGCCGCTCGCCAAGCCATGACGCCCTCGGCGTCGGCCCACGCCTGCAGCAGCTCCTGGTAGGTGGTTTCCGCCAGATGCAGGTAGAGGGTCAGGGTCTGGGCCAGCTTGTCGGACTGCACCTTGCCCACGACAACCCCGGTTCCGGGCCCCGGCCGGATGGTGATCAGGCCCTGGAATTCCAGGAGGCGCAGCGCCTCGCGGATGATTGGCCGGCTGAAGCCGTACTGCGACACCATTTCCGACTCGGGCGGCAGCCGGTCGCCGGCCCGCAGCTGGCGGCTGACGATATCCCGCACGATCTCAAGCGCGACAATCTCGGCGGATTTCACAGAGCGGCGCACGCGGGGCTGCCCTGCTTCCGCTGTCTGCGCCTTGTTTTCTCCATCGTGCATTCGGGTTGTCACCGCATAGGTTGTGCCGAGTCAGGGCCTATATCGCGCTACTCTAGCATCCACACCCCATTCTGGATGCGATTCAAAGTCAGCAACGATATCTCTTCCGCGCGCCGAAATAACCCGCTGTGGCTCCCTTAGTCGATCGAGGGGTATTGTCTGTGCGGTGAGTGAAGCAATTTGGCCTGAAAATCTTAATAGTTCGGTATTTATTAGAATTACATGTTCCTTCGTGGCTTCATCATAGTAAGTCAGTGCATTGACGGACTCTGTGGGCGCTGTTCCGATCTAGGCTGATAGTCAGATTGGTAGCCTAATTCCGTGCGCGCCCGATCTACGTCCTCGACCCCCTTCTTAATTATCAAGTAAGCAGTTGGATCTTTGGCAAATTAAGGGATCGGTCGGATTTACGATGGAGCGTAGTGATATCGAAATCGAATGTTTGAGGCGTAGGGGGCGAGGCCCAAGATAGAGCCCCAGCTTTCATATTGATTGGTGCACTATCGCCTCCAGCGGCGCATCGTCGCTCAAAAAGGCGCGCTATGGACGCTTCGTCGTTCGCTGTCAGCCCACCGTATAACGAGGACCGAATGGGGCGGAATCGCCGGCTGATTGCGCCCACGGCGGTCCACGGTTTGTCCTTCGTCGAGGGCTTGGACAATGCTGAGGATTTGGTCCACGTCCCGCAAACCGAATGGATCATCGCCAGCGGCATGGCGGAGGGGGCGGAGGGCGCCGGGCTCCGGGGTCACATGTACCTGGTGAACAGAGCCAATAGATCCAGCCGTGTCCTGATTCCCGGCCATGTCGCGTATGGGCCGAAGGCTGCGATCTATGGCGATTGCCCTGGGAAGCCAGACGAGTCCAAATTCTCGAGCCACGGTCTGAGCCTCAGTGGGCAGACCCCCGGCGAACAGCGGCTACTCGTCCATCATGGCGAACGGGAGTCGATCGAAGTGTTCCGCTTCAAGGCCGCGGCGCCGGCGCCGGCACTCACCTGGCGGCACGAAGCGGGTCATCTAAAGAGCGCAGAGAGTACAGCGCGCCCATTTGCGATTTGCTTGGTTCGCCGCATTGACGACTGATGATAACAGTTAATATAGTCATCTATGTGAATATAACAATTGATTATTGATAGGAAATCTGCGAGACCTAATTTGAATCCACTACGCACGTTTGGCTTCCTTCTCAAAGACACAGCCCGTCTATACACCGAGCGCTTCGAGCAAAGAGCCAGTGGACTCGGCCTGACCCTGCCGCAATGCAAAGCGCTCGTCTATCTGGCCGATCACGAAGGAATCAGCCAGGTACAGCTGGCGGAGCTGACGGATCTCGAGCCGATGACTCTCGTGCGAACCCTTGACTGCCTGGAATCCCACGGGTGGCTGGAACGACGCAGCGATCCGGCTGATCGGGACGACATTTGGCACTTGGTGGCCTTGACGCGCCGGGAGGCGTTTGCGGGCATTCCCAAGAAGCACGCCGATCTCATGATTGAATTGCTTGAGAAAATCCAATGTAACCTCGTTTCGCTGGAACCGCCGCAGCCTGTGCCTCCGGTGGCACCCCTCCGCAGCGAGCCGGTTAACGCGAGCGCGGTTGAATCTCGCCGTGGACGGAGCACCTCGCAGCCATGAGCGCGGAAAGTCCCGCAGTACTCGATGAGAGCGCACCGCAGGTTCAGCTCGCCCGCATGCGCCCCGGCCAGGCAGCGACCGTCGAGATCGATCGATACCCGGGCAGGCGATTCTCGGCGGAAGTCACGAGCGTGAGCCCGAGCACCGGTTCGCAGTTCTCCCTGGTGCCTCCGGAGAACGCGACCGGCAATTGGGTGAAGGTCGTCCAGCGCGTGCCCGTGCGCCTGCAGCTGACCCGCGTCGATGCCGGGTTTCTACAGCAGGCGGGACTGAGTGCCAACGTGACCGTCGACACGCACTCGCGCGACCCCAAGCTCGCCGCTGCGACCGGCCCCACCTCCGTAGGCGCGGTGTCGCGTTGAGCAGCGCCGCTCCGCAGACTGCCGAGATCGACGGACCGCGCCGGGCGCTCATCACGGTCTCGGTCATGTTGGCGTCGATCATGCAGTCGCTCGACACCACGATCGCGAACGTCGCTCTACCGCGCATTCAAGGCTCGGTCTCTGCAACCCAGGATCAAATGGCATGGGTCCTGACCTCATACATCGTCGCCGCCGCGATCATGACGCCGTTGAGCGGGTGGCTCGCCGGTCAGATCGGCCGCAAGCGGGTGTTCCTCTATTCCGTCGCGGGCTTCACGGTGGCATCCATGCTCTGCGGCGTCGCGCAATCCCTCCCGCAGATCGTCTTGGCGCGGCTGTTGCAAGGGCTGTGCGGGGCCGCGCTAATCCCGTTGTCGCAGGCAGTATTGCTCGACATCAACCCGCCCGCGCGTCACGCGCGCGCGATGGCCGTGTGGACGATGGGCGCGGTCTTGGGTCCCATCATCGGTCCCGCGCTTGGCGGCTGGTTGACCGAGAACTACAATTGGCGTTGGGTGTTCTACATCAACGTCCCGTTCGGGACCCTCGCGTTCCTCGGCATTTTGAGTTCTCTTCCCGAGGCGGCGGTCCGCAAGTCGCGTTTCGATTTCTTCGGCTTTACGGCGTTGAGTTTAGGCATAGCCGCCTTTCAGATCATGCTGGATCGCGGCCAATTGAAGGATTGGTTTAGCTCAACGGAAATCTGGATCGAAGCCACGGTTGCGGCGGCGGCCTTCTACTTATTCGTCATTCACATGCTGACGACGACCCAGCAGCGCTTCGTGAGTCCCGCGCTTTTCAAGGACCGGAACTTCATCACCGGCAATCTGTTCATTTTCATCGTCGGCGCCGTCCTTTTTGCGACGCTGGCACTGTTGCCGCCGTTATTACAGGATCTGCTCCACTACCCCGTCGTGACCACGGGTCTCGTGACGGCGCCGCGCGGGATCGGTACCCTGGCCGCGATATTCATCGTTGGACGCATCATGGCCAAAGTCGACATTCGCCTGATCATCGGCGCCGGATTTGCGTTGACTGCCGTTTCCTCGTGGCAGATGACCGGATTCGATCTGCAGATGGACTCAGCCACGGTCGTGTGGTCCGGTCTCTCGCAGGGATTGGGCACCGGCTTCGTCTTCGTACCGCTGGCAGCCGCCACTTTCGCGACGCTGTCGCCGGCACTGCGTAACGAAGGCACGGCGATCTTCAGCCTCACCCGCAACCTCGGCAGCAGCATCGGTATTTCTGTGGTGAACACCCTGTTGACACGCAACACGCAGATCATGCACGCGACGCTCGGCGAGCATGTGACCCGCTACAGCCCCGCTCTGCGCGCGCAGTTGGGGGACGGTCCACCGAGCTTGCACACCCTGGCGGGCTTGAACGCAACCGTCACGGAGCAGGCGTCCATGATCGCCTACAACAACGATTTCAAATTGATGATGGTGTTGAGTCTGGCTGCGATCCCTTTGGTCTTCCTGCTGCGCAAGGCCAGGGGCAGTGCTGAGCCGGTCCACATCGAGTGATGATGATGCAGGGTGTTGCCGCTGATTCAGGGTGCTTCCGCAGGGCTTGTGCACCGATGGCGCGGGCAATCGTGCTGGCCTGTATCTTGGGTTTAGGCGGCTGCGCCGTGGGCCCGAACTTCACGCGACCCACGGCTCCGCCGGCGGCCCGATATACGGGCGATATGCCGCGCGGCGAAGACGCTAGCGCGAGCGACACTGCTCAACACATCGCCCTCGGCCGAGAGATTGAGGGCAATTGGTGGGCTCTATTCCGTTCCGATGCCATCGACCAGCTCGTCAAACAGGCGGTGGAACACAACCGCAGCCTAGCGGCGTCAAAGGCGACGCTCGCACAGGCCCAAGAACTTGCGCTGGCGCAGGCGGGCTCACGGTACCCGCAAGTAGACCTCACCGCCGGTGTGGGCCGTCAGCAGTACGGCAGGGAATTAGTGGGCAACTTTCCGAATGCGGCGCCGTTTACCTACTTCGCCGTCGGGCCCACGGTGAGCTACACGCTCGACTATACCGGGGGTGTCGCGCGCAGCGTGGAGGAGCAGTACGCGCTGGCCGAGGTGGAGCGGCACCAGCTCGATGCGGCGTATCTGACGGTCACCGGCCAGGCGGTCTTGCAAACGCTCGCGATCGCCTCAGCCCGCGCACAGATCGCGACCGTCGAAACCATCCTAGTCCAGGACCGGGATAACCTGCGGCTCGTGCAGACCGCGTTCGACAATGGATCGGTGGCGCGCGAAGATGTCGTGAGCGCGCAGAGCCAGATTGCCAACGACATGACCTTGCTGCCGTCACTGCGCCAGGACCTTGCAAGGGCGCGCCATGCGCTGTCGGTGGTGCTCGGCCGAGTACCGGCCAGTGAGCTTCCTCCCGATGTCGATTTGGCCCAAATCACGCTGCCGCTCGAGGTGCCGGTGAGTTTGCCCTCAGAGCTTGCCCATCGCCGGCCCGACATTCTCGCCGCGGAGGCGCGACTGCATGCGGCGACCAGCGCCGTGGGGGTCGCGCAATCCAACCTCTATCCGAAGATTCAACTGAGCGCGACGGCGGGCCAACAATCACTCAAGGCGGACCAGTTGTTCGACCGGGCGAGCAATGCATGGAGCATCATCTCGGGATTGACGGCACCGATCTTCGACGGCGGCACGCTGCGCGCCGAGAAGCGCGCGGCGGTGGATGCCATGCACGCAAGCGCCGCCAGCTATGAGCAGACAGTGCTCGAAGCGTTTGCGCAAGTGGCCGACCTGCTCGAGGCGCTGGATCACGACGCTCAGCAACTCGACGCACAAGCTCAGGCACAACAGGCCGCGCAGAGCAGTCTCGACCTTGCGCGGGCGAGCTACAGCGAAGGCAACGCAGGGGTCCTCCTGGTCTTGGACGCCGAGCGCTCGTACCAGCAGGCACGCCTCGGATATGTCAGGGCGGTGGTGCAGCGCTATGTGGATACCGTGCAACTCTTCCTGGCACTGGGCGGCACGAGCCCGAGCGCGCCTGCGGCGGTCGCGTCGAGTCGACCGGACGCCCCATAGCCGTGGGCACGCGCTCGCAACCGTCTTGCGACCCTCGGACAGTTGCCCTGATCGAGGGTCCGGGCAATGCGACCGACCTTGCCGAGCGATTTGAAAACGCGTTGTACAACATCGCGAGAAGTTGGCGGCAGGCGGTGGATCGCCGCCTCAAATATTTGGGCATTAGCATGGCCAGTTGGATGGCGATTGCAGCGGCATCGCAAGTTCGCTCGCCGTTGTCTCAGTCCGAGCTTGCCGACATGCTCTCGGTGTCGGGCGCGTCCATGGTGCGCATGATCGATCGTTTGGTCAAGGATGGTCTTGCCATGCGCGAGCCATCCATATCCGACAGGAGGGTCAATCGTATCGTGATCACCGACGCCGGCCATCGTCTCTACGCGGTATTGAAGGACGAAGCCGCAGCCGTTCGTCGAGAATTGCTGGCCGGCATGGAATTGGAGAAACTCGCGCACCTGACGGAACTACTCGAGCAGATGCAATCTATATTGGGGCGAGTATGCCACATTGATCCCGCAAAGCTCGCTCCGCCTCATTTCCCCTTCGAGCTCTCCGTTGTCCATTCCCATAATTCACGAAGAACGGCTCATGTCCGCGTTGGCTTGTCGACTAATGATATCAAGTGATATAATCACCAATGTGGGTATAGAATGCGATTGATGCTGGGAATGTGCGAGATTTAATCGAACCCGGCGCGCACTGTCGATTGGAGCAGATACATGCTGGACGGCGTTTCACTGGATCAACTGCGCACTTTCATAGCGGCCGCGGACGAAGGCAGCTTCTCGGCGGCCGGCCGCCGCTTGCGGCGTGCTCAGTCTGTGGTGAGCCAGGTTCTGGCGAATCGCCAGGTTCTGGCGAATCTGGAAGGGCAACTTGGCGTGAAGCTCTTCGATCGCAGCGCTCGTTTCCCAGTGCTGACGAATCAAGGCCGCGCACTTCTAGCCAATGCACGTGCAGTTGCGGGCGATGTCGACCTCTTCAAGGCCCGGGCGAAACGATTGGCCGGCGGGCTCGAACCGGAATTGAGCGTGGCCGTCGACGTGATGTTTCCGCTTGCGCCGTTCACCTCGGCTGTGGCTGCTTTCCAAAGGGAATTCCCGGCAACTCTGCTGAAATTCGACATCGAGTCGAGCGCCGTGGTCGAGCCCGTACTGGACGGGCGCTGCGCCATCGGTGTTTGGGGTATAGGCCCTTGGTCGATCGTGCCCCCGCAGCTCACCCACGAACGGCTGCTGACCGTCCGGACGTCCATGGTTGCGTCGCCGCAGCATCCGCTGGCACGATATGGCGCGACGGTTCCGACAACCGTCTTCGCCGATCATATCCAGCTGGTTCACGCCGACCTAGCGATTTTTTTGCGAGGCGCATTCGGCGTGTTGTCGCCGAGAGTTTGGCGGCTATCCCATCTCGGGGCGAAGCTTGCCTTCCTGCGTGCCGGGCTCGGATTTGGCACTATGCCGCTGCATTTGGTCGAGGCGGACCTCGCCAGCGGTGAGCTCGTTCAGATCGCTACGGAGGATGCGCCACCGGGAGGCCACATGATCACCATGTCGGCCGCCTATCGAACCGACAGTCCGCCGGGCCCGGCGGCGCGTTGGTTCATCGAGCACCTCAAACAAATCGAGCGCCTCAAACAAGAAGACGTGCAGCCGCCGCAACTGAAGGCGGCTCTGCCGGCGGCTACAATCGGCGCGTCCTCCGAGCGTCGGCGATTGCCCAACCGTTCGGATGTATCGCCTTGAGCGCTACCTGAATACGCGTTGTCTCGCACGCCGAGCGAGGATTGCCGTCAATGGCGTGGTTTCCTTGCGAGGGTACGACGACTAGACGCTTGCCGGCGCTTCGCGGCCGACGCCCTCGAGGCCGAGGATCGGGCCGTCATCTCTTTTGCCTGTCGTACGTCTTCTTGTTTGAGGTGCTCGATGAACCAACGTCCCGCGGGGCCCGGCGGACTGTCAGTCCGATAAATCGCCGACATGGTGATCACGTGGCCTCCGGGCGGCACCCCTTCCGTTGCGATCTCAACGAGAGTGCCGCTGGCGAGGTCCGCCTCGACCAAGTGCAGCGGCATTCCGCCAAACCCGAGACCTGCACGCAGGAAGGCGAGTTTCGCCCCGAGATGGGAAAGGCGCCAAGTCCTCGCATACGGAGGTCTGGACACCAGCGTTCGAGAGAGATCCGCAGGATCGATGTGTGTGAGATGGACGTACTCGTCGAGAACGGTTGTCGGAATCGGCCCGCGGCGGGTCGACAGCGGGTGCTTAGGCGAAACGACTATGGGTATCCTCACCGTCAGCAGCCTTTCGTGGGTGAGTTGCGGCGACACGAGTGACCATGACCCCACTACACCGACGGCGCAGCGCCTGTTGAGTACGGGATCGACAACGGCGCTCGACTCCACGTCAAACCTCAGTAGGGTCGCGGGAAATTCATTCTGGAAGGCGGTGACAACACGGGTGAACGTCACCTCCGGGAACATGACGTCGACGGCCACGCTCAGTTCCGGTTCGAGGCCACCAGCCAAGCTCTTCGCCTGCGCCTTGAAGGCAGCCACGTCGCCCGCGACTTTACGCGCGTCGGCGAGCAGCGCTCGACCCTGATCCGTCAGCACCGGAAAGCGGGCGCTGCGATCGAACAGCTTCACCCCGAGTTGTCCCTCCAGATTCGCCAGGGTCTGGCTGACCACGGACTGCGCGCGACTCAGGCGGCGGCCCGCTGCCGAGAAACTTCCTTCATCCGCAGCAACGATGAAAATGCGGAGTTGATCGAGCGAAACACCATCCAGCATACATCTGCTCCAGCGATACATCGTATCGAGTGATATAGGCTACCAAGTCAGATGCCTCAGCACTACTCTTTCCAAATGCAACATGCGGTGCACGGTGGGGCGGACGCTTCGAGCCAAGAGTGGCCGATAGAGTAAGGAGTATTTCTCATGGCTAACTCGATCGCTCACGGAGTCCGCTCGACCGCCAATCAGGTCCTTGCGGGTATCGACCTCACGGGACAATGCATCTTAGTCACGGGATGCAATAGCGGAATCGGATTCGAGACGATGAATGCGCTGGCCGCAAACGGCGCCCGCGTTATTGGGCTTGCAAGATCGTGGGCCCGCGCAAAGGATGCGTGTGCCGAGGTTGGCCCTCGCACAATTCCCATCGCGTGCGACCTAGCCGATCTCGACTCGGTTGCCGCGGCGGCCAAGGCGATAAGGGAGCTTCAGGTTCCATTGGATGCAATCATTGCCAATGCGGGGATTGGCAACCCATCGACACTGCAAACTCGATATGGAGTCGAACTGCAGTTTCTGGTGAACCACATCGGCCACTTTTCCTTGGTGAATCAGCTGACCGATCTCGTGCGTGACGGCACCGGACGCATCGTCATGGTAAGCAGCAGCGCGAGCGTCATGCACGCCCCTCGGGAAGGAATCATGTTCGACAATCTTGACGGTGATCGATTTTACGATCCAATGACGTTTTACGGACAATCCAAGTTCGCGGTAGCCTTGTATGCCAAGGAACTGTCGCGTCGACTGCGTGGACGTGGCATTGCCGTCAATTCGTTGCATCCCGGTGCGACGAGGGGTACGGGTCTGCGCAAGAACGTAGGGCTTCCCTTGCGTGTCGTGCTATCGCCCATGCAGCTGTTCATGAAATCGGCAAGCCAGGGAGCGGCCACGCAGACGTTGCTCGCAGCAAGTCCTCTGGTCACCGGCATCACCGGTGAATACTGGTCGGACTGCCGAATTGCGGAAGGGAATCCACTGCTGACTGATAGTAACCTCGCAAAGCGCCTCTGGAAGGTCTCTGCGCACATTGTTGCAGCAAACAACCTATCCCCATCGAAATCTACGCTGGGGACTGCACGAATGCGCAGGGCGTCAAAAGTAGCCGCCATCAAGTAAAGCAATTTTCTGAATCGACGCATCGAATGACGCTTTACGCAATGCGAGCGAGGTTTTGCTTTGGCGTTATTTCGCAATCAATACCACTGCATCAAAGTGAGATCCAGGCAATGAGAGGAACGGCGTGAACGGGTCGGAAATTGTATTGCGGTTAGGGACTGCTCTCCTATTCAGCCTCTCAGGTTCACTCCTATGCGCCGGATGCGCTCAGAAGAAATCGTCACCGCCGGAGCCCCCGCGCGCACAAATCACCCGGGTAGTCGAAAGGGATGTCAACATCTATGGCGAGTGGGTGGCAACGCTGGATGGATATGTGAATGCACAAATCCAACCGCAAGTCACCGGGTATCTGATCAAACAGGATTATCGGGAAGGTTCCCTCGTTCACAAAAACGACGTGCTCTTTGAGATCGATCCCCGTCCGTTTCAGGCTGCGCTGGATCAGGCGAAAGCCCAACTGGCACAGGCGAAGGCGCAGCTTGACAACGCGGCGCTCAACGTCAAACGGGATATCCCGGAAGCCGAGGCGAATGCCATTGCGCAAAGCCAGCTCGAGGGCGACACGCAGATGCAACTGGCCGCCAAAGCGACTGTCGAGGCCGCCCGTGCCGCTGTCGAGCAGGCGGCGCTGAATTTGAGTTTCACCAAGGTGCGCTCGCTCATCAGCGGAATCGCCGGTATTACGCAGGTCCAAGTCGGTAACCTCGTGACACCATCGACCGTGCTTACGGGAGTCTCCCAGGTGGATCCCATCAAGACTTACTTTCCGGTCAGTGGGGAAGACTACCTGCGGATTGCCGATAAGATTCACCCTGAGACCGTGAATCTGCTCTCCAGCGCCTCGCCCATACCGCTGCAGCTGATACTCTCGAACGGCAGCCCTTACGCCCACAGCGGCAGCATTCTCTTCGCCGATCGGCAAGTCGATCAACAGACCGGAACGATCAGAATAGCCGGGGCATTCTCGAACCCCGGCAACATTCTGCGCCCCGGGCAATACGCCAAAGTGCGCGCCGTCACGCAGATCCTCAAGAACGCATTGCTGGTACCGCAGCGCGCCGTATCGCAACTGCAAGGATCAGCTCAAGTCGCAGTGGTGGGACCTGATAACAAGATCACCATTCGCGCCGTTCAAACCGGCGAGCGCGTCGACACGATGTGGGTCATCAGCAGCGGCCTGGTGGCTGGAGATCGGGTCGTCGCGGAAGGCACTCAGAAGGTGAAAGACGGCAGCACCGTGACACCCGTTCCGTTCAATACTCTGTCCGCCGGTAACTAGAGAATGTCCAAGTTTTTCATCAATCGCCCGATCGTCGCCATGGTGATTGCGATCCTGACGGTCATCATCGGCGCAATCACGATTCTCGGGCTGCCCATCTCGCAATTTCCCAATATCGTTCCCCCCGAAACCAAGCTGCAAGCGACGTTCGTCGGTTCGGATGCGGAGACGCTCGCACAATCGGTGGCCACGCCCATCGAGGAACAAATGAGCGGCGTGGACAACATGAACTACATGTATTCGGTGAATGCGACGGCCAACGGCCAGATGACCATGATTGTGGATTTCGGCGTTCAGACGGATCCCAACACCGACCTCATTCTGTCCCAGATTCGGGAGACCCAGGCGGCGTCCCAACTGCCGTCGAGCGTAACGCAGTACGGCGTGACCGTACAAAAGTCGACGAGTGCACCGCTGATGATCGTGGCGCTCTATTCACCCCACGGCACGCACGATGCGAAATTCCTCGCCAACTATGAATACATCAACATCAACGATCCCGTTACCCGCGTTTCGGGAATCGCCAGCGTGCAGGTTTTCGGCGCCGGACAGTACGCGATGCGGATCTGGCTCAAACCGGACCAGCTCACCAACCTCGGCGTTACCGCATCCGACGTTGTGAATGCCGTTCAATCGCAAAACACCGTCAATCCTGCGGGACAAATGGGCGGGGAGCCGGCCCCCAAGGGCCAGGAGTTCACGTACTCGGTGCGGGCGCAGGGCCGTCTGATTACACCGGAACAGTTCGGCGACATCATCATCCGCGAGAATCCTAGTGGGGGCGCCGTGCGGGTGAAGGACGTGGCGCGCATTGAGCTCGGTGCGCAAAGCTATACGCTGATGGGTCGCTTGAACGGAAAGCCGGCCGCTCTCCTCGCGGTCTATCAGCTGCCCGGCTCCAATGCGGTCAACGACTCCCAGGCGGTCCAGGCGCTGATGGCGCAGTTGAAAAAGAGCTTTCCGTCCGACATCGACTATGTCATCGCGCTCGACCAAACGAAGGCCGTCACCGAAGGTATGCGGGAGATCGTGCTGACGCTCGGCATTGCGCTCGTGCTCGTGATCATCGTGGTCTACCTCTTCCTCCAGGGCTGGCGCGCGACGCTGATACCGCTGCTCGCCGTTCCGGTGTCGCTGGTCGGCACGTTCGCATTCTTCCCGCTATTCGGCTTTTCCGTCAATACGTTATCGATGTTCGGATTGGTGCTCGCCATTGGCCTGGTCGTCGACGACGCCATCGTGGTGGTCGAGGCAGTCGAGCGTCACATTGAGGAAGGCATGGCGCCGAAAGATGCCGCCCTAATCGCCATGCAGGAGATTTCCGGGCCCGTCATCGGTATTGCTCTCGTGCTCTCCGCGGTATTCATACCCACAGCGTTCATACCGGGCATCACCGGACGGATGTACCAGCAATTCGCGGTCACCATCGCGATTTCGGTGATCATTTCGGCATTCAACGCGCTGAGTTTGAGTCCGGCTCTGGCGGCGCTGCTGCTTCGACCCAAGAAGCCCAGCTCGGGGCCACTGCGAAAGTTCTTCAACTGGTTCAATCATGTCTTTGGGCGCGCGACCAACGGCTACGTGAACGTTAGCAGGACGCTGATTCGCAAGAGCGGGCTGGCGGTCATTGCCCTGCTGATTTTCGGTGTCGTAGCCGTCTTTTTCGGCGCGAAGTTGCCTTCCGGCTTCTTGCCGGACGAGGATCAGGGATATGTCTACATCAATCTTCAGCTGCCGAATTCCGCCTCTCTGGAGCGCACGGAGAAAGCCGCGCATGCGATAGAGGATATCCTCGCCGAAATGCCCGGCGTTCGGTACACCACGAGCATCATTGGTTTTAGCCTGCTCAGCTATATCCAGACGAGCTACAACGCATTCTTTTTTGTGACCCTCAAACCGTGGTCGGACCGCAAGGACAACGCCGAGCAACTCCAGGCCATCAAACAGCGACTGAATCAGCAGCTGACCAAGCTTCCGCAGGGAGCTGCCTTCAGCTTCTCGCCCCCGGCCATTCCCGGTGTCGGCACTTCCGGTGGTTTCACCTTCGTGCTCGAGGATCGGGGCGGCAACGACATTCCTTATCTGGCAGCGAACGTCGATAAGTTTTTAGCCGCTGCCCGCAAGCGCCCGGAAATTGCCGGGATCAATACGTCCTTCCTGCCGAGCGTTCCGCAGGAGTTTGTCGTAGTCGATCGCGACAAGGCGCTCAAACAAGGCGTGGCGATCTCCGACGTCTACACCACCTTGCAAGCGTATATGGGGGGTATCTTCGTCAACTACTTCAATCAGTTCGGTCGCCAATGGCAGGTCTATGTGCAGGCCGACGACAACTATCGGGCCGCCGCGCAAGACATCGGGGAATTCTATGTTCGCAACAGCACCGGCACAATGGTCCCGCTGGCGGCTTTGACTACATTCGAGCCGCGTTTCGGCCCCGAATACGTCATGCACTACAACGAGTATCCTTCGGCCCAGATGAACGGCAGCGCCGCACCCGGCTACAGCTCCGATCAAGCCATGGCCGCTCTCGAGCAAGTGTTTGCGCAAACCATGCCCCAGGACATGGGCTATGACTACTTGGGCATGTCGTTTCAGCAGAAGTTGGCGGAGCAGGGCGTATCGTCCACGACGATTTTCGGGATATCCCTACTATTTGTTTTCTTGATTCTGGCGGCTCTCTATGAAAGCTGGGCGCTGCCTTTCAGCGTATTGCTGAGCACGCCCGTGGCAGTATTCGGTGCCTTCGGAGTGCTGCTGTTGCGGCGTCTATTCATCCAGGCCTTTTACCCGGCGTATATGGTCGATATGGAAAACGACGTGTACTCGCAAATCGGTCTGGTGATGTTGATCGGTCTGGCGGCGAAGAACGCAATTCTGATCGTCGAGTTCGCCAAGGACGAGTATGAGAAGGGCAGACCGCTGGCCGATGCCGCGCTCGCCGGTGCGAAGCTGCGTCTGCGGCCCATCTTGATGACCTCATTGGCGTTCGTATTCGGCTGCGTGCCACTCTGGTTTGCATCGGGTGCGGGCTCGGTCGCCCGGCGAATCATGGGGACCACGGTGATCGGCGGCATGCTGGCCGCGAGCGCGATCGGTATCTTCTTCATTCCCGCAATTTTCTATTTTGTGGAGAAACTCGCGGGCACGACGCGGCCGGACACAGCCCCCTCTGCGGTCGGCACGCCTGCCGAGAGCAATTGAAGTGAGAGCTTTCGCACTCCTGACATTCGGACTGCTACTCTCCGGGTGCATGCTCGGGCCGAATTACAAACGGCCCGCGATCGACGCACCCGGCGTCTATCGCGGCGACAGCCCGTCTCCCATCGCCTCATCGGAATCGCTGGGCGATGAAAAATGGTGGGAACTGTTCGACGACCCCGCGTTGCAGCAATTGATTCGCACAGCGTTACGGCAGAACTACGACGTGCTAATTGCAGCAAGCCGCGTTCTTCAAGCGCAGGCGCAGCTCGGTATTACGCGTGCCAGTCAATTCCCGACGGTGAACGCAGGCGCCCAAGCGTTCAGCGAACGTAATCCCAAGATATCGAGCGCATTTCCGTCCTATGAGGCCAACGCGGGAGAGGTGGATTTGTCCGTTGTTTGGAATCTCGACTTCTGGGGAAAATACCGGCGACAGACTGAAGCGGCGCGCGCCAACTTACTCGCGTCGCAATGGGGCCAGCGGGCGGTTCTCACCTCCGTCGTCTCGAGCGTGGCAACCGCCTATTTCACCCTTCGCGAGCTCGATTTGGCGCTGGACCTGTCGAGAAGGACGCTGGCCGCGCGACGAGATTCGCTGCAACTTACCACCGTGCTCGCCAAGAATGGCTCGGCATCGGCCCTCGATGTACGGCAATCGGAGCAGCTGGTGTATACGGCAGCAGAGACCATTCCCGATCTCGAGCGCCAGATCACACAGCAGGAGAACTCGCTGAGTATTCTGCTCGGCGACAATCCGGGGCCCGTTCCGCGGGGCCTCTCACTCACCGAGCAGCCCAATCCGCCCATCATTCCGGTCGGTCTTCCTTCCGAGTTGCTGGAGCGCCGTCCGGACATCCGGGAAGCCGAAGCAGCCCTGGTGGCGGCGAACGCCGAGATTGGAGTCGCGAAGGCTGCGCTCTTTCCCAGCATTTCACTCACTGGCACAGCTGGATACGAAAGCTTTGCGTTGAACAACCTCTTTACCCACTCGCAGAGAATGTGGAACGGCGCGGGTTCGCTGACCCAACCCATATTTGCCGCGGGAGCTCTGCGCTCGGGAATGCGGCTTGCCGAAGCGCAGAAACAAGAAATGTTGATCGCCTATGGGCAAACGATCAGGAATGCCTTCCAGGAGGTTTCTAACTCCCTCGTCGCATACCAGAAGAACCGCGAGTTCCGCGAGCAGCAGGAGTTGTTGACGACGGCGGCGCACGATACAGACCGTCTCTCGAAGATACTTTACCGGCATGGTGGAGCGAGTTACCTCCAGGTGCTGACGAGTGAAAACAACGACTTCTCGGCGCAGCTCAATCTTGCCCAGGCACAGCTCAATGAGCGGCTCGCGCTCGTCCAGCTATACAACGCTCTTGGCGGCGGATGGGAGCAGTGACGCGGTCATCTCTCTGTGCCCAGTCCAGAACAGTCGCTTCCTCGGCGAGATTGATCATATATCGTCATCGACGATATCTCCCATCTAGAGATAGAGGCTTCTAAGTCAGATGCTGACCATCTAGCCTCAGATATACGTTCATTCCATCCCTTGGAGGACCGATGTCAGACAGCGGCGCCACACCGAAAGTAAGCAGAAAGGTCTTGAGTCGGCGGAGCAATGGGGGGGCAATCTTCTCCGGCGGTGCACGCGAGATGGGCGCCGCCGCGAAATACGAACTCAAGGATCCCGCCACCAGCAGAGCGGCTGAATTGAACATCATGTCCGGCACTCTCGGACCCGACGTGCTCGATATTTCGCATCTCGCCCGAGATCTAGGGGTATTCACGTATGACCCCGGATTCACGGCCACGGCCAGCACCGAAAGCAAAATCACCTATATCGACGGCGACGCGGGGCTGCTCTTGTACCGCGGCTATCCCGTCGAGCAACTGGCGGAGAGCTCCAGCTATCTGGAAGTCGCCAATCTGCTGATCAACGGCTCGTTGCCGACGAAGGCGCAGCTCGATGCATTTCGCAATTCCATCACGCGGCACACCATGGTCAACGAGCCATTGCTGCGATTTTTTCAGGGATTCCATCACGACGCACATCCCATGGCCATGGTTTCTGCGGTGGTGGCCTCGATGGCCGCCTTTTATCACGACACGACCGACATCAACGACCCGCGTCACCGCGAAATTTTCGCACATCGCATCATTGCCAAACTACCGACGATTGCCGCTGCGGCCTACAAACATACGCTCGGTCAACCTTTCATCTATCCGCGCAATGATTTGAGGTATTGCGCCAATATACTCAACATGTTTTTTGCGGTTCCCTGCGAGGCGTACTCGATCGATCCGGTCGCCGTGGAAGCGCTGGATCTCTTGTTCATTCTGCATGCCGACCATGAGCAAAATGCCAGCACGTCGACGGTGCGCCTGGCGGGAAGTACCGGTGTCAATCCCTATGCGGCGATTTCCGCAGGGATTTCTGCACTCTGGGGTCCCGCGCATGGCGGAGCGAACGAAGCCGTACTCGATATGCTGGACGGCATTGGATCGGCGGCCAACATTGGCCAATTCCTGGCGCGCGTGAAAGATAAATCGGACAACGTACGGTTGATGGGCTTCGGCCATCGTGTTTACAAAAACGTCGATCCGCGCGCCAAGATCATTCGTAGCATGTGCTATCGCGTGCTTGAAAGCCTGGGTAAGGGCAATAGCCCGCTGTTCGAGCTTGCGCTGAAGCTCGAGGAAGTCGCTCTCAAGGATGACTACTTCGTGTCACGAAGGTTGTATCCGAATGTCGATTTCTACTCAGGCATCATCTACAGCGCCCTCGGAATTCCACGTTCCATGTTCACGGTCATGTTCGCGATTGCGCGCACCGCCGGCTGGGTTGCCCATTGGCAGGAGATGGTCTCCGATCCGCACATGAGAATCGGCCGGCCGCGCCAGCTGTACACCGGACCCACCAAAAGAGATTACCAGGCGATAGAAAAGCGCGTGGCGTGAGCAGAGATGACCGCATCGCTGCCCCCATCCACCGCCAGGAGCGTTGCATCATGTCCGGCGATCAAAAATAGGACTGCCAATGCCGCCGAGAGACAGCGCATGGCGGACGACAGAACCGCTAAAGAAAACTGGCGGCATTGGGGTCCGTACGTGTCCGAACGGCAATGGGGCACGGTTCGCGAGGATTATTCGCCGGGTGGCGATGCGTGGGAATATTTTCCGCACGACCACGCTCGGAGTCGCGCGTATCCCGACGTCGCGCGGTCCCTGGTTCACTGCAGCGACGGCGCGAACTCCTGCCCACCTGAGGATGTTGGCGGTACCGACGGCTATACCGAGTTCCTCGAGGTAATAGCTGATCCAGACCATGAGGAACATGATCGATATCTGACATGCGTTGGTGGTCATTTCGATCCCAAACGCTTTGATCTCGACGCCACGAATCTTGCGCTCAGTAAAATTAGGGCTTAACCCTCAGGTTCCGGGATGTCGCGTTTTGACGTTGAGCCCTATAGATCCCGGCTACATATCGTCGCCGGCGATAGATGCTATCGAGAAATATGATCTATTCAGCTAGCGGCCTCGGTATTAGTCTTCGGACAAGCAACATCTACCCGCACGAGCGAGTTCTAATCACCCATGGAGCAGTGCATACGCTGTTTTTTCTTCGGAAGCGTTTGCTCCGGCCTGCAGCATAGAGACGAAGCGGGGGAATTTCAAACCTCGGTATCGGTAAATCCACTACCAAACAGCTTTCCGTGACGGATGCTACTCAGCTGGTCAGTAATGCTGCGGGCAAGCAGCCTAGGGAGGAAGCAGAGCGCGCACTCCTCGCGTTCATTTCCGCTGGCGATCGCTCGGCAATGGATAGGCTTTACGTTTTGTACTTTGCGAGTCTGGCGAATTTCTTTCTGCATCTGACTGCGCACGCCGATCTCGTCGAAGAACTCATCAACGACACGATGGTTGAGGTGTGGCGCAGGGGTGCGTCAATTGGAGCGAATGCTTCAGTCGCGGTGTCGATCATGGGTTTGGCCTATTCGAATGGACAGAAGCGTGTTGCCAAAGTCGGGGCCCCGCGACTGCATTCGCAGCCCTCTGCGCTCCATACGGAACAAGGCAGTCCGCGGGCTACGACTTTGGAAGAATCCTCGCGCCTGGATGAATCGCTTCTCAAACTGCCTGTCGAGGAGAGGGCGCTGCTTCACCTTGTCTACGTCGGTGGGTACTCGCGGCGGGACATCGCCGACATAATGAACATTTCGTGCGAATGCGTCGACGTGCTGTTGAGTGATGCTCGGCTTCGGCGTGGCTATGTACAGGGATATGTTGCCGATGATTCCAGTCGCTAAGCAGTCGCGAGCACGGATTCGCAAATCTGGCTCAGGGGCTTCCCGAGATTCTCAGTAAGGACGGCCCTGTCTTCACCCGAGTTTTGTTGCAGCCCCAGGCCAGGGACACGACCTGAACTTTCTTTTGTCGTTCAACACCTACCTCTGATCGAAAGCTCGAACGAGCTGGTTTACATGCCGGCTCCAAAACGAGTCGCTCAAGTTCTCCGATTCAGCGCGGGATCGCGATACCGCTTATCATCGTGCATTAGCGGGGAAGGGGTTGGTCCTGGCCGCCGCTCCACCATGCGAAGGACTGTACTCATTCCAGCCCCCGCCCAATGCCTTGTACAAGGTCACCAGATTCTGCAGCCGTGACAGCTTCACGCCCACCAGAGTCTGCTGCGCCGTGTACAGTGAGCGTTGCGAATCGAGCACACCGAGATAGTTGTCGACACCGTCACGGAAGCGCATATCCGACAATCGATAGCTCTCGCTGGTCGCCTCGACGAATCTGGCTGTCGAGCGTGCTGCGGCCTGCGAGGGCATCGGCGACTTCGCGAAAGGCGGTCTGGATCGTCTGCTCATACTGCACGATGGTGATGTTCTTCTGCACCTTCGCCAGATCGAGCGAAGCGACATGGGCTCCGGCCGCGAAAATCGGCAGGCTGATCTGCGGCGATAATGTCCAGGCCGTCGAGCCGTGATCAAAGAGTCCCGACAGCTGCGTGCTGGCGGTGCCGTAATTGCCGGTCAGCGTGACGCTCGGGAAGAACGCGGCACGCGCGGCGCCGATGCTGGCGTTCGCCGCCATGAGGTTGTGCTCGGCGGCGAGTATGTCGGGACGCCGTACCAACAAATCAGAGGGCAGTCCGGCCGGCAGCGGCGCGCCGAGCAGCAGCACCAGGGCGTTCTGATCCTGCGCAACCTGGCGCGCATACTGGGCGAGATTGGCGCGCGCGGTATCGACCGAGGTCTCCGCTTGGCGCAGGTCGAGTGCGGTGGCG
>WNFQ01006298.1_pt1 | contig 24956 bp, 12 predicted proteins | sample 5400171 | NCBI WGS metagenome assembly WNFQ01 (sample SAMN13153356, study PRJNA577476) | soil metagenome | isolation source: 20 cm soil under Madrone tree | place: USA:California | collected 2016-06-14
CTTGTCCGGATTTCCAAAGGAACCGAACTTGTAGCTCTGATCCTGAAAAAGGTTGGGATTGATCGATCCTGGTTGCACCCGATACTGACTCGCGAGTTTCTTGATTTCGTTTGTGCTATTAATTCCATCGGGGCAGTCCCATTGAACGTGCAAGGCCACCGTGGGACAAACGCCAGTGAGCTGATGGACCTGGGCCGCGTCACTAAACTTTTCGCTGGTCGTAGTGGCGGCAGCGGGCTGCAGGAATTTGCCAAACCGCGTACCTGTGTTGGCAAAACCCCAGGAGGGGATCTCAATACGGAATTGTTCGAGCGCCCGGAAAACGCGATCTGTCCAATTCGAATCCATGGCCAGCCCTTTCGGGGGGAAGGTTACACATGCCCTCTGTTGCAGGTCACGATCTTTTTGCGGAATCCCCACATTTTGCAGTGTAGAACATGCAGGTGGGTTCTTTCCCCGGCTAAAGCGGTGAAATACGGGAACACTGAGCGTCCGCTACATTTGAACCTGCTGCGAGCAGAACGTCCCTAAGTTCCCGAGTAAGTTTCGCTTTGTAGAATGTGGAAGCGAGTGTATTCGGGACGCTGCGCCCGCCTCAATGGGATCTGCGCACCACGCATACCAAACATTTCAGTTTCTGTTGCTGGGCCAGTGTTTCGCATTGCAAAACGGAGTAAGTCCATTTGGGGTGTTTTGCCCTCGGCCTCCACCGTCGCCAAATCGTTTAGGCAGTGAACTTAGACCATGGCCTGACGAATCCAGGGACGTCGATCCAGAATTTCGCTTGGCAAAATAGAAAAAATGGATATGATTCCGGCTACCGTATGAGTCCCAGCAGCCAATCTAGGGATCGCTATCTCGTAAAGTCGATTGTCCATTCGTCGCAGTTGCTAACGGCTTTTCGCTCGTCGGGAGAAGCGCTGCCCCTCAAAGAAATCGCTGCGCGCAGTGGCTTGCCGAAAACGATGGCGTTCCGCCTGCTCTATACACTTGAGAAATGCGGCATGGTCGACAAGGTAGGCGAGAACCTTTATCAGTCGTGCGTGCGGCCCTGGAAGCAGCGGCTTTATCGGTTGGGATATGCGGCCCAGGGAACCGATTACCAGTTCTCGCAGGACGTCACGGCCAGTTTGCAGCGGGCGGCCGTAGCGGAAGGAATCGAGTTGATCTCGCTCGACAATCGCTACAGTGCGAAGACTGCTCAGCGCAATGCCGACCTGCTGGTGCGCGAGAAGGTGGACTTGGCTATCGAGTTCCAGACCGACGAGCACATCGCGGCCGTAGTTTCTGCCAAATATCGCGAAGCCAATATTCCTATGATCGCGATCGACATTCCTCATCCCGGCGCCACTTACTATGGCGCGAACAATTACGAAGCTGGCCTGATTGGGGGCCGCTACCTGGGTCGCTGGGTGAAGGAACACTGGCACTCCGAGGTGGATGAAATTCTGCTGCTGGAATTGCCGCGCGCCGGGAGCCTGCCGCGAATGCGGCTTACGGGGCTACTGGTCGGGCTTAATCTGCTTCTTCCAAACGCGAAAAGTTGTCGGGTAACCTATCTCGACGGCGATGGGAATCTGGGTCCTAGTTTTGAGGCCGTTCGCCGTCATCTCCGGACTTCCCGACACCGCCGCATCCTGGTGGGAGCAATCAATGACCCGAGCGCACTTGGGGCACTGCGCGCTTTCCAGGAGGCTGGGCGCACTGAGAACTGCGCCATCATGGGGCAAAACGCCTCGCCGGAAGGGCGCGCTGAACTTCGTCAGGCGAACACTCGCCTGGTCGGATCGGTGGCCTTTTTCCCAGAGCGGTATGGCGACGATCTGATTCGAGTGAGTCTCGATATTCTGAACCAGCGACAGGTTCCGCCCGCTGTGTTCGTGGAGCACAAACTGGTCACGCCGTCCACGGTGGATCATTACTATCCCAATGACCGGCTTGCCGAGATGGTCAAGGCGGGCGGTCCCGCGTTTCACACTCATACCGCATAGGCCGATCGATCTTCCCCGTCACAGTGATCCGTCACAGTGAGCAGGGGAACGCATTTTCCTGTCTTTGGCTCGCCAGCATTTCCAGTCGGCGGGCAGAAGAATCATTCGTCTCTCAAGTAAGAAGGATCGACATGCGCAGCGGGTCAAAGCCCCTCAAACATTCTGCAGTGCGAAACTAGTGGAATGAGTGCCGGGTACTACGCAAAAATGGAGACCGTCCCCCGACACAGCGAAATGCGCTTCAATCCCGCCATTTGATGACGTTTCCAAAATCCCAGATCCATTTCTCACTGAAAAATGAAGGCCGTTCTCGTGTTGCGCGTTGACCATTGCGCTCGACCAATGGGAGTATCCGCGCCGACGTGGGGCACGTCTGCGGGCCGCAAGAAGAACCCGTCCATTTGACGCAAGCTGGAGTGATCGAGGTTCACATCGGCAGTATCCGGCATTTCTGGCGTGTATCGCCAAAGCGCCCGGGGAAGTTGCCAAGTAAGACGTGGACAACGGTCTTGTTCGGAGGAACGGGAAACAACAAGTCTCGAGTCCCACCCAGCAAGCGCTCATTGGGAACAGGAGAAAACATGATGAGATTCCGCAATTTGTTGGGGTGTCTGGTGGTTCTCATTTCTGCGACTTGGGTTTATGCCCAGGGCGGCGCTAACGGAACCATCCTTGGAACGGTGACCGACAACTCGGGTGCGGTCGTGGCGAATGCAGGCGTGGACGTGACCAACCTGGCCACCGGCGTGACCAGCCGCACACAGACGAGTTCCACTGGCGATTTCACTGCACCCTATCTGGCACCGGGGACCTACAAGGTCACCGTTTCCGCGGCGGGGTTCCAGAGATCCGTGGTCGACAACGTTGGGCTGGTGGTGGCTCAACAAGCGCGTGTGAATGTCACGCTGAAGCCCGGGCAGGTAAACGAAAGTATTGAGGTCCAGGCTGCTGCCGTAGCTCTGGACACAGACAGTTCCTCAGTTTCCCAGCTCATCAGTCAAAAGCAGGTCGAGCAACTGCCGCTGAACGGCCGGAATTTCCTCAACCTGCTGTTCATCGGTGCAGGCGCGGTGCAGACAACCGGCGAGCAGGGCCAAATGCGCCAGGGAGAAGGCAATGCCATCAGCATCAACGGCGGACGCCCCACTTCCAACAACTACACGCTAGACGGCTTGGTCAACACCGACACGGCCCTGAACACTCCCGCTGTGATTCTTTCTCAAGATGCGATCCAGGAATTTAAAGTGCAGAGTGAAACCTATTCTGCCGAATATGGCTTCAGCGCAAACCAGATCAATATCGTGAGCAAAAGCGGTTCCAATCAGCTGCACGGCACTGCCTTCGAGTTTGTCCGGAATGACGCGTTTGACGCCAGGGCGCCCCTTCAATCTACGCTAGCGAAATTGCGGCAAAACCAGTTTGGATACGTGTTGGGAGGGCCGATCTACATCCCAAGGGTCTACGACGGGCGCAACAAGACGTTCTTCCTCGCGAACTACGAAGGGTGGCGTGTTCGACGCGGCCTTGACCAAAACACGTTCAACACTCCGGATCCTGCACAGCTAGCCGGGGACTTTTCAAGCTCCGGCCTGACTCCCGTAACTGCCGGCTGCGTGCCCAGCGCGACCCAGTTCTGCTTGCCGGTTGACCCAACGACCGGCCAGCCATTCCCAGGCAACATTATCCCTTCCACGCGATTTTCTCGGCTTGCCACCGTCTCACTGGCAGCCAACCTGTTCCCCGCACCGAACTGTATTGGCTGCGGTTCTAACTATACCTTGCGTACGAACCTGCCCAATAACATCAACCAGCAGACCTACAAGCTCGATCAGCAACTGGGACACCTGGGATCCATCTTCTTCCGCTACACGATGGCCAATTACGACAACGAGAATATCAACGGCTCGATCACGGTTCCGTTTGGTGTCGGCGTTTTCACCGAGAAATCGGAGAGCTGGATGATTTCCCACACCATCAACATCGGCGCCAACAACGTCAATAGCTTCCGCTTCGGCCGACTGGAGCCGATCGCGATCCAGGGTGGGAAACCTGCACCTGAGTCCGACGTTACCGCCCTCGGGGTCACGGGTGTCTTTCAGACGCTTCCCTCTTATGCCCGCTTGTATCCGACCATTGGTTTCCAGGGGATCAACGGCACCAGCTTTGGTAGCCAGGGCAACGACACGTCGACCAGCGACCTACCCACCTGGGAGTTCGCGGACTCGGTGGCGATGATTCGCGGCAGACACACGCTGACCGTTGGATTTGACTATCGGCGTTGGCTGCAAAAACGCAACCTGTCGGCTGACTTTCTGGGCAACTTCAACTTCAACAACGACACCATCACGAACAATACCGTCGCCTGCCCCACGACCAAATGTGGAACGGGTAACTCAATCGCTGATTTCCTGCTCGGTTACTACAACAACGCGAGCACGTTTCAGCCCGGACCGTTCAGCCCTGCAGGAACCGCCGGCAACTTGAACCAGTATCGCTTCACATACTTTGCCCCATTCGTGCAGGACGACTGGAAGGCAACCAGTCGCCTTACCCTGAATCTTGGCCTCCGTTGGGACTACCGGGGCGTTCCCACCGAACAGGACAACAAGATGTTCTGGTTCGATCGTGGCAATGCTCTCGGCGGCCTATGCTACGCCGACAAAAACCTCGGGACAGAGACTGTCTCCGGTCTCGGCGGTCCGATCGCGCCCGATGGCAACGGCTTCTATCGGAACTGCGGACGACGTAATCCCGCGGATGGCTCCAAAAAGCCGTTCGCGCCCCGTTTGGGCTTCGCGTACCGGCTCACGGACAAAACCGTCATTCGCGGCGGCTACGGCATCTTCTTCGATTCCGCCGAAACCCGCGAAATCGACGATTCGGGTGACATTTATCCCTTTATCGTGCGCGCTTCCACCAATCCAACTGCGGATCTGGCCCAGTGCGGAACACCAAACAATCCCCCGTGTACACCCAAGCTTACGGATCAACTGTTTCCGGCCGTTCCGCTCCACCAGGTAAGCCCGGCGCAGGATGGCGGCCAGTTCTTCGCTGTAATTATCTCGGAGTTCCCGCACAACCCATACGTACAGCAGTGGTCCATGTCGGTCCAGCGGGAGTTGGCTCGAAATACGACTCTTGAAGTGAACTACGTCGGCAATAAGGGGACACATCTGCTGAATCGCATCAACATTGGACAAGGCTTGCCCCCCTCCGACGTGGCCTTCTGCAACGCCCAGGATAGCTCGGGCGCTTACATCAATCTGAAAAACGGCGACTGCCCGGCTTCCGCCAGAAGGCCGTTCCAGAACATCACCACGGGTTTGGGCTTCCTCGACAGCATGTGGAACGGTTACTCCAACTACAACGCGGGTAACGTGAAATTGGAGCGCCGTTCGAGTTCCCTGGCTCTGGTTGCGGTCTATACCTGGGCCAAAAGTACGGACGATAAGTCAGCCGCGGCTGGAGTCGGTGGAACCAATGCGTTCGCGGGACACATGGACGAGCACAATCCTCGCCTCGATCATGGTCTTTCCGACTTCGATGTGAAGCATCGCTTTGTCACCAGTCTTGTCTACCAATTGCCCTTCGGACGCGGAAAGAAGTTTGGCGGCAATATGAACAAGGCCGCTGACATGGCCGTGGGCGGGTGGCAGGTCACCGCTATCACAACATTCCAGAAGGGATTCCCGTTCTCGGTGCTGGCCGATGACAAATTCGGCCTGCTCACCACGTTCACCCAGCGCGCAGACCAGGTCGCCGGTTGCAATCCGGGTGGCGGAAAGAGCCTCCAGCAATGGTTCAACACGGCCTGCTTTACCCAGCCTCTTGCCGGACAGTTCGGTAATAGCGGACGAGACATCATTCGTGGTCCGGGTATCAACAACTGGGACATGGGTTTGGGAAAAGATTTCAAGTTCACGGAGCAAGTTGGCTTCCAGTTCCGGGTGGAAGGTTTCAACGTGTTCAATCACGCGCAATATGGCTACGATCCGTTTACGGCCACCAACATCAGCGCGCCCGTCGGCAACAACCCCAATAATCCAGGAAACTTCGGCACAGTGATTGCCGCTCGCCCCGGACGAATCCTCCAGTTCGGCGGAAAGATTACCTTCTGACAAAACACCTCCACCCCGACCATCCGCCAGGCCATCGCCGCCCGGCGGTTTTTTCTTGGAGCCAAACGACTGGTTGGTTGCGATAGCATGGCACGGATGGTGACTACTCCCTTGGGCCTCAGAAGCTGTTTGACGCTTGCCTGCGTTCTCTCCTCCTTTTATGGAGGGTATGCACGAGCCCAGCCTTCTGACGCGAGCGCTGCCGAACGCTATGCCCAGGCAGGACAGCGCGCGCTTGCCGAAGGTCACTACCCGGAAGCCGAGCAAGCCTACGAACAACTACGCGAACTGGAACCCGGTATCGCCGAAGTCCACGCTAATCTAGGACTGGTTTACTTCAAGGAGGGGAAGTTCGAGCAGGCAGTACCGGCGCTGCGGAAGGCGTTGAAACTTAAGCCCAACCTGACGAAGACCGAAAGCCTCCTGGGCATGTCTTTGTCTGAACTCGGCCAATATCGCGAAGCAGCGCCCGGCTTGGAGAAGTGTTTCCGCCGGTCCGGCGACCCCGAAACAAAACGCATGTGCGGTCTCCATCTCGAGAGGTCGTACACGGGACAGCAACAACACAACAAAGCAGTCGAAGTCGCCCTTGAGTTGGACAAGCTCTACCCTGACGATCCCGAGGTGCTCTACCATAGTGGCCGTGTATACGGGAGCTTGGCCTATCTCACAATGGAACGATTGTCGAAGGTGGCTCCTAACTCCAGTTGGAGGCACCAGGCGATGGCTGAGGCCTACGAAAGCCAGGGAAACGGTATTGCCATCGACGAATACCGCGAAGTGCTGAAGTTGGATCCCCAGCGTTCAGGCATCCACTACCGGCTGGGGCGGGCATTGTTGGCGCGATCGCAGCAAACCAACTCCGCCGAGGATGCGGCCGGGGCCTTCAAAGAATTTCAGAAGGAGTTGGAACTCGATCCCTCAAACGCGAACGCTGCGTACGAAATCGGTGAAGCCCATCGTAAAGTCGGGCAACTCGAGGAAGCGCAGAGATTCTTTGCAATGGCCGTGAAATATTATCCCGACTTCGAAGAAGCGCATCTGGGCCTGGCGGCGGTCCTGATTGCGGTGCAGAAACCCGGCGAGGCCCTGCCGCATCTGCAAAAAGCCATCGCAGCGGACGCGGAGGACGAAGTCGCCTGGTATCGTCTTGCGCAAGTACAAAAGCTACTGGGGAACGAAATGGAGCAGCAAAAGGCGCTTAGCGAGTTTCGGCGTCTGCACCACCAGTTCAACCAGCAGAAGCTGATCGAAAAAGTTTTCTCGCCCAGCGAAGTGACCAGGCAGGAACTGGATCCGAATGCGTCAGCGCAGACCCGGCCCTAAGGCAATGTGACCGCCGCCACGGAAAATCCACCAAGCGTGATCTTGTCCCCATCCAGTTTCGACGACGTCGGAGGCTGAAATGCCGTTGTTTGATCCACGACCTGCACCTGCCCTCCGCGTGCATTTGCAAGCGAAACCTCAAAGGGTCGATCGCGCTTATTGACCAGCAGAACGCGCCGCTTGCCCTCCTGCGTGACAAACGCCAGCGAATACACATACGGATGATTGGGCGCAAACGGGCTGGCCGCGCCAATCTCGACGACTTTGTCGCCCGCATGAAAATTATCGTGAAGCAGCTTCAACACCCAGAACCGTGCGTTCGGGTTGCCATTGTTCCAGTCCACCATCGAGACGCTCGGGAATTGCGTCGGAAAGCCGACCAGTTGCGATTCTCCCGCTACATCAATGCCGATCTCGGTCAGCTTCCCGAAAAGATAGGCGTACAGCGATCCCGCGAGATTCCAGTATGAATTGGGAATCGGTTTTGCCACATGCCCGGGTTCACCTTGCGCAATGTCGTCGGCGGAGATCACGCCGAGCTCGTCCGTTGTGGTTTTCGTTTCCGGAGAGAGACGCTTACGGATGCTTTCCACGTAGCGAACAGTTTTCAGGAACCCATCGGCCTGGTCGAAGTAAGTAAACTGCTCGATCTCCGGTGTCTGGTCTGCGGTCGGGACTGCGTAGAAGTGATAAGAGATGAAGTCCAGCGGAATATCCGGCTTGTGATTCTTGTGGTCGAGAAAGTACTCGAAATAGCGCGGTTCGACCGTCATCGCCAGCGCCAGCCCAACAAACTTCATGTCGGGCTGAACCTTCTTCACCGCAGTCACCACCTCATCGTAGAGCCGTGTATAGACCTCAGGCGAGATGTGATGTTCAAACTCAACCTCATTCAGAACTTCCCAGTAAGGAATCGAATAGTTGTATCCGGACTCGTGGCGCTTTCCAAATTCGTCGGTGAAGCCACCTTGTGTATACCACCCTATGAGTCGCGCGAAGTACTCGGCAACTTCCTTGCAACTCGGATCGCGAAGCTCCGTTCCTTGCTCGTAGTCCCACGTCACTTGATTCGGGTCCGCAGGATAAGCATTCGGCTTGTCNNNCTGTGGGATCGTGCTGAAGTTCAAAATGACCGAATGCCCCTTCGTTGCCTCCAGGAAGTCAATGGTCATCGGATCGATGACAGAAAAATCCCAGGATGTCTTTCCCTCTTTCGGTGCTTCCAGTTCGGCCACTCCGAGTTTCGGGTAAGGCAGCCAGGGAACGTAGCGAACGTAATCCGCACCCAGGTCGCGGAGAGCCTTGTGCGCGTTGTCATGAACTGGCGTTCCCCTCCGTAAAGGTGGATTGACCACCACCTGTAACGTCGGCGTGGTCTGGGAAACCCGCACTACCTTGTCCCAGTGAACGTCGACTTTGACCGGTGGGTCCTGAGCGTTTGCAGATTTCAGACACACCAGACCGAGAAGTAGAACCGTACAGAAATGCCACCGAAACAAGGAAGGCATGAGTCTCCTCCTGAAGGACAGATGGATTGCTACACTGGCTCAGGACATCTGAAGGAATCGGAACCGCGAAATACTCACACCTGCCAGCCTGGACCGTCAACGCCAATCCAGCGCCGAGTCACATTTCGCATTGAGAAACAAGCAAACGCCGATTCGACTCCGCCAGCCCCGGCAATTTTGGCGTGCTGAGCAATGCCCCGGACCGAGGATAAGTGAGTCTGTCATTGCAGGCGCTCGGCCATACGAATTTTCGCACTGCAGAACGACGTCGGACGAGTTAGCGACGCTTGCGTCGAAGACGACACCCTGAGTATCCTCAGCAACTCCACCGTCGATTCCATTCATGACGAGACAGCCCAACAACCCGTTGAAGATCGGCGTCTTTGGTATAGGTCTCGAGGCGTACTGGGCGCAATTCGCAGGCTTGGAGGATCGCCTTCGCGGATATACCCAGCGCGTTGCAGAAAAACTGGAGCGAGCCGGCGTGCAGGTTGTGAATCTCGGTTTGATTGACACGCCCGAGAAGGCGCTGGCCGCGGGACACGACTTCCGTCGGGCCGACGTCGACCTGATTTTCCTCTATGTCACCACCTACGCTCTGTCGTCCACGGTGCTGCCGGTCGTGCGGCGGGCGAAGGTGCCCGTAATTATCCTCAACCTTTCTCCAGCCGCTGCCATCGATTACTCCAACTTCAATCGCCTCGGTGACCGCACAGCCATGACTGGAGAATGGCTAGCCTTTTGCCAGGCTTGCCCGGTGCCGGAAATTGCAAATGTCTTCCACCGCTGTCATATTCCATTCTTCCAGGTCAGTGGTGTCCTGGAGAGCGATCCCCACGCCTGGAACGAGATCGACGAATGGGTCGACGCCGCGCGCGTCGCACATGCGATGGAGCACAACCGGCTGGGCCTGATGGGACATTACTACAGCGGCATGCTCGATATCTACTCCGACCTGACCCAACAAAGCGCCTATTTCGGAGGCCACATCGAGATCCTTGAGGTGGAAGAACTTGCTGCTCTCTGTCGCGAAGTCACGGCGCCGCAGGTGCGAAGCCGCGTGGCTGAATTCCAATCCTCCATGGACGTGCAGCCCGATTGCCCGGCAGAAGAACTGGAGCGCGCAGCCTGCACTTCTGTGGCGCTCGACGCTCTGGTGTACAAGCACAATCTCGGATCGGTCGCGTACTATCATAAGGGAACCGGCAATCTTGAGAACGAGAATGTCATCAGTTCGATCATTCTCGGCACCAGTCTGCTGACCGCCAGAGGAATTCCCGTGGCTGGTGAATACGAAATCAAAAATGCCCAAGCCATGAAGATCATGGACTGCTTTGGCGCAGGCGGATCCTTCACCGAATACTGCGCTGTGGACTACACCGACGACGTCGTGCTCATGGGACACGACGGCCCCGGTCACATTGCGATCGCGCAAGGACGAACCAAGGTCCGTCCACTGCAGGTCTATCACGGCAAAGTAGGTCGAGGTCTATCGGTCGAGATGTCGGTGAAGCACGGGCCCGTCACCTTGCTGTCAGTCGTGCAGACTGTGGATGGAGAACTGCGGTTACTGGTTGCAGAGGGTGAATCGGTACCCGGTCCAATCCTCGAGATCGGCAATACGAACAGTCGTTATCGATTTCCCCTGGGCGCTCGGAACTTCATGAATACCTGGAATGCACACGGGCCCGCTCACCACTGTGCTGTAGGAATTGGACATATCGCGAGCAAACTCGACAAACTGGGCGGGTTGCTCGGAATGAAATGCATTCGCGTCTGTTGAATCCAGTTTTGTATCAGGCAGCGGATTCAGGCCGCGCCGTGCAAAGCGGCATCCTCCTGCGAAGCATTTCGCTCTACAAAACGAGGGTTCGCCCGTCGCGTGTTCCGCGATACTACGGCAAGCCCGGCACTGGAGCGACTCTCTCGCCGCTAGGTGCCCTGCGGGACATGTCTAAAGCAGCCCCATTTTTCTCACTGCGAAACGCTGAGGATTCTTTTTTCGATGATTGACACCTGTTTTGCGGGGTGTGACCATGCACAGCGGTTTTCGCGACGAACCCTTTTTATGGGAGACGCTCTCATGGGAAAGTGGCTGTCCGCATGCACGCGCGCGGTCCTGTTTGTCGGACTCTTCCTTAGCGCGCAGGTGCTCGCACAAAACACGAATGATGATCCTCTTCTGAGCGGTTTCCAGAATCCGCCGGACTCTGCCAAGCCGCGCGCCTGGTGGCATTGGATGAATGGCAACGTCACCAAAGAAGGCATCACGGCCGACCTGGAATGGATGAAGCGCACTGGAATCGCTGGCATGCAAATGTTCGATGGTAACCTCGGCACGCCTCAATTCGTCGAGAAGCGCCTGGTATGGATGACGCCCGAGTGGAAAGAGGCCTTTCGCCATGCAGGCGCCGAGGCCGACCGCTTAGGACTGGAGATGGCGATGGCAGCTTCCGGTGGCTGGAGCGAGACAGCCGGCCCTTGGGTGAAACCCGAAGAAGCGATGAAAAAAGTCGTCTGGAGTGAAATCCAGGTGCAGGGCCCGAAAAAATTCGCCCACGCTTTGCCGCATCCGCCAACCAACAACGGCCGTTTCCAGAATCTTCCCTTGCCGCCGGATTTCCAGTTCCCGTCCAACGATGATCTGCCCGGCGCGAGACCGCAGCCGAAGCTTCCGCCCGAGCCTCCCGACCCAACCTTCTATGCCGATACGTTTGTGCTTGCGTATCGTTTGCCCGATTCCGAAGTAAGCATGGAGGATCTTCATCCCAAGGTCACATTTAGCGCAGGTAGGGTGGACGCCAAGGCGCTGATGGACGGCGACGTCAGCAAGAACATTGCTTTGCCCTACGCCTCCGACGGCAAGCCATCCTGGATTCAGTTTGAATTTGACAAGCCATTCCGTGCTCAAGCATTCACGATAGCCGCCGGAATCGGCAGCACATTCGGAGGGCCAGCCCTTCCCGACGGAGATGTAGGGGCCAGCCAAGATGGCCAGACCTGGGTAACGCTCGTAAAACTGCCTGGTCCCGGACACGCCTTCTCCGGCTTCCCGTTGCGCACATTTTCTTTCCCGCCAGTCAACGCCAAGTACTATCGGGTGGTCTTGCGTCCGGGGCCTCCGAATCGATTTGCGGCGATGCTCGGATTGCCACCGGCGCATGAATTTCAGATCGCCGAAACCGCCTTTCATTCCACGCCTCGCGTGAACCGCTGGCACGAAAAAGCTGCCTTCACCAACATGCTGGAGTACGGCGACACCGTTGCCACCGGGGCAGTCGCCGCGAGGGATGCCATCCCTCTCCGCAACGTAGTGAACCTGACCTCCAAGATGCGCAAAGACGGTACGCTTGACTGGGACGTTCCCGCGGGCAAGTGGAGGATCCTCCGTATGGGCTACTCGCTGACCGGAGAAAAGAATCATCCAGCGAGTCCGGAAGCAACCGGCTACGAAGTCGACAAGCTCAGCAAGAAACATGTCGAGAACTATGTCAAAACTTACGTTGAGATGATTTCCGGAGCTCTCGGTCCATATTTTGGCAAGAGCTTTCGCTACTTTTTGATGGACAGCTGGGAGGCCAGCGACGAGAACTGGACCGAAGACATGGTCAGCGAATTCCGGAAGCGCCGCGGCTATGATCCCACTCTCTATCTGCCCGTGTTGGCGGGAAGAGTTATTGGCAGTGCGGATGTGAGCGATCGCTTCTTGTGGGATTTTCGCCGGACTATCGCCGACCTACTTGCCGAAAATCACTACGGTGCGGCAACCGAGTATTTTAAACAACATGGAGTCGGCCTGTACGCGGAAGCGATGGGTGCAGGTCTGCCCACCACGGGCGATGGCTTACTCAACAAGGCGCAAGTCACCATTCCGATGGGAGAATTTTGGGTCCCGTTGCCGGGCCAGAACGACACGCCTGAGCATCCCAGCGACCTGCGCGAAACCGCGTCGGCAGCGCACGTCTACGGCAAGACTCTTGCCGCCGCCGAATCGTTCACAACCATGCCCTTCGTTCCCATGTGGGGCGAGTCGCCCTTCTATCTCAAGGCGTCCGCCGATCGTGCCTTGGCGCTCGGAATCAACCGCATCGTTTTCCACGAATCGGCCGCCCAACCATTTGTCGATGACCAGCACAAGCCAGGGATGACCTTGGGATTTTTCGGCCAGAATTACACGCGCAACATAACATGGGCGGAACAAGCAGTCGCGTGGAATCAATACTTGGCGCGTTGCTCATACTTGCTGCAACAAGGCTTGTTTGTAGGCGATCTCGCATATTACTACGGAGAAGGCGTCCCCATCACCGTCCCTTTCTGGAAGGAAGTTCATCCACAAGTTCCCGAGGGATACAACTACGATTGGGTCGACACGGAAGCTCTGCTGACCCGCATGAGCGTGAATGACGGACGACTGGTCTTGCCCGACGGCATGAGCTATCGAGCGCTGGTCCTGCCTGACGATGTGAACCACCTGACTCTTCCGGTGGCCGGAAAAATTCGTGATTTGGTCGCGGCCGGAGCCACCGTCATCGGGCCCCGTCCCGAAGACTCCCCTAGCCTCTCAGCGTTTCCCTCTGCCGACGAGAACATCCGGTTCATCGCAAACGACCTGTGGGGACCGGTCGACGGCAAAAGCGTGACGGAACACGCCCACGGCCAAGGCAAAGTGTACTGGGGCAAGTCTGTGGCCGACGTGTTGGCCGAGTCAAAGACTCCGCCGGACTTCCAATACAATCGGCCTGAAATTGATAGCAGCCTGGTATGGATCCATCGCCAAGTGAATGCTGCGGAGATCTATTTCGTAGCCAATGAACGAAACCGCTCAGAAGACATCACGGCGAGCTTTCGCGTAGATGGCAAAGAAGCCGAACTCTGGCGTCCGGACAGTGGCACTGCAGAACCCGCGGAATACAAACTGGAAAACGGACGAACCACGGTTCCTTTGCATTTTGACCCGAATGGATCCGTCTTCGTCGTATTCCGTCGCAAGGCATCGTCTCCCTCGCGCACTTTGCCTCATGCTGTAAGCAACGAGCTCGCAACCATCCAGGGGCCTTGGAACGTGACCTTCCCGGCCAACTGGGGAGCACCCTCCAGCATCAAGCTGGACAATCTTATCTCCTGGACGAACTCTCCCGAAACAAGCGTGAAATACTTCTCCGGTACGGCCACCTACACCAAGGACTTCGACGTTTCCCAGCAGTGGCTGGAATCCGGATCGAAACTGATGCTGGATCTGGGGCGGGTGATGGACATTGCTGAAGTCTCCCTGAACGGTAAGCCGCTCGGGGAGATTCTGTGGAAGCCCCCGTATCACGTGGACGTGAGCTCTTTGCTCCAGCCGGGCGCCAACCACCTCGAGGTGAAGGTCACCAATCTCTGGACCAATCGATTGATCGGAGATCATCAATCTGGTAGCGAAAAGAAGTACACGTTCACTGATTTCAAGCCCATGAATCTGACTAAAGATTCCGAGCTGCTGGAATCCGGGCTGTTGGGACCGGTTCGCCTGGTGACAGTGAATATGCGCTAAAGGGTGTCTGGTTTGCGGCGTGTTTCGGATCATGATCTCCCGAGGAAATGCTGGCGTTCGTTGCAAGGAGGAATGCTGTGACTAAGCTACGGATTGTCTGTGCGTTGCCTTGTACTCTGCTTCTCGCCGCAGTAGCCTATGGCGCACCGGTCCGTCTCCGCTGCGAATCCCTCCAGAATCCTGTTGGCGTGGATTCGGCCAAGCCGCCCTTCTCCTGGCAGAGCGATAACACTGAGCGCAACTGGCAACAGTCCGCGTATCAAATCCTCGTTGCCAGCAGTGCCGAGCAACTCAATGCCGGCCACGCCGATGTCTGGGACAGCGGCAAAATCGCCTCCGCCGAATCAGTCGGGATCGTCTACGGCGGCCCCAACCTCGAATCTCGCAAGCGTTACTACTGGACTGTGCGTGTCCAGGATGCCGCCGGAAAAACTGCGCAATCCGCAGAAACCGTCTGGTGGGAGGCCGGCCTCCTTGATAAAGACGACTGGAAAGCCAAGTGGATCACCTGGACCGACCCCGAAGCAGCCGCCGATCGCGCTGGCATCCGCTGGATCTGGGTAACCGGACAAGACGCCCTAAGCATGACTCCCAAGGTGGCTGCAGTATTCCGCACCGAGGTCGATGTTCCCGACCACCCGCGCGAGGCAACCCTGTTCCTGCTCGCCCGCGGCAATTTTGTTGCAAAGGTAAACGGTCAACAAGTGGGCGCCAAGCAACGCTGGAACTCCTTCGACCGCGAAGATATCGCCCTTGTTCCCGGCAAGAACTCCATCGAAGTTAGCGTGACAGTGGCGGAACCGAATGACTTCGGACCGGAAGCCGGCGCCAAAACGATGAAGGCGGCCGTGGCTGGGCTGTTGAAGATCACGCGCTCCGACGGCAACGTCGCGCGCGTTACCACCAACTCAGATTGGCAAGCGAAATTGGCAAACAGTCCGGATTGGCAAGCAGCCAACGTCGTCGCGGTTCTCGACGACAAGCGCTTCGGCGACGTTCCACCGCTCCCTCAGCCTGCCGCTCTCCTGCGTCACGGATTCGCCATTTCCCAACCGGTAAAACAAGCGCGCCTCTACGTCACAGCCCTAGGCAGCTACCGCGTCTTCCTCAACGGTAACCGCGTCGGCAACGATGTGCTCACTCCCGACTTTACCGACTACACGAAACGGGTCCTCTATCAAACCTACGATGTCACTGAGTGGCTTACTCAGGGCCAGAACGCGATCAGCGCAGTGCTCGGTGAAGGATGGTACGGTAGCGGCCTTACCTGGGAAGGCCGATCCTACTTCTTTCTGCCCCCGCCCACGCGTTTGCTTGCGCAGCTCGAAATTACCTACAGCGACGGAAGCAACGACACAGTACTGTCCGACGAATCCTGGAAGGGAGCCCGGTCCCCGATTCTGCGCTCCGAGATTTACGCAGGCGAAGTTTACGATGCGCGCCTCGAGCAGCAACATTGGAACCGGCCGAGCTTTGACGATAACGGCTGGAGCGCGGCGACCAGAGCCGACGCCCCTTCCGTCCTGCTTGCCAGCCAGATGTCCGCACCCGCGCGCGTGACTGAAACGCTCACGCCGAAGAGCGTGACACCCTCGGCGAACGGCACCTACATCGTCGACATGGGCCAGAACATGGTCGGTTGGGTCGCGCTGAAAGCCACCGGACCTGCAGGCACGGCGATTCGCCTGCGATTCGCCGAAATCCTCAACCCCGACGGCACCATCTATCGCGAGAACCTGCGCAACGCTGACGCTACCGACCTCTTTGTTCTTCGCGGCGAGGGAGAAGAGACCTTCACGCCCCACTTCACTTTCCACGGTTTCCGTTACGTGGAAGTCAGCGGCTACCCCGGCGTCCCGGCGCCAGCTTCAATCACGGGGGAAGTTGTAAGCAGCGTAAGCGGCGAGCCCACCGCGAAACTCATCACCTCCATCAACTTTGACATTGACGCTTTCTCCCATAAGTGGATGCACGACGTAGTCGATGCCCAGACCGCGCAAGGGGCCTTCCCCAACGTTTCCCCGGATGTACTGCGCCCGTTCGGCAGCGAAGGCGCTCCGGGCTGGGGCGATGCGGGAGTCATTCTTCCCTGGACAACCTGGATCCAATACGGTGATAAGTCCATCATCGAAGAAAACTGGCCTGCGATGGTTCGTTGGATGGACTTCATTGCGCAAGCGAATCCCGACTATTTGCGTAAAAAAGGAGTCGGACCAAATTTTGCGGATTGGCTCGCTCCTGATGAGCACACCAACAAAGATCTGTTGGCCACGGCATACTGGGCGCTGATCGCTGACATGATGTCGCAGATGGCGCACGCGACCGCCAAGGAGCCCGAAGCCAAGCAATACGCGGAACTCGTTGCGAACATTCGGAAGGCTTATCAAAAAGCGTACATCAAGGCGAACGGCGACGTGGAAGGCGGCACGCAAACGTCTTACGTCGTAACTCTCTACACACAGATGGCCCCACCCGCACTCGAGGCCGCGATGGTCGCCAACTTGGTAAAGGATATCGAGGGGAGAGACTGGCATTTGTCCACGGGCTTTCTAGGGACTCCGTTTCTGCTCTTCACGCTGGCAAACCATGGCCGCGCTGATGTGGCCTACCGCCTGCTGTTGAACGAGACCTATCCTTCCTGGGGATACATGCTGTCGAAAGGGGCAACGACGTGGTGGGAGCGCTGGAATGGAGACACCGGCGATCCCGCCATGAACTCCTACAACCATTACGCCTTTGGATCGGTTGTGGCATGGGTCTATCGATCAGTGGCGGGCATCGATACCACGTCCGCTGCTCCCGGATACCGGGAGATCGTCATCCACCCGCGGTTGGACTCGCGCGTCAGGAAAGCTCATGGCGAGTATGAGTCGGTCTATGGAAAAATTATTAGTGACTGGAGTGGAAGTGGCACCGGACCGTTTGTGTTGGAAGTGACCATTCCCGCCAATACGAAGGCATGGATATTCCTGCCGGCGTTCGGTAACGGGCGTGTGACCCAGGATGGGCGCCCTGCAAAGGTGCGGAAACAGGGCGACTCGAATGTGGTTAAGGTTGGCTCGGGTTCATACAGTTTCGAGGTGAGGTAAAGCGCATTCATCCCAATTCATGCTCACAAAGTCATCTGAATGGGAGTATTTCCCGCGAACAATACCGAAATCGGCGAGCACTTCGTAAGCCTTCGCAGAGCGCTACCACAAAAGTATTCCTTTGGGGCACAACCAGGACTTTTTGCACAACTTTCTCGCCATGATCGCCATTCCCATCGAACTCCATCCATCTTTTCCCAGCGACGTCGGAGTCATCCTGCTGACGGAATCGGCCAAGTCGGATCCGAACGTCATCGCAAGCCTGAAGGCCCAGCTGGAAGCTGGCAAAACTGTAGTCATTACGTCGGGTCTGCTTCATGCCCTGGAGGGCAAAGGCATCGAGGACCTGGTTGAGCTGCGTACCGGAATGCATGCGGAGGTTCCGAGTTTCACCGGCGCCTTTGGCCCCGGTCCCGGAACTGCCCTGGGGGCGGCCACGAAGCCGATCTTACTTCCACAGATCCGGTTTCTAACCAACGACGCCTAGCCGGTAGTGCGCGGCATCGCCGACAACAAGGCCTTTCCTGTTCTGCTGATGGATCAGTACAGCAGAGGCAAGCTTCTCGTACTCACAATTCCGGACAATTTTCTACGGATCTGTACGAAACGCCCGGCGCCCGCATCAAATGCGATTCGCAGCTACATCGTGGGAGACTTTCCCGTCCGCATTGAAGCGCCTGCACAGGTGAGCTTGTTCGCGTACGACAATGGCGCGTTTATAGTAGAGTCCTTTCGGGACCAGCCTGCGGACATCACGATCCTGGAGTCGCAGGGTTCGACCTTGACCAACCTTGCGTCCGGAGCCCATCCTACTCCACTGCCATCTGTGAAGCCTGCGCAACCTACTGTCGGACCGCATTTGTCCGCTGACCGGGTCAAGTTAGAGGCGCACAGTTAACTGGCTTTGGTCACAAGCAAATAACTGTTCTGGGGGCTTCATGAATCGCGCATACCTTTCGGTGCGACGGTGGATGTCGTGGTGCGCTGTAGTCATTGTCTCTCTAGGGATGAGTGTGAGCGCTGTGCAAGCGCAGCTGCCGGTGACCAACGATCCTCCGTTCTATGGACCCTTCCATGCGGTGTTCCTACCGGACGGAGATGGTTTGAAGAAGCCCACGGTCAAAGACGATTCGGTTTTGCGCGCGGATTCGCCGTGGTCGTTGTATGGATGGGTGCGAACGGAGGAGACCGTGTCGGCGCCGAGTCTGGTCGCGGGGTTCGGGGATCCAGCAGAAGAGTATTCACGCTATCTGGCAGTCGACGGGTCGCACGTGACTTTGTGGATGGGAAAGGACAACAGCCTGTCGGGGCCATCTACGCTGAGCCCCGGAAAGTGGCATCTGCTGACAGCAACGTTCGATGGAGAGCTGTTTCGTGTTTACAGCGACGGTGGCGAGGTCGGGCACGGCAAATTGGATCTCGGCAGCGTGAGCGGAACCTTGCAGATGGCGCCGGTGTTTGCCCCTTCTGCGGAGTGGCGGCACTTCGGCGGAAGGATCGCAGGCCTAAAGCTGGTGCGAAGCGCGCTCACTGCTGACGAGGTGAAACAGCTTTTCCAACAGCCGCAGAACTTCACCCTGCTGGTGTTCGAACAGGGCTCGAAACCCTGGTACTTGCAAACTCGAGGACACGCTGGATATCGCGCTCCGCAGGATCCAGCAACCTGGCCGCGAAGCAAAGCAGCCTTTTCGCGGCCGGTGGCGGAGAAGTTGCCGGCGACTAAAGACGCGCTACCGGCGAGCGGTGCGAATGCCTGGACGATCGGCGGATGGAGGATGATCGCGGCACCCGAGGCGCAAGCCGAAGGAGAGGCGATCTCGCTGCCGGGATTCAAAGTTAAGGAGTGGTTTCCCGCCACTGTGCCCGGAACAGTGCTTACGACTTACGTCGACCGCGGGGTATATCCGGATCCGGATTATGGTTTGAACAATCTTGCGATTCCAGAGAGTTTGAACAAACAGGACTATTGGTACCGTTCTGAGTTCGAAGCACCCAAATTGGGCAAAGGACGCCGCCTCACCCTGACATTTCATGGAATCAACTACAAAGCCGTCGTGTGGATGAATGGCAAGGTGCTGGGGACCATCACAGGCGCATTCATCCGTGGCGTGTTTGACGTGACGGAAGCGGTTAAACTCGGGACCAATGTGCTGGCGGTGCGGGTGTCGCCGCCGCCGCATCCTGGAATTCCGCACGAGCAGTCGATCCAAGGGGGTCCGGGAGAAAACGGGGGCATGATGTGTCTGGACGGGCCGACGTTCGTTGCGACCGAGGGGTGGGACTGGATCCCCGCGATTCGCGATCGGGACACTGGGATCTGGCAGCCCGTCACTCTAACGGCCACAAGTGTCGTGAAGATCGGTGATGCACAGGTGGTGACCAAGCTCCCCCTGCCCGATACGAGTAGAGCGAACGTGGAGATCACGGTTCCACTCGAGAATTTGTCGAACGCAGTGGTAGTCGGGAGACTGCAAGCTTCATTCGACGGCACCACGGTGAGCAAGGCAATGAGGTTATTTCCGGGGAAAAGCTCCGTCATCTTCGCCTCCACGGAGTTCGCTCAATTGAGCGTGGACCATCCCCGGCTGTGGTGGCCCAACGGGTATGGAAAGCAGGAGTTGTACACGCTGAAACTAAGTTTCATCGACAGCGGAACCGAATCGGACGCCAAGGAAGTGCGATTCGGGATCCGCGAGATCACGTATGAATTGAGCCTGCTGGACGGCGCTGGTCATCTACGGCGAGTGGAGTATTCGCCGACGGCGGCGCGCGAAAAAAATGAGAGGGTGGTGAATGTTACTCACGACGGGATGCGCGAGATTCCTGCCGCCGATCCCTTCCCGCCGATGTATCCGCCTGAGTGGAGAGACGGGTGGAAGTCATGGGTAGCGTCGCTGATGCCGGGCAGTGAATCCGCGACCGCCATCAAGCCGGTCGACGACAACCGCGCTTCTCCATACCTGATCATCAAAGTGAATGGCGTCCGCATCGCGTGCCGGGGTGGCAACTGGGGCATGGACGACGCGCGCAAGCGGGTCTCGCGTGCGCGCCTGGAACCTTATTTCAAGCTTCATCACGACGCGAACCTGAACATTATTCGCAATTGGGTCGGCCAGAATACCGAAGAGGTCTTTTACGATCTCGCGGACGAATATGGCCTGCTCATCTGGAACGATTTCTGGGAATCGACGCAAAACTACAACATCGAAGCCCAGGATCCAGCGCTGTTTCTTGAGAACGCTCACGACACAATTTTGCGATTTCGAAACCATCCCTCCATTGCGGTGTGGTGCGGACGGAACGAGGGCGTACCGCAACCGATTATCAATGACGGGCTGACGGAACTGGTGCGAACACTCGATGGCACCCGTTACTACTCGCCCAGTTCGAACCAGGTCAACCTGCAGAACAGCGGTCCATACAAGTACATGGACCCAACCCTGTACTTCACGACGCTGAATCATGGTTTCTCGGTGGAAACGGGTACGCCGTCGTTTTCGACTCTGGAATCTTTCAAGGCGTGGATTCCGAAAGAGGATCGCTGGCCCATCAGCGATAACTGGGCCTATCACGACTGGCACCAGAGTGGAAACGGGGACATGGGCCCGTTCCTGGCCGAGGTGCAAGCAAGGTTCGGCGCACCGACGTCCCTGGAAGATTTTGAACGCAAGGCGCAGATGCTGAACTATGTGGACCATCGCGCCATTTTCGAGGGAATGAACGCGCATCTGTGGGCTCCCAACAGTGGCCGCATGTTGTGGATGACACAGCCAGCGTGGCCGAGTAACACATGGCAGATTCTGAGTTCCGACTACGATACGCAAGCGTCATTTTACGGAGTGAAAAAAGCCTGCGAGCCACTCCATGTGCAGCTCGACCTATCGAATTATTCCGTGGCTGTGGTGAATACGACGAATGCACCACACCCAGGCCTGTTGGTGCTTGTGGATGTGAATTCGCTCGAGAACAAGGTGCTGTTGCATCGGGAGGAGAAGAAGGATGTGGGCGCGGATGACGCCGCGGAGGCGTTCAAACTGGAACTGGCGCCGTTAATGGGTGATGGAGTGGTCTTTGTCAAACTGCAGTTGCGTGACGAGTCCGGCCAATTGGCATCGGAGAATTTTTATTGGCTGGGAGGATCAAGCGCCTCGTATCGAAAACTAAACCGAATGGGGGATGCGTCCATCTCGGCGATGGCGCGAGCCGAGAAAGGTCGTATTGCCGTGTGGTTGCAGAACACCGCGAACGTCGCTGCATTGGCGACCAAGCTTACACTGCTGCAGGCCGATGGTACGCGCGTGCTGCCGGCGTACTACAGCGACAACTACGTCTCTTTGATGCCTGGGGAACGGCGGGAGATTACGGTGGAATATCCGGAGGGAAGCGGAGCAGTGCAGATAGGTATCCGCGGCTGGAATGTGACAAGTCAGACTGTTCCCGTGAAGTGAACGCGCGACAATCCACGCCGAAAACGATTTTCAGCGAGCTTTTTTCGCACCTCTATCGGCTCATGCGCGCCGCACGTACCCGATCGATCGCGACTGCAATGACGATAATCACTCCGATGATGATTTCCTGGATGTAATTCGGCCATCCCATCAACTGGCAGCCGTTGCGCAGGAAAGCCATAATCAGTGCGCCGATCATCGAACCGAGTATGCTGCCCTCGCCTCCGTTCAGGCTTCCACCTCCGATTACGACCGACGCGATCACGTCCAACTCCACACCCACCGCGACGGTAGGATCCCCTTGGCGCAATCGCGACATCTGCACGAGGCCCGCGAGGCCGAAAAATAATCCACCCACTGAGTAGATCCACACTTTCAAGCGATCCGTCCGTATCCCACAAGCGCGAGCGGCTGCCTCATTCGAGCCGAGTGCGAAGACGTAACGGCCAAAGATGGTTCGGCGCAAGATTATGGCCATCAAAATCGCGAGTACGATCGCGATCCAGACGCCAGGCGCGAAAATCATCCAGCTGCGCGCCGGGAACGAGGTGGCCAGCTCGTTCAACCATGTGCGGGGAATATTGACGGTCTGCTGGTTGGCGACCCACTTCGCAACTCCGCGTGCCACACCCAGCATGCCGAGCGTCGCAATGAAGGGCACTACTTTAAGACGGGTGATGACCAGCCCGTTGACAAAGCCAACCATGCCGCCCACGACCACAGCCAAAAGCAGGGCAGCGAAAGGAGGCCAGCCCGCCTTGAGGGCAATGGCCGCGCTGACTCCTGATAGCGCGATGACCGACCCGACGGAAAGATCGATGCCCCCGCTGATAATGATCACAGTCATGCCGATTGCGCCCAGAGCGACGATGACGGTTTGCGTAAGCACAATGCGGAGGTTGTTGGCCGACAAATAACGCGCTGGATTCCCGCCAATGGCAGCGAAGAACACGATGACAACAGCAAGGCCGAGGAACGGTCCCAAGGCCCGCAGCCATTCGCGTGCTGCCGACCGGCTCGATACAGTTACCACAGCGGTAGGTATGGACGTGGTTGTGCTCATGCTTGCAGGCTAGCCTCCCCTGCGGAGTCGCTGCTCGAGCCGATTGCGGTTTCCAGCACCGACTCCGGTGTCCATTCTGCAATGGGGCGTGCGGGCGATAGTACGCCCCGCACCATCACGGCCAGGCGATCGCAAATCCCAAACAGTTCCGGTAAATACGAACTCACCATCAAGACTGACTTGCCGGAGGCGGCCAGGGCACCGATCGCTTCGTAAATCTGCGCCTTGCTGCCCACGTCCACTCCACGTGTGGGTTCGTCCAGGAGAATGATGCTGGCGCCCTGGTGCAGAATGCGGACCATCGCGATCTTCTGCTGGTTCCCGCCCGATAGTGTGACCACGCGCGCCTCGGGCCCTTTGGCCTTGACGCCCAATCTTTTCAGCCAACTGCCCGTTTGTCTCGCCTGAAGCTCAAGATCAATCCATGACCAGCGGGAGCAGGACGAGAAATTGGTCATGGTCACGTTATCTGCGATAGAAAGCGTCAGCGCCAAGCCTTCGCCTTTGCGGTCTTCGCTCAAGTATCCGACTCCGCGCGCCATGAGCCAATGCAGCCTGGAGCGAGATTTCGCGGCCGAAAGCGAATCCTTGCCTAGGATGATTTCCCCAGTTGTCGCGGGCAGCAGTCCTAGCAGGCTGCGTAACATTTCGGTGCGCCCCGAGCCGATCAGACCGGCGATGCCCAGCACTTCACCGCGATACAACTGGAAACTGGCTTCGCGAACTGCTGGCTGAGAACTGAGGTGCCGCACCTCGAGCACGGGTTCTTTGGTCGGTGCGGGCGATCGTTGAGGATACATACTATCAACGGAACGGCCAACCATAGAGTGGATGATCTTGCTATCAGGCACATCCTTGAGAGCGCCAGCAAGAACGCTCGCCCCGTCACGTAGCACGGTGAAGCGATCACAAACCTCACGCACTTCTTCCAGGAAATGACTGATGTAGATCACGCTGATGCCCGCGTCGCGCAGATGGCGGATCGACGTGAACAGGCGATCGACGTCCGAGCGCTGCAGGCAGCTGGTGGGTTCGTCCATCAGGATCAGCTTGGGATTCTGTGCCAGTGCACGACTGATCTCTACGACCTGCCGGGCCGCGAGGGGAAGATCGGCTACCTGGGCATCGGCCCTGATTGCGGGCTGCTCGAAGTCACGCAACACTTCCAGTGCCCGCTGTTGCAGGGCTTGCTGATCGAGCCATCCCCGGCGAGTGGGTTCCGCACCCAACAAAATGTTCTCAGCCGCCGAGAGGTGCGGACACAGCGAAAGCTCCTGGTGAATATGGGCGATTCCGTGGCTGCGTGCCGCTTCCGGATCAGCCGGAGCGTATTCCTGGTCCTCAAAGCGCATGTTGCCTGTGTCGGGAGTGAAGGTTCCGGAGAGGATGTTCAGCAGCGTGCTCTTGCCCGCCCCATTCTCACCGATCAAGGCATGAACCTCGCCTTTGCGGACTTCGAGGTCGACGCCCGCCAGGGCCTGAGTGGCACCGAAGCTCTTGCGAACTCCGTTCAGTTGCAGCAGGGTCACGCGCCCCCCAGGTACTTGGCCAGGGGTGGATGCAAGAGCCGCTGGGCTTGCGGAGTGTCAAGGTTTTCTGGCGTCACCAGGGTTGCGCCGGTATCGACTCGCTTTTCAACCGGCTTGTGCTGCAGTGCGTTCACCGCCGTTTCTACGCCCAGCTCGCCCATGCGAAAGGGATCCTGGACCACGATGCCTTGCAACTGGCCGGCGCGCATCGCTTCCGTGAAGGCGAAGTTGGTGTCGAAACCGAGGAAAACGACTTTGCCTGCCTGGCCGATGTCTTGCAGGGCGAGGAGCATCCCGGCTGTCGAGGATTCGTTGGGTGTGAAGACGCCCTGCAGGTCGTCGACGTAACGG
>WNFQ01001032.1_pt1 | contig 24930 bp, 24 predicted proteins | sample 5400171 | NCBI WGS metagenome assembly WNFQ01 (sample SAMN13153356, study PRJNA577476) | soil metagenome | isolation source: 20 cm soil under Madrone tree | place: USA:California | collected 2016-06-14
GGTTTCATCGCATCCATCACTCACTTGAAGAGCGCCACTTCGAGAAAAACTTCGCCTTCATGTTTCCTATCTGGGACGTGATCTTCGTAACCGCTTACTTTCCAGGGCGGGATGAATATCCGAAAACAGGACTGGTCAACCAGAGAGAGCCGCGATCGGCTCTCAGCTACGTTATCACCCCGTTCAAAAGCAGGCGCTGAACGCCGGCGGCGCCTTAGCTGCGTCCACCGATGATCCAGCCTCCATCGTCGCCACGACCGGCAACGGGTCGTTTGATACCAACGTTGTCAGTGGGTTTCCACAAAACGGTGACTACGAAGACGCTTTCTTGAAGCTGTCGCCCAGTCTTGGGGTCACGGACTACTTTACCCCGTTTAACCAATTTGATTTGGCCACCCGAGATCACGACTTTGGCTCGAGCGGAACGCTGGTGCTCCCTGGTCTGAGGGACGGCAACGGCGTGGTCCGGCACCTTGCCGTGGGTTGCGGTAAGGATACGAACATCTACATTGTAGATCGGGCTAACATGGTTAAATACGTTCCGGGCGCCACCAGCAACGCGAACGTGTACCAAGAATTGGACCAAGTCCTGCGGGAGGACTGTATTCCACACCGGCCTATTTTAATAAATCCGTTTACTTCGCGAAGACTCGCGATCAACAATGCAAAACTTACCACTAATGTAACGTCCTCCTTTTCAGAACGCGTTTGGCTTTCCAGGCACTGCGCCAAGCATTTCTGCCTTTTGCAATACCAACGCATCGGGTTTCGATTCTGCTAAAAATCATCTTTCTCAAAAGTTATTATCGGCAAGGGCCGATAAGGTTTGGTAGGCTGGCTAGTAACAAGGATGAGTTTACCGCAGTTTCGATGTGCAGGGATCGTTGGAAGATGAAAACCGCCTTCGCTCAACTTGAAATTCAACGTTGTTTGAGAGCCTGGGAGCGATCGCGCCGGATTTATTTGCCGACAACGGACGACCTAGAGTAGAGCCGGTAGTTTTGTTAGGAGTATTGATCTTTCATTTTTGGAGCGAATGCCTGACCACCATGCGGTGGAACTGGTGAAGTATCATTAAAGCTGGAAGCTAGCGTTGGTTTACTTCCGCCAACGGCTCATCGAATACGCCAAAGCCGATGTAGCGATGCGAGCCGTACTCGCAGCGTTACAGAAAGGGCTGATTCCGAAACGCTCTAAACAAAGATTGGATTCAACGCACGTTTTTGAGTGCGGTGAGCGATTTGAGCGCTTTGGAATGTGTACGCGAGACACTGGGTTTGGCATTAGAAGAATTGGCGAGCGTTTTAGCGCAATCTGAGCGACCTGATTTTTGGGAGTTGTTCTGGGAACGTTACGGGGAGAGCAAGCTTGATTAGAAGAGTTGGAGTTGAGGTGCTGAAAAACAAGCATCGCCAAGCTAAGGGCACGGGTAAACAGAAGAAAACTCGGGTTGGTTACAAGGCGCAGATCGCCGAGAGCTTACCGGAAAAAGACGCTTTGAACCAAAACCGCGTTATTACCTCGATAGTCACCCAGAGGGCGAATGAAAGCGACGAGCCGGGACTAGTCGCAGTCCTTATCGGGGCTTTGCCAAGGTAGAACTACAAAACCTCTTCATCGCTACCGCCTGCAACGTTAAAAGATGGCTGCAGATCCTAACAGAGTCCAAAACCGGCTCTACGATCCAGCTCTTGCCTTTCAGCAATGCCCTTTACCCAAGCCGACGCTTTTTCGGGCGCCTCTGAGACAAACTTCGACCCTTTTGCTGTCCCGGTCCCAAAGTTGCCTTTCTCACACAAAAACTAACCGTCATTACCCAGATTCTTCAGCGCAATCAACCTTTTGGATCTGACCTTTGTTAGGCCCGCCTGCCCACCTAACTAAAGCGTCACCAGTCGCGCCCGCCAGTCGATCGAGCCTGTAGTCCGCGCGAAGTCAAACGCGAAACTCTTTGCTCGGCAGGCTGCGATTCAGAAGACTGGCCGCTATGCGACCCGGCACCACTTACATTGCCGGTTCTGAAATGCGACGGAGTGAATACCTATTACTGCTAGTATAGGTTCCGTAGAAACCAACCCTTTTCCGAAACTAAATGTTAACCATGGCAGGCTTGCTCGTTGGACTGTTTCCGGCGCTTCTGGCAGATTGAAAGTTATAAAGAGGTTAAAGTATGTTTTTTTCGTTTACTGCGGTTTTTGTGAAGTTGAATAATCGCCGTCGTGGTAAGATCCCGACGGCAACGTGCGGTCGGATCCGCCGTGCTGTTTCGCTGTTAATGATTTCTCTCGGTGTTTTGGGTGCTGCCTCGGAAAAGGCTCTAGCGCAAAGGCAAGTGACCGGTGAGTGGGTAACGCTGCCGTATACGATGCCGATCAATCCGATTCACTTGGGCTTGCTGCGTACCGGAAAGGTACTGATAGTTGCTGGATCGGAGAACGATCCGACGGAACTTACGCTGGGAATATCCAAAGCGGCCATCTGGAATCTTGGCGGCGGGAACATAACCCAAGGGAAGATCACCGTGACACCGAACCTGACCTGGGACGTTTTCTGCAATGGCTGGGCATTTTTTCCCGATGGACGCTGCCTGGTTATCGGCGGCACGTCACAATATGACCCCTTTTACGGAGAACCGCGAACAACGGTCTTCGACCCGTTGACCGAGAAGTTCTGCACAATGCAATACATGGCGCACGGCCGCTGGTACGCGACCGGCATCGTTCTGCCTGACGGGCGCATCATGGCATTCTCAGGGCTTGACGAGACAGGTGTGACAAACCAGCAAGTCGAACTTTACACGGTCGGAACTGGCTGGAGCAGCCCGTTCCCAGCGGCTTTCAAGCCATTCCTCTACCCCTGGCTACATCTCCTGCCCGATGGTCGTGTCTTTTATTCGGGAGGTTCACCGAATTCGTACATGTTCTACTCGTCTACTAACAAATGGTCGGTAAATTTTGCGAAAACCTCTACCCTCTTAGCTCGCAAATACGGAAGCTCTGTTCTGTTGCCACTGCTACCGCCGAATTATGCTGCACGCATAATGATCCTGGGCGGTGGCGTCCCGAATGCTACAGCGACAACTGAAATCATCGATTTCTCCAAATCTACCCCGGCTTGGGTTAGGATGGGAGATATGCCGTCAGGAGCTCGCGTTGAGGGCAACGCAGTACTTCTTCCGAACGGCAAGCTCTTAGTGCAAGGTGGGTCGAGGGTAAATAACGACGGGACCACCGCGACGCTCGGAGCCGACCTGTTCGATCCGGTCTCTGGATCGTGGTCGTCAACCTTGCCCGGCGGCGCCGGTTTCGCGAAGTTCGCACGCATGTATCACTCAACCGCGTTGCTCCTTCCGGATGCGACCGTTGCGACGGCTGGCTCGAATCCACAGCGGGGCACATACGACAATCATATAGAGATTTACTCACCCGCTTACTTATTCGACGCGAACGGCAACCCAGCCACGCGGCCGGTCATTACCGGCGCGCCTAGGCGCATTGGCTACAATTCCACCCCTTTCAAAGTCCAAACCCCAGACGCACTCAACATCAAGTCGGTGGTCCTGGTCAAGCCTGGCTCAGATACCCACGCCTATGACATGGAGCAGCGACTGGTCGGTTTGACGTTCACGGCGACCTCCGGCGAGCTCACGGTGAACGCAGCGCCGAATTTGAACATTACTCCGCCCGGCTATTACATGCTGTTCTTGCTGAATCAGGCGGGAGTACCGTCGGTCGCAAGGTTTATCCAAGTGTCAAAGAACCGGACGGATGAGCCCCCTAAAGGGACGATTACCGCGCCTACCGGTGACGTAACCATTACGGCGGGCCAGGCGGTCAACTTTGCCGGGACGGGCAGTGACGTCGATGGTACTGTGCAGAAGTACTCGTGGTTCTTTCCGGAGGGGACTCCAGACGACAGCTCGGTGCCCAATCCTGGGGCGATCGTGTTCCCGAACCCGGGAACGTACGTCGTGTCGTTGACTGTCCTCGATGATAAGGGGGTTAACGATCCGAGTCCACCGACGCGGACGGTTACGGTGCAACCGTGACGATCACTACTTCCGCATCGGGCCGCTGCTCTCCAACTGTTAGAGGGTGTTGGCTCGTATTTGTGGGAACTAACCTTGTCCCACTCAGGCCTCCCACATAACCGCTCATTCAACCGCCCGCTGCACCGGCCATATCTTACGCCGAAACCCGTAGGTTAGCAGGGACCTAATTCCCGCTAAAAGTGGACGTCGGGATTGGAGCGCTAAAAGCGCTAGTGGAGGTAGTTGGAAGTCCCTTTCATGAGCTTTCGGCTCTATACTAGAACATTATTTAATTATGCTTCTTAGGTATAATCGCTTATTGATACACGACCCTGGTCTTGAAACTCAATCACGCATTGCAAACCTTGTGCTCTCTGAACGGCCGAGCTCCAAACATTTTGCAGGTTTGGCTTCCCAACAAGCAGATGATTGTCACGCGCGGTTGACGCCGCTCTCGCGATTCTCTGGCTGATGGAGATACAACACGGCCGAAAGCTGGGCCGCTTAAGTGAAAAATCTCACAAAAATCTTGATATTTTTATGTTAAGAAAATTGATGACACCTTCGGATCACCCGGACAGGGGCGGCGCGGCATCGACTTGGACAGGACAGCGAAAGAGCCGAAAGACGTTTCTCAGCCTGGCGAATTCCTGCGGTCCGATTCTCTTGTCTCCGAAGGAAGCGATTCCTTGGTAATTGTTGACGACCCTTTTGGCTTCGTCCTCCGTTTGCTACATCGAGTAGCAATTTTGCCAAAGGACAATTTTCAACTGGAACGTGTGGCAACAAAATCAGTATTTCTTCTCCTGCCGATATACGGACGTGCTTCGGTTTTCAGTGTCAGCGTAAGACCCTACTCATTGAATTCGCTTCACCAACGCCCCGGGCGCCGTGGCAACAATCCGTCATACGCCCATGGTTCAGCTTCTGCGCTGTTAGTGGGTAACTTCACTACCAGCTTCATTCCTCGCCTAAAATTCGCATTCCGACCCACCCGCACAATGCATCGGCGTTCTTCTCCGAAGATCCAATACCGGCAAATCACCAGCCGCGGGTTTGGCGGAATCCTCAAGATTTCCAACTCAACAACTGGCGCATTCGCGCTTGCCGAAATTTCCATCTCTTCCTGCGCCTTAACAGCCTGCGCAGTGCCTCCATCCGGGCTAAGCCCAACTTCTTGCGGATTGCTATCCTTTGCGCGTTTTCTCCCCACTTTGTTTTTTTTGGGTAAGTCTGTTCGAATCTCAACTTCCATTTCCGCTTTCCTCCTCGCCTATCTTGCTTCGATGCGCTCGTTTTCTGTACGCCTCCGCGATTTCCCGGAACTTACGATCCAGCGCTTCTTTCTCCAGGCCTGCCTTTCTTTCCCGCCAATCCTTCCATCGAAGGCCTACCTTCACCCTTTCAACATGCGCTTCTCTCGCGATTCTCTCCTCGACCCGCGCCTCTGCCTCTCGCTCTAACCACTGCAGCACGATTCCGTTCACCAAGTCGATTCCGTTCACCAAGTCTTTGAGCGCTATTCCCGCTGAACGCGCCTTATTATCGCATCCCAAAAATGCCCGTGGTTCCAATTCAACCTGCCGGCACTTCGGTGCTTCATACTTTCTTCCTCTCAACTCCCTTGAGGCTTGGCAGAGCTTGAGCAGCCACGCAGCCACCTCAAAACTCGCATTGGGAACCGTTGCCAATATTTCTAGTCCTCTGAGCACGTCACAGTGCAAAAGTCTGTCTCGTGCTAAAAATGTCCAGCCCATGTTCGCTTGCTCACGTTTTTGTTCTTCCAAAAATGCGGCCGCCTTTTCCAAACTCCAAAACATGTTCTGCTTACGTTTCCAGCGTTGTCGACCGCCGGCGCTTTCTCTAGTTGGATAACTCACCATCCACGCGTCACGCCCTTTGTTCTTTATCGCAGTTATGTAGTAGCGCCTCATTTCCTATGGCCAGCATAACCATCTAATTCACATGAGGCCATCTCTACTTATTTTTGTAAGGGGAAAATCTCCTTTGATTTCGAAACGCCTCTTCATCCTCACTCCAGGGTTATGTGCCCCTTGCTAAGAATTTGGATGATTTGGATCGGTCAGGTCTCCTGGAAAAGTTCAATCCCCAGGAGCGTAGCGCAACCAAGACGCAGTTCAGTCAGCTTCGAAAAGAGAGTCTTTAAAACAGTTTCGCAAACCGCTTGCTGTCCAAATTCGTATACCTGACGGTCGAAGAGATTGACCGATGTCCGAGATACCCTTGAATGATCCGAATATCGGTTCCTTTGTTGACCAGAGCGTATCCGCAACTATGGCGTAGCATATGAGGATGAATATCCAAATGATCTAGGCCTGCAGCCGCCGCAAGCCGGCCGATCATTACCCACACCGTGCATCGCGATAACGGTTTGCGCCGTTCGCTGATGAAAAGCGTATCGCAATCGGCCGGAGGATTCATCTTTTCGCGCTCCACCAGCCAAGCTTTAATGGCACCCGACTCGCCATTGTAGAGCGCGTGAGGTCCGGAATCGCAGCCCTTGAGCCGCTTCACATGAAGTTCTTTAGTTGTCACGTTTACGTCGGAAAGCCTCATTGCACACAATTCCGAAACTCGGAGACCGTGGCGAAACATCAGAAGCAACATGCAATAGTCTCGCGTCGGATTGCGTGAATTGGTTGGATCCTGACTGGCAGCCAAAAGCTTACCTAACTCTTCCTGTGTCAGATATTCGCGGGTTCGTTTTCGTTGACCATTTAATGAAATTCCCATGCTTTTAATACGACATTTTTGCGGTGCAATTTAACAAGTGTTTAATGTTTTTTGTTTAATGTTCGAGAGTAGCGAATTCGAACCGATCGGCTTCCAGACTTGATTCACGATGGGTAAGTAGAGATACTGATATCTAAACATTAAACAAACCAGCTACTTTGTTTCATGTTTAGCTCAGCGTTTTGATAGACGAGTTGTTTCAGGCGCGCCCACAGGCACCGCAAAAACCAGCCAAGCAACGAGCGTTTTATTTGCCGAAGATACCGGATAAGCGATTCAAAAGACGAGCATCGAATCAGGAGCAGAAGTGATCCCGCCTATTGGCCAAAGAACCTTGCTTGGTCCGGTTAACAGTGATCTCTTTCACTCACGCAGACTGGCCCATTAGTGCTCCGAGAGACCCATCGTCTCTGAGAATATCGTAACCCATTCCACGAGCAACGCCTGCCATTCGGACTCACTTTGCGGGATAACCGACAACTTGTGATAGTCGGATGCAATTGAGCAGGGTGAGCATCCGATGACGCCGAGTTGGCCTCATCGATACGAGCCGGGATGGATCTGGCATTTGGCGCAAAAGAACGGCATCGGCTTCATCATAATGTGGCTCCTGTGGATCAATGGTGAGCCTTTGTCGCGGAAAGCAATGCCAGAGCGCCAAAAAGTTCCAAAAAGGGTCACCCACCGGGGGAGGGGGTTGACTGCCGCCACGAGCCAGTTGGGCGGACCGGTCAGAGCGCTCGGAAAATTTTTCTGGTGTCAAGAAGGGGCGAGGCGAAAGAGGAGAATAGAGACGATGGGGTTTAATTGGGATGGAGAGCGGTCCGGAGGAGGCGCACTTGAGTTGTCGGAGTACACCACTACGGGCGTGGGCGACGATTTTGCCCCAGAGGCTAGATTCCCAGTGATCGTGGAGTGGGCTGCCTGAAGGGTCTGATTAAGCGAGGACCAGCACCGTTCCAATCTCTTGTAGAACCTGCCACGCTTCCGGCGGCTATGTTCGCTTTCCCGCAAGTTTCACAAGAGTAAAGATTCATATGGTGTGTAAGGGAACAAATGGCTGGTGAAAAATTTTAACCACCGGGCGTCGCCAGAAATGAATCGAATGAGTCCTAAATTCTTACCGATCGATCAATTGTAAGAGCGGCTTCGCTGTTCCTCCTGATACCGCGGTTCGTCCAGAGCCATCTTGCGGAGGAATCCGCGGGCTTTCATCGCCTTGGAAAAGCTCGATTCGAGCACCGTTTTGCAGGCGCCCGGTTTCGGCGATTACGCCGAGAAGCCCAACAAAGATCGGCCTCTTGTTGATAGGTGCCGGCAAAGGTTTGCCGCAGTTCACAAGTTGGTTCCTCGTCGCCAGCATGAGATTGAACCTGTCCGTTCGTGCTCACAATCTCGGTGCAGTCGATGACCTGGAGCGTGGAAAATCAGTTGCTGCGCGTCCGCGAATCCAATCCACTCGGCATCAGGAATGCCGAATTTCACAAGCTCGCCGAGCGGAGCTTTCAAGGTGACACCTAATGCGAAATAAACGGAAACCAGGCCGACTGGCGCGCTAGGCTTGGCGTTCTTGCTTCGTAGGTGATGAACGATTACGATAAATTTTCCCGCTTTCGTCGTTCATGCTATTAGCCGGCATGCCGTTCCAGGAATTCGTCTAGCGAGATCCTATCGATCAACCGAATTCCCTTTCGTGAACCTTTCCCCTGGACGGAGACCGCTTTTATTTGGCCGTCCGTAAACAGTTCATAAAGCTTGCTCCGGCTGATCCCTGAGTAAGCGACAGCGTGAGGTACTCGCAACCAGCGCGGTGCGAGCATCGAAGAGCAGTAAGTACCCTCAAGTATTTCTCTGGATGTCATGCGTACAGATTCGCAGAAACAAAAAAGCCGTGCACAATGACAAACTGGCCCCGTTTTGTCACCGTGTAGAAAACTATTGCTTTTTCCCCTGCGGCAAGCGCGAAGGTGGGAACCTCAGTTTGATCCCAAGATCGTGGAGAAAAAGGCGGGACCAGTTAACATTGGGAAGTTCGCGAACTTTGAGGTTGGGCGCCTTTGATAACCGCCGAGTTTCCTCCCAAAGCTCGATCGCGCGTTTCCTGATCAGAACCGCCGTCAGGCCTTTTTTGTTGCTGCATTCTTCCTCAAACAGATCACACGCCATAATAACGTGTAGGGCAGCTATTTTGTTGTCGCTCCATTGCTCCGGATCTGATAACTCCAAATCGTAAATCTTGATTGCGTCAAGCAAGGATTGGAGTAAGCCAGTGTTGCCGGTTTTGATCGCTTCTAACAGTATTATTACGTCTGATTGCAGGCCGGCCGACGGATCGTTGATTATTTCGAGCCACTTAGCTTGGTGTTCTTCCTCGTGCATGATGTCTTGAACAGTAATTGGGCCATCTGCTTGCTCTTTAGGCGGATCGCTTAGGAGGGTTCTGAATCTTCGGACCCTGCGTATATTCCAGGCAAGATCCCGCAATTCTTTGACGAGTTTGGCACCCGGCTTGTAAATAGGGTTTGGCTCCCGGACTTTTATACCCCTCGGAAGTAGAGCCTTACGTTGGGTCTTGCGCATAAATCCTGGGCGGTGTGTCAGCGGTCACACTCAAAGAGCTGGCAATGCGTCCACCGCTTTTGAAAGAGCTTCGCGACCGACATGCGTGTAGTGCCTTGAGATTTCGACTGAATCATGGCCGACCAGCTCCATTACGGCTGCTTCGGGAACCTGAGCATCACGCAGCAGCGAAACTGCCGTATACCGCAAACAGTGGAAGCTCAGCTCGAGAGACCCACGCTTCCTGTCACGGCCAATTCCACGTGACTGATGCGGAAGCCTCGGTCGAAGACCTGCTGCCGCCAACAAATCGCCGAATTGCGCGCTCAAATGACGGACGCGTTTGTCTTTTGCAAGTGTCGCAAAAGCTCGCGGATGAACCGGGCCCTGGGGCCGGCCGGCGACCGAGAGATGATTTAGAATATGCGTCCGCAGCGGATCTGCTAGAGGGATGGTAAGCCGCTTGCCACGCTTACGGGTAATGAGATAAATCTCGTTGCGCCCAAGGTCGATATTGGTCCACGTGAGAGCCGCCAGGTCGCCCAGGCGTTGACCGGTATAGAGTCCAAAAAAAATCAGTGATTGCCACTCGTCATCTGCAATCTGCAGGACCCGCCGAAGTTCTTCGATTGTAAATGGGCGTCGGCCCAGCGCCTGAGAGTCGCTCTTAAGAACGGGGACAAATTCGGCTGGATCGATATCGATGTATCCGTCGCGACGTGCCGCCCGGAACAGCATCTTTATCGTTTTGAGGTCGTTATTTGCAGTTTTGGCCGAAACCTTTGGAACCAATGAATCGCGGAAACCTACGATTGACCGCTTCTCGATTTCGCACAGGTCTGCGTCGGCGCGTTCTCCCAGGAAGCAGAGGAACTTGTTGATACCTTTTTGGTACAATTCGTAAGAAGCCGGTTTACACTCGAGCTTTTTTTGGCCAAGCCAGATTGCCGCGTGTGTTTTTACGCTGGAATGCGGCAGGCTTTCGCCAGATACCTGGCGGTAGATTTCATTGACGGCTTCGCGGATTCGTCGGGCGTTCATTTTGCGCTTGGAAACCTGCTCTAGAGTATCGGGACATCTTCCGGTGTTGCGACAACGGCCTATATGCTCGTCGCCTTTAACAGAGATAAAAGTCTTCGTGCGTCAGTCGACGCCGAAGGATTCGAATGACTACGGGTCTAAGCACCAGTGGTACATTTCTCCCTTATCACCCTGGCGGAAATGGATTTGCTATTGCTTCTCCCAGGGTAGCAATGTTCTCACCGGATGATAAGTACTTAGTAATAGCGAATGATATAACGTTTGATATTTTTAAAGTAGATAAGGCGGGAAATTATTCTGAGATGGGACCAGAAACAGCTAGGAACGGCATGGTTGTTGAAACGCTACCGTCAGGGACTTGAGAAACTTACGATTACAGACGATGACGTAGCTGTGTTTACAGGCAGAGACGGCCAAGAGACTAAAATCCGGCTGGTTCGATAACGATCATCGCACGGATCGCAACGCACCAGGATACGATTACGGCGTGTTTTAGGGTCCGACCCTGCCCATGGTATTGCCCAGAAAAGAAAGAACGCCTACCAGCGGGGGAAAGCTAGTAGGCGTTCAGGTTTACGGCCGGAAGGATATGTCACCCGACCATGCTTTTTCAAGTGCAAAATGGAACCCGCGTAAAAATTCGGCTTCCTAAAATGCCACAGGATGCGTTTTCTGTGGGTGTCCGCTATCATGACCTTCGGGAATCTTGCCGCAAACGCAGGCGCTGAACACGTGCTGCGGCGGCACACGATTCGTCACGCGGCTGACCAGTCAGCCGAAGCCGTACCAGTTGCCATCATGCTCGCGCCGCAGTTCTTCTTTGGATTCCTTCATTGGACTTATTGTTGTGACTGAGTGCTAACTCTTCTCATTTGACGATAATGAACTGCGGGTATGTGGTGGCCGAGACATTCACAGAGAGTCCCGTACCGGTCCATTTCCATCCGGCTACATCAGTGGACGTATTCTCTACTGGATCATACAGAACGACCTTCTGCGGATTGGGGTGAGTAATCGTAAGGGTTGTTTGCTGCGATGGACCTTGATCACTAGACCACCCGGCATTCCAGAACCCAATAACCGAATAAGATCCGTCCGCCGTATCGAATCCGTAAGCTCGCTCGATCGCTGGACTAGACGTCACTGCATGATGAGAGGCTGGGATGCCTGAAACGATATCTATCACCCTTTGGATGTAGTAATAGATCTGCTTTTTGTTGCCATTCTGGTTGATGAAGCCGTAGTTTGTATATCCAGCGTCGCCGCTGGGCTGCCCAGGCTCATCAATGGCAGTGTACATAAACGTGTGAGTAACGCCGAGAGCTAATGACATAATCAGCCTCCTCATAGCCCAGATGCCACATTGCGCCTGCGAGTTTTCGCCCCCGTTCCAAATGCCGTTGGTCTGACCCCATTCTGTTTCCCATATCGAAGGAGGCACACCGTATTTCCGCGCCCAAGCCTGTAACATTTGTACTTGGCTAGAGTAGGTTCCAGCCGCGTCCGCTGTCGCGATTCCGTCACCTGCCAGCGCGTTGGAATTATTTGGCGTCAGCTCCAAATAAAGCCCGGTGCTGTAGGGATGGTTGGTATATCCATCTAGCGGCATACCGTTCTGGATCTCGCAAAAGGTACTAGGCACACTCGCGCCACCGCCAATCACCAGCATCGCGGGGTTAACTGCCTTGACCGATTTGTAGGTAGCGTTCGCAATCGCGGCGTATTCAGCTTCCCATGCTGGTTCCGGCGATGCGTAGTTCCGGCTCCCGCCGTAGTACTGGTAAAAAGCTTTGCCACCCACAGTCTGGATGTCGGGCTCGTTAAGTACCTCGATCGCTTTAACGCTGGCAAGCGTCGGGTCTGCCATCAATGTTCGGGTCACAAACGCTGCAACCCGTGCAACCTCGTCTGGAACGCTCCATTGGCTTAAGCATAAAACAACCTTTAGATTGTTCTGGGTCGCTAGCCGAATCCAAACTAGATCATGAGCCGGGAATACGAGGTTTTGTTGTGGTGTCCAATTGTTCCCTAAGTTAGCCCCATCAACTTCGGCTATCGGTATCCCGTCCCTGATCCATCCAGCGCCGAGTTCTTTGATCATCGGGATCAAGAGCACTGGGTCTTGTGTTTCGGTTGATCGACCAAAGCCGGTCGATACTCCGAAGCGGCCATCCGCTTGCGCGAGTTTCCACGGCATAACGGATGCCGCGCAGAATATGACGAAGAACAACGTTTTCATGGTTTTCTTTATTGTTAAATGGAGAAGTTTTTAGACACTAGTGGCTCTGGACATCCGCCGGGAAAGGCTGTAGATGGCACCTCGGTTCTTCGCCGGACTCTTTAAAAAGCTTGCACAGTAGCGCAGGAACGCTCGGAGGGAGGTGTTTGGGTATAGGAAAGGAAAATGCGCTACCTTCAACGGTAGCGCGACGAAATAGAGGTGAAGCGAATTTAACGACGCACTTCTGCGTAACCGGAGCCTTGTGAATCCTGAATCGAGACGGCAAAGTATTCACTATTAGGAAAGACATTCAGTCCGCTGAGCGCGATATTGCGTGCTATGGAGTCCAGATTGCGATCCTCTAAGTATTCGCCAGAAAACAACCTTGGCGGAATGCGGAGCAAGGTAAACCTGTGCTCTCGGTCCACAAAGTGATCTGACGGAACTCAGGAAGTAGTTTTCTCCCGGAATCGTCGCGCACCGTCTGCGCTTGAGATTTGCTGGTGGTCAAGCTAACCGCCGTCATTAGAATGATAGCAATGATGGTTTTCATAAATACTGGTATCTCCATAATCGACACGTTCTTGTTGTCCTTTAGCGCAAGGGGAGCAAGCGATCATTGTTCTGGACATCGCGCCCATGCAGTAGACGATGAAATAACCGGCTGAACCGCCTTGCTTCAGATCCGACCGCTCGCTCAAGACAAGATTCCAGCAGATGCACGAGGTCTGCTCGGCGAAGAAATGGTAATCGCCAATCGAACTCCGATTGCGGCACTTGAGACAAGAAACGGCCAATTTCCAAGCTCGGGGCGTATATCAACCCTGGCCATGAAGATTGCCTTTGTATGTCCGCCGATACCAGGACACCTCAATCCAATGACTACGCTGGCCCGCCAGCTTCAGTCACGGAACCATGACGTAGTATTCATCAGTTTGCCGGACGGTGAGTCTTCGGTGCGCGCTGCTGGCTTAACGTTTATCCCCTGTGCCGTAAAAGAGTTCCCAGCCTGCTCACTCAAGGAACGCTTCCGCCAGCGCAGTAAGCTTCAGGGAGAGGAAGCGCTGCAGTTTATATTACAGAATGCTGCCGACAGGACGGAAGCAATATTGAATTCATTACCGTCGATCCTAACTGCAGCCGCGGTGGATGCAGTCGTACTCGACACCGTTCTGTTCTACACCGAGTTAGTGCCGATGAGCCTTGGTATCCCGTATGCCCACGTCGCAGACGCGCTGCACTTCGACTACTCGGGCAATACACCAATCTGTTTCTATGACTGGCCCCACGAGAGTACCCCTGCAGCTCTGGCCAGGAACCAAAAGGGCGTCGAGAGCTTCTTCGAAACGCTGGCGCTAACCATCGCAGTCGGTAGGGCATATGCAAAGCGGGTCGGTCTCGATGTCGACTGGGACAACCCTTCCGCCACGATCTCGAAGCTGGCCTGGATCACGCAGTGTCCTCGGGAATTTGACTTTGCAAGTTCGCATTGGCCACCGCAGTTCCACTATACCGGGCCTTTCCACGATGGCGCCGGCCGCATGGAAGTCGATTTCCCGTGGGAGCGACTGACAGGTGAACCCCTCATTTATGCGTCAATGGGAACATTGCAGAACGGCCTAACCGACGTGTTTCGCACGATTACTGCGGCGACCGCGAAGCGTAAAGGGTTTCAAGTTGTGCTTTCCATTGGCGATCAGATCGATCCGGAACAGATCGGACCGTTCCCGAGCAACACCATCCTGGTCAAACGCGCACCGCAATTGGAACTGCTCAAGCGCGCCTCGGTCTGCATCACCCATGCCGGACTGAACACGGCGTTGGAAGCGCTCGCTCAAGGCGTTCCTCAAGTTGCGATCCCAGTTACCGTTGATCAGCCCGGTGTTGCTGCCAGGATCGCTGAGAAGAAAGCCGGACTGTTTGTACCCCTGAAAGAGCTGAACGTATCCCGCCTTACGCTTCTCCTTGACCAGGTGCTCACCGACTCTACCTATCGCGATAATGCACGTAATTTCCAGAAAGTGATTGCCGAAACCAATGGACTTTCTAAAGCAGCCGATTTGCTGGAACGAACGTTCGGAGTTGCTCAGGAAGACCAACAGTCACAAAATCGGAGGAGCGGCTATAAGGATGGAGTTTCCTAAGTGAGACCGAAGTCGGTCGCGGCCCAGCCGTGGTGTGCTCGTATCGGAAGTACTGCCTTTATCGAATGACCGCTACAGCGTCACGCAAAAGCGAGATCAATTCTTCCCCGTCGTCCAGACTTAAGGTAACGCTTTGCGCGCCCTGTCGGATGACGATTTGATGGTCGCGCTCGCGCACTAACACCGTTGGGAAATGATTATCCATCTTACTAATCAGATATCGGCGATTATCACCTGCTCCTTAGCGATGGGCGTGATGTTAGGCTGGCACACAGCTTGAGTATTTGCCGTTAGTTACAGAATTTCTTAGTTCTATTTCTGCTGGGTGAATCCGGAACAAAGGATGTCCACCTCGCTTGCTTCGTTGAACGTTTGGCGGCCAAGAGCTGTGCATCCCCGGACGTTCTTAATACAGTAGAAACAGAAGCGAGATACATTTGGCGGGTCGCACACCCATTGTCCTCTTGAGCGCATCACCTCAGACAACGACGCAAAAACCCAGCGCATTTCTTACCATCTTCTCGGCTGGCATAGCAGCCGGTGTTTTGGATATCACGGCTGCCTTTGTAACGTGGGCGCCTCGGGGAATCAGGCCGGCCCAAATTTTGCGTGGTATCGCTAGTGGGCTGCTTGGTCCGAAATCCTTTGACGGTGGTTGGCAGACCGCACTGCTCGGAACGGTACTGCATTTCGTGATCGCCTTCTCGGCCGCCGGCGCATTTTATGGCGTAAGCCGCAGACTCATATTCCTGACGCGACGTCCGATTTTCTCCGGCGCTTTGTATGGGATCGCAGTCTACTTCTTCATGTACTGGGTTGGGGCGGTTTCTCGGAGCCGCGCGAGCGCAGCAGCCAAATCGTCGATCCGCGTCGGCTTGCTCAGATAGTCGTCCATTCCCGCAGCAATGCATTTTTCTCGGTCACCTTCCATGGCGTTGGCCGTCAAGGCGACGATGTGAGTTTGCGGTTTTGCCTGACCGTTATGGGCCGACTCACGCTCGCGAATACGTCGCGAGGTCTCGTATCCCTCCATTTTGGGCATGTGGCAATCCATAAAGATGACGTCGTAACGTGTGCGTTCCAAGGCGCTCAGGACTTCTATGCCATTGGCAACGATGTCAGCTTCGTAGCCGAGTTTTCCGAGCTGCAAAAGCACTACTTTTTGATTCACCGGATTGTCTTCGGCCAACAGTATTCGCAGCGGGCCATAGACCGGGCTAACCAAGACCGCCGGGACGGTGGGCGCTTTGCTGGGAGGCCGCGAAGACGGAGATGTCGGGGCTTCGCTAAATATACGAACAAGACAATCAAACAACCTGGCTTCCTTCACCGGTTTGAACAGGCATTCGGAGATGCCGGCGTCTTGCATGACGCGAGGGTCGAGGCGGAGCCCAAGCGAAGTGAGCATGATTTTTCGGGTGCTCAGCAACATCGGATCAGACTGCATGGCGCGCGCGAGAGCTAAGCCGTCCATGCCGGGCATCTGCATATCCAAGATCGCTAAACGGTATGGAGTACCGGATGCTGCGGCACTACGGAGTAGCTGCAGAGCTTTTTCCGCGGAGGGTGCGTAGTCGTGACGCATGTCCAATGCGGCAAGCTGATAGTGCAGCACGCGGCCGTTGGTCGCGTTGTCATCCACAACCAGCACTTTCATTTTTGTAAGACCATCCACGCGCTGTTGTTTCAGGCTGATTGGCGCAACCGAGTCCTTCAATGTGACCGTGAACCAGAACAACGATCCGCGGTTTGGTTGGCTGTCTACTCCGATTTCTCCCCCCATCATCTCCACGAGACGTTTGCAGATGGCCAAACCGAGCCCGGTACCGCCGTATTTGCGGGTAGTCGATCCATCAGCCTGGGTGAAAGCTTGAAAGAGCCGCGTTTGTGCCTCGGGAGCAATGCCGATGCCGGTATCAAGGACTTGAAACCGCAGGGTTACCTGCTGTGCGTCCCTGCAATCTTCAGAGACGTGGAGCACGACCTCGCCATACTCGGTGAATTTAATGGCATTGCCAATCAAATTTGTAAGGACCTGGCGAATTCGCCCGGCGTCGCCACGAAGGCGAGTAGGAGTGTTCGGTGGGAGAAGCCCTGCTACTTCGAGACCCTTGGCCTGAGCGGGTTCCGCCAGCAACTCCAGCGTATCTTCGATAATCTGCCGTAGGTCGAGATCTTCCTCCACCAGGGATAGTTTGCCTGCCTCAATCTTTGAAAAGTCAAGGATGTCATTGAGGATAGTCAGCAACGATTCAGCGCTCCCGCTGACCGTTCGGGCAAACTCGCGCTGTTCGGGCGTCAAATCGGTATCGAGCAACAGATCGGTCATGCCAATGACGGCGTTCATTGGCGTCCGGATCTCGTGGCTCATGTTGGCGAGAAACTCCGATTTAAGTTGCGCCGATTCGACTGCGGCGTCTCGTGCGCGAGCGAGTTCCGTCTCCACCTGTTTGCGTTCGGTTATGTCTTCCGCTGTTCCGACGTAGCCGACCAGTTCATTCGGCGTGGTATGCATCGCCTTAGCTCGGGCACGCACCCAACGGAGCTGCCGGTCCAGCGTTATCACGCGGTATTCGGAATCGAAATCGCTGCCGAATTGAGCACCGATTCGCCATTGCCGCAATACGTTCTCCCGGTCATCTGGGTGGAGGGCATTGACCCATCCTTCGCCGAGACTTTGTTCGAAGGACAATCCCGAAATTTCCGTCCAGCAGCGGTTCACGTAAACCCAGCGGCCGCGGCCATCGCTTTGATAAATCCCAATCGGCGCGGTGGCACTGAGTTGGCGAAACCTTTCCTCGCTCGCGGCTAGTTCGGCCGTTCGCAGGAGGACTTTGGATTCGATGGCAGCGTTAACGGTCTGAAGCTCGGCTTGGTGGGCCGCGACGTGGCGCATTTCGCGGAGGCTCTGGCGAATGGAGAGAAAGAGGAAAAAATCTTCGAAAAGCACCCATCCGCCATGCTCAAGGGCTCGCGCGAAACCGGCGGCGTGTACGCCAAATACTGATTCGGGCCAGAAGGCGCCTCGCAATAGATGATCAACCACGACCACCGCTGATCCGGTGACCAATACGCGCCAGTCCCGGTAAAACGCGAGAAATGCCAGGGAGCCAAAGACGTGGAAATGTGTTTCGATCCGCCCGCCGGTAAGATGAATGAACAATGCCGAGGTGAACATCTGTGCGATCGCCACGGCGTGGCGGGTCAACACGTGGCCTGGCCATTTCCAGATCAGCAGTACCGGAAAGGAGCAGATCACTCCACCGAGAAAGATAGCCGCCCATACGTGCGGGTGAATCTCACTGGTTGTACCGACCCACGCGCGCGGCGAAATCCAGATCGCCATGGCTATGCCCGCGAGCCATTGAAGCACTAGTAAACGAGCGAAGAGAGAGTCAGTTTGACGGTAAATGCTATTTTGCTGCGAGACGAAGCATTCCTCCGTCCGCAGAGCTATTGCTTCGTTCGCCGTCATGGCATTCGGGAGGTAGACTCACTGAAAAGCGGACAACCGCCCGAATGGGCGAGAAGAACGGCGAGCTCACTAATGCTCGCTTGCGAACAAGGGCACCTCGGATGGACAAACATGACGAGAGTCGATGCTCCTGGCGTGCGCTGAAGTGTCGATGATGCGGGCCATCGATCAGGAGAGGCGCCCTCTTTTCCCGCCGTGATGCTGTAAAGCCAGAGCGCAGCTCTCCCCGCCCAGGCGAGGGACAACCACAATATGAAAACGATCGGTAAAGCAAGGGATCCCGCTTTTTCCGGCTCAGCAGGTACTGCGACTTGCATGATGTATCTATCGACAACCGCTGCGGCCGGTTTAGAATTTTCATAATTACTAGGGACGCAAGCACTTCAGCGTGCCGCCCAGAACAGGCAAGCCCAAACACCCTTCACTCCAATCCGCCAACCAGACATGCAGTTGTTTAAATTACCAGGTGGACGATTGCCAATGCCCGAGCGACAGAACACTCATGGCTACTCCTCTTACTCGACGACTCGGAGCACATGAAACTCCAGCGATCGGACTGGGCTGTTGGGCGATCGGTGGCCCGTTCTGGTTTGGTAGCCAACCGCTCGGCTGGGGCGAAGTGGACGATAAGGAATCAGTTGCCGCCATTCATAAAGCGCTCGATCTCGGGGTCAGGTTTTTCGATACGGCAAACATTTACGGATGCGGACATAGCGAACGGGTTCTCGGGAGCGCTCTTAAAGGGGTCCGAGAGCAGGTGATTGTCGCCACCAAATTCGGCAACACCTTCGATGAGTCCGCTCGGCAGAAGACCGGTCAAGACGCTTCTCCGGAAGGAATTCGTAGGGCCTGCGATGAAAGTCTACAACGGCTAGGCACGACCTATATCGACCTCTATCAGTTTCATTTGAACGATTACGATCCAAAGAAGGCCGTTGAAGTACTCGGAACGCTCGAGGAGTTGGTAGCCGCCGGCAAGATCCGCTCCTACGGTTGGAGCACCGATTTTCCGGAACGCGCCAAAGTGTTTGCCGAAGGAAAACACAATGTCGCCGTTCAGCACGAACTCAGTGTCTTCTTTGATGCGCCGGAGATGCTGCGATTTTGTGAGGAGCGGGGTCTCGCCAGCATCGATCGTTCTCCACTTGCCATGGGGTTGCTAACGGGCAAGTTCGATGGGAGATCGCGACTAGGCACGGATGACGTTCGTGGGATACAGCCGGAGTGGCTTCGCTATTTTGACCAGGGTCAACCCAAACCGGAGTGGCTGGCTCGCATCGCCGCAATCCGAAAGATTCTCACCAGCGAAGGAAGAACGCTGACGCAGGGCGCTCTGGCCTGGATTTGGGCTCGAAGCCCGCAGACGATCCCTATCCCGGGTTTTCGCACAGTGAAACAGGTGGAAGAGAACATCGCCGCACTTCGATTCGAACCACTTAGCGACAGCTCAGTCCAAGAGATTGCCGGCCTGCTGGCAACGCAAAATCGTCACGATAATGCGTCAGATTTATCGGCTACTGCAACTTCGGTTCGCGAAGGAAAGTGAAAAATCATTTCTTCGCGTAACAAAGCTCGATCAAAATGTTACCGTGGCACGCCTTGGGATAACACCAGCAGCCCAGTACTTTGCCGCGCAGCTCAGATAACTTCGCAAGCAAGTCCGGCCGTTTTAAAATGTAGCTCCGATACTCATTGACGGCCCGGTCATGATTGGTCTTTCGGCCCTTGGCCGGATTAAACCAGGGTGAGCGCTGGTAAGGGGTGTGACGCACCGCGTCGCCAATGTAAACAAAGCGACCGGACTCTTCGGCCCACTTGATCAGATCTTCGTCCGCGCGACGGCCTTTGGTTTTTCTGACGTTGACGATAACGGAACCGCCCGCCTCAACCGTTCTTTTTCTTTCAAGTTCGTCAGGTCTCACGGGAGGAGCGATAGCCGATAGCCGATAGCCAAGGACGATTGCGGTGACAACGAACATAGAACATCCGAGCGTCGTTGGATGTTCCCTAAACCCTTTTTTCGAAACAGACTGCCGTGGCATCGTTTTCGAACGGAGGAAAGTTTGGTACACGATAAAACCCGGATTTGCCGTAGAGCGCGATCGATTCCGGCTGCTTTACACCAGTTTCCAATCGGATGGCGTCATACTCAAAATCCCGGGCAAACCGCTCGAGTTCTTCCAAGATTTTCCTGGCGATTCCGCGACCGCGTTCACCTGGCACAACAAACATCCTCTTTATCTCTGCTACTTCGTCCTCGATTGGAACCAATGCGCCGCACCCGACCGCTTTCCCTTCCAATCTCACCACCAGAAAGGTGCTTCTTGGAACTGATACTAAATTAGGGTCGAAATAGCCGACGTCGGCTGGAGGCTCATCGTAGCGTTTTCGAATCTCTTCGATAAATGCGGACAAGAGCCCCTGGGCTTCCGGCGATCGGGGATCTTCGGGCTCAATGGTAATAGTCATGAGCGGTAACTCTCCAAAATCGGTTGGACTGCTGACCTTTCCTTTTTTCCGTTTAAGCGCCCCAGAGGGACCCAGAATCATAGAGATTAATCGAGACTTGGTTAGAAGTCAGCGGCGTTTTCGGTGGCAAGCCATTCGCGTCAACATAATAGGTCGTTGGCAGGAGGGCACAAAGGCTGGGTCCGAGGCCTATCCCCACACTACTGCGCCTTAGGTTAGAGCAGATAGCCAGCCGCCGAACCGCTACCGAGATTCGTTTTTCCTTTACATTTCTTGTGTTGGTGGGTCTACCTGTTGCACGCAGATTGGGCGCAACGGCCCGCCGAATGGATTCGCGTCGGAGGCAAAGGCTTTCGCTCAGTCCGCGCGGTCCGCGAGCCGGAGCAATTGAACCTGCCATGAAGCTGCCTAACATTTTTGAGAAAGAGGTAATTCCCCAATCGTTTTCTGCCGGAAGCGTCATTTTTGCGGAGGGGGAACAGGGGGATTCGATGTTCGTCGTTAAATCGGGTGAAGTTGATATTTATATTCACGATCACCTGGTCGAGACCGTAGGTGTTGATGGTTTTTTTGGCGAAGTTGTACTCGTTGATCATGTTTCACGCAGTGGCACTGCGATCGCAAAAACGGATTGTACGTTGATCCCGATCAACGAGCGGCATTTTCTGTTTATGGTTGAAGAGACGCCTTTTTTTGCGTTGGCGGTTCTACGAGCGATGTCCTCTCGGCTTCGCCGGCATAACGAGATTACCGCCGGGTGATTTTTAGGTCCGTTACCGCTGCTCTTCTGCCAAAATTTTGGAATTGATCGGAGGCGCATCGCTTGCGACGCCCGGAAACTATCCAGCGCACCGAGGAATCGAGCGCAAGGATCCTAGAGCGTTATAGCGCTAATATAATCAAGGGTACTTCGCAGGAGCCGCAAGCAGCTCCCTCCGAGCGCTGGGTCGTTCCGCCTTCTGGCGGAAGAACGGAGGCCATTCTGCTACCGTAGTTATCCAAAAAGAGATTAGCAAACAAAGTTGCCATTGTAACTGGAGGTGGCAGCGGAATCGGAAAAGCGATCGTGCAGCGCTTTTTTATAGAAGGGGCTCGACTGGCCATCGCCGATCGCGATACCGGCGCAGCGGCCGCGTTGGCCGAAGAACTCAGTCGGGACGCGTTTAGCGTTCCTTGCGACGTAACGGATCAGAAGTCGATTGATAACCTGGTAAGAACTACAGTCGAAACGGCGGGATCCATCGATATCCTGGTCAATTGTGCCGCAATCTATGCGCTTACGCCGATTACGTGGTTGCCCAAACCTACGGCGTCGATGGAGGCAACTGGATGGCGTAGCAGAAAATGCGGATTGCGGAATCCGGAATGATAGGAGGCTTCCCCAACCTGCTGTTCCGCATTCCGCATTTTAGAGGGGTTGCTTTGTCGGCTGCTCTTTGTAAAGGATTATGCAAAGCTTTTCACAGAGCTTTCAAAAACGAAAACCCCCCTAGAAAAATGCGTATCCCAATTAATCGCGCAGCAATAGCTGCGCTCGTTGTTCTCTGTTCGGCCTTTAATGGCCAGGTTCGCGCCGCGAATGAGGAGGTCGCAGTCGTGGTCAAAATCGGCGGCATTCCGTGGTTCAATGCTATGGAAAAAGGTATCCAGAAGGCTGGAAAGGAAGATGGTCTTAACGCTTATATGATCGGTCCGACGAGTGCTGATCCCGCCCAACAGGTGCGCGCGGTGGAGGATTTGATCGCTAAAAAAGTGAAGGTGATCGCGGTAGTACCCAATGATGCCAAAGCGCTCGAGCCGGTTTTCGATCGCGCCAAGGAAGCCGGCATCCAGGTCATTACTCACGAGTCGCCCGGGCAAAAAGGAGCCTTGTGGGATATCGAAATGATCGACAACAAAGAGTTCGGCGAACTCCACATGAAGAGCCTTGCGAAAGCGATGGGAGAGGAAGGCGAATATATTGTCTACGTGGGCTCGCTTACTGTGCCGCTCCACAATTTGTGGGCTGATGCCGCGATTGCCTACCAAAAAGAGCACTATCCCAAAATGAAGCTTGTCGCTGATCGTTTCGGGGTCGCGGAAAGCGTAGACGACAGCTACAAGACCGCCGTCGATATGATGCTTGCGCATCCCAATCTGAAGGGGATCCTCACGTTCGGCAGTCTCGGCCCCATCGGTGCGGGCCGTGCTCTTAAGGAAAAGAGCAAAATCGGAAAGATCGCCCTGGTCGGGGCATGTGTGCCTTCGCAGGGGCAGAAACTTATCAAGGAAGGTGTAATCCTCGACGGCTACATTTGGAACCCGGAGCAAGCCGGTGAAGCCATCGTAAATCTAGCCAAAATGTTAGTTGACGGAACATCCATCACAGATGGCGTTGAGATTAAAGGGCTGGGCAAGGCGACGGTCGATGAGACCACGCACGTGATCCGAGTGATCAAATATCAGCCGGTTAACAAGGACACGGTCGACCAACTTGTTGCGCTGGGCCTCTAGGGTATAAATCCCGTGAGCCGCAATGATTGAGCCACGCGAGCTTGCCGAGCACGACCCGTCTGAGGCGACTCCCGCATTCATCGAGATGCTGGGTATAGGCAAGCGTTTCGGAGGGGTCCGTGCTCTGAACAACGTCGACTTCACGGTTCGTCCCGCGGAAATCCACTGCCTTGCCGGTGAGAACGGGTGCGGCAAAAGTACGCTGATCAAGATTCTTGCCGGCGTTTATGCCCCGGACGAAGGGCAAATCGTTATCGACCGGCAAACGCATTCGCACCTGTCGCCCGCTGCGTCCCAGCGCGCGGGCGTACAGATTATCTATCAGGATCTTTCGCTATTTCCGAATCTTTCCGTGGCCGAAAACATTGTGTTCCGGCATCACGTCGAGAAGCCGGCCAAACTAGTTCGGCGACTCGAGATAATCAGACACGCCGGAGAAGTGATGGTGCGGCTCGGGGTCGATCTGCCACTGGAAGAAATAGTCGGCCAATTGCCAATCGCTGTCCGCCAACTCGTTGCGATCTGCCGTGCGCTGGCGGCGGAAGCTCGTCTAGTGGTGATGGACGAACCGACGGCATCGCTCACCCATCACGAGATCGACGCTCTGCTGGAGACGGTGCACGGCCTCAAGGCGCACAGGATCGCTACGATTTTCGTTAGTCACAAGCTGGAAGAAGTTATGAGTATCGCGGAGCGCGTCACCGTGTTGCGAGACGGCAATAGAGTCGGAACTTACCCGGCGGGCGAGGTTGACCGTTACCGATTGGCGGAGCTGATGACCGGCCGAAAGTTTTTCATGGCATCCCGCAAACCGGCCTTTTCGAGCGGAGCAGCCCCCATTCTGGAGGTCAGCGGATTGACCAGGCGCGGCCATTATGAAGAGATCGATCTTGTTTTGCATCCCGGGGAAATTCTTGGAATCACCGGCCGGCTAGGTTCCGGGCGGACAGAGCTCGCACTTTCCCTATTTGGTATGAACCCTCCCGATGCCGGCAAGATCCGGATCGCAGGGAAGCCTGTTCGCCTGCCGACGAATCGGGCGGCGATCCGCCGCGGGATCGGATATGTTCCCGAGGACAGACTCTCGCTCGGACTCGTGATGCCGCAATCGATTGCCGACAACATCATCGTTTCCGTCTTGCGCAGGCTGACCGGGGTCTTCGGCCTGATTGACCGCAGGCGACGGCGCAAGACAATCAATCGTTGGATCGAGGAGTTACATGTGAAAACCAAGGCCCTCGATCGGCCTGTCCAGGAGTTGTCGGGCGGCAATCAACAACGGGTCGTACTCGCCAAATGGCTTGCGACCGACCCGCGGATACTGATCCTTGACTCCCCGACGGTTGGCGTCGATGTCGGAGCTAAGGAAGGCATTTTCCAAATTGTTGATGCTCTGGCCGCCCGCGGAATGGCCATCATTCTCATCTCTGATGAGGTAGAAGAAGTTTTGCATGAAAGCCATCGCGTTCTGGTGATGCTATCTGGGCGGATCACTGCGACGTTTGATCCGAGGCAGGTAAGCGAACAGGAGCTTCGGGAGGCGATTAATGCGTAACTACTTCGCCCGAATCCTTCGTCGTCACGATGTCCAACTCGGCGTCATTATTTTGATGATGGCGATTTTTTTCTCCGCCCGATCTCCGGGATTTCTAACCTTGGGAAACGCCATGGACCTGCTGGAGAGTTATTCAGTCAGCGCCATCATGGCTTCGGGTTTGTTAGTTGTGCTCATCTCCGGCGGAAT
>WNFQ01000859.1_pt1 | contig 24859 bp, 29 predicted proteins | sample 5400171 | NCBI WGS metagenome assembly WNFQ01 (sample SAMN13153356, study PRJNA577476) | soil metagenome | isolation source: 20 cm soil under Madrone tree | place: USA:California | collected 2016-06-14
TGCTATAGCTCACCCACATGATTTTAGTCTACATCAACAATCACACGTCTGTGTGGGGATCGTGGTATGATACATCGTCAAGCACATGGGGCTACGCGTGTTGTCACTCCACCGTGCACATCTCATACTGCACTGGCGAAGCCGGAAGGCAAGCTGCCGCGGCGTCGAGTGCGCAGAATATGCTCAAGGGAAGCGGGCTGCAACCCGACGATTCGACATCGAAATCCCCCCCTGAAGGTGGCGATTGGGACAAAGGGAAGCAGCGGAAGATAGATGTCGACGTTGAGGGTGAGCAGAGCAAGTTATCGGAGGAGCGTAAACGCAGAGCGAGAGCAAACGACGGGGATGAACGGTTCAGCAAGAAGTCAAAGAACGAGGAGGCTGTTGATAGTAAGAAGTTTGACGTCTCGGAAGATGACCTCGGTACGTTTTTTTTTTCAAGATTCCGCTGGTACGGTGCTGCATACAACATGCGTTGACTAGTTGTGAGAGTGGGATATGGCACTGAAAGGCGCGAAAGAAATGCGAATCCAATGCAATAACAGGTGACGCCGCCAGCATGGCGGACCGCGGCCGTACTCGATCACGTGATGAAAGTGAACCCTTGACTGGAGTTGTTTCTTGAGTTGTTCAAGGACTATGTCGCTGTTCAAGGATATGCCACTGTTCAAGGACATGCCGCAGTTAACCACTGCATTCTCTCTCTTGCTTGGTCTCGGAGCACGTATCCTCTACAACAAATTCTACTCCTTCCGTGTTCGTGGTATCGAGGATCATGTTCTCAGTGGACTCTGGCAGGGTGTAGCCCTATATTATGTTCTCATGGAGTTTCCATTTCTCACCCTCCCAGTTGGCTTCGGTATTGGCGCTCGTCTCCTTGTCAACTTTGTTATCACATATGATGCCGCCGGTTGTGCATGTACCCTCCTGGGCGTCGCCGTAGGCGTGCTCTTTACAGACATCCTCTCCCAACTACTAGAAGATGGTGATCCGGAGGATGCATACTATGAAGGCTCGGTCGTGTCTGATTATCCGCGCAGACGACGGCTGCTGCAGTTCCGTGGCTCGTACTATGACGACGGGCGCGTGCGCGACCATAATCGCCGCCGGCGCGCGTTCTTCGAGGCTGACCCGTCTGTGACGACAGCGGTGACGAACACGACGAACACGTGGGATTCTCTGTCCGATTGGATCGACCCGAACCATGCCATGACACCACTCGAGCGTGAAGTTGCCGCGCTGCGCAAGAAGGCGAGCATGGCGGACAGCGAGCGTCGAAGGTTTAAGGAGGAGAAGCAGTGGGCTCAGGTGCAGGGTAACAAGGCGCGCGCGGCGCAGATGGGTTGGCAGGTCAAGCGGTACTCGGCGCTCATGCAGAGCTTCCACCGTGAAGCCGACTTGCGGCTTCTGGAAGGTTCGTATTTCCCAACTAGAGAGTGCCACGACGACTCATTATCACGATGAAACCTCTGCCTTTTGTATATTTTCGGCCGCCTTCCTTCTGCTGCAGCGAACAACGAGCGACATCGCCAGGAGGCCGCATCGATGCACGCGTCGGCTTCGCAGGCGGCAGGCCCGACCTCGTCTTCCGTACCGGTGCTCCCGCCCCGGCAGCCCGTCGCGATTACGGTCGGAAAACCAAGTCGTCATCGACCACGGCCGCCGCCGAGCCCGCCACCCCGTATTATTCCCCCTCCCGACGACGAGCAACGTGAACGTGAACGAGATCGACCGCTGCGGTCTGCGATTGCGCAGGGAAAGCAACCTGAGCGACGCCATCGGCGGATATCTGCGACCACTGACAAGGACGGAAATGCGATGAAGGCAGGCTCTGTTTTCACCGGCACGAATCAGAATCAGCATCATCGTCGTCGCCGTGCTGCGTCCGCCCTTAGCCGACCGAGTGTTCGTATCGAGGTGCATGAGTATGTATCTGAATACCTGGCGTTTTTTCCTGCCCTTCACACGACTAATTATCATTCGTACCAGTACTCCCTCTCGGCGGCAAAGAGGACATAGCCCGAGGCCCACTCCATGAACATTACGGCTCTTCCACTGACACATGATGATGGTCTAACGATACTCAAGACTTGACATGTATTTTTTTTTCTCGTCCAGCTAATACCGGTTGTCGACAACCTGGCTGTGTACTGTAGGATGGACGATGAATCAGGGCTGCAGTACTTCTTCTATACTGGGTACACGATGCAGACAAATTCCCCGGCGTGAGCCCCAGGTTGGGAGGGATCGGGATAATATAATATTGAGTAAATGATAGAAATACTTCATGAGTTGTCACGTGCTGTCATACCGCGTCTGGAACGCGATGGACGCGATGGACGCGGTGCAATTAATTGACGAATATGACAACTCACATTGCTGTCCTCCCACTCGGTCAGTTTCTCTCTTGTTTCATTTCAGACGTGCAGTGATTCTCAGACCTTCCAGATGCCATCACACCAAAAGTGAACGAACGCGTACCCGGACTCGAAGACCCTCATGGCACGACGGCCTTTCTGCGACTTCCTCACCCAAGAACAGGTCCGTTCTTTACCTTCATTATAGTCCCATTCGTTCAGCAACGACTTTGAATACAGCAACACCTGCGCTCTTTCTTCCCTATCGTCCTCTGCAACACGCCAACGCCGTCAGTAACGGCTCGACGGATGAGTGGGGGATCCTGGAGGTGCACAGCGTGTCGCCGCCAAACCAGCGATCCTGGTTCTTTACAGAGGGTGAAGTCATTTCAGGTAAGCCCCACTAGTCTTTCCGCACCGTGAAGTCGATGCGAACTCAATAGACGTCCAGACGGGAAGCTCCTTGTGATGACCCCAATCGACCCCACATTCCTTCTCATACCCATACTCCAGGCGATCAAACCCGTAAGCAACGATCTCGAGCCTTTCTCTACTTTTCCGGACCGTGCTCACGATTGAGTTATCCCAGAACGATGGCTCTGCTGGGCTCTTTCAGCCTTTGGATGATATTTTCGACGAAGTCGCGCCCAAGATAGTCCGGGCTGTCAATGGGAGAACTTCAGACGATGCACTAGCATTTCCTCCTATCTCTCAAGAAGATATGCTATCCTTAACTAGATACGACTGCGTTATCAATTCTTTCAAAAGGATATGCGACTTGCAAAGTGTGTGGCCCGCAGTCTTCCTTCTCTCCTCGGGAGAAACTGTTCCTCACATGTTAGATAAACGCAGATATCACCTCGGAGCTTACGGTTTACCGTTACTCTGAAGATAAGGTGATGGAGTACCTCCACGCGAAAGTCTCCCGGCTGTCGAAACACGCGGTAGCTGAGAAATCACGCACCATAATCCGTAGCCTTGCCAGGGACGGGTTGATGGATGACGGGAAGGAAGGCCTGCTAGAGCGTAAGTGTTCAATTAGTACGACAATGTGTGTCGGCCATCCCAAGCTAACGCTTTGTTGCCGTCTCGCAGTTGGACGTCTCAGGATGGCGTGTAATCTCGTCTCACAATATGTTCCACATGACTTGTACTCGGCGTTGATCGCGAAATATGAGTATGTGTTGTGTAACGTTCCTCCTGTGTCTTTTCACTTACATTGAACACTTCTGCCGTAGCTTCACCCCCCTTGACGCGCATATCAAGGCATTGAAAGACGAAGAGATTGCAATCGCACTTGCAGGGGCACCGACAAAGAAGTCTCGAGCTGCTGACGAGGTAGAGGATGGTGGCAAGAAGCGCAAGGCAAAATCAAAGGCGTCGCAGGGTGTGGAAAAGCTAAAGAAAGCTAATCGATCTGGCATGGCCAAAATCTCAACATTTTTCCAGCAAAAATGATAGGCGATATCATGATCTTGCATATGCGAACTTTATCTTGTAGCCATACCCAGTAGCGTAAGTAATCAGTGGTAGTGTGAAACAGAGGTGGGGACGTTTAGATGACCCACGACACAAGACAAATCCATCATACAAAGATGACGTAACCGGTGACATTCAGAACGTATAAGTACTTTCCTACGCGTCTCGTCAACATCGAGTGACGACGAGCACGTTCCTTTACTTATCGACTTGACTGTATAATGTTGCGTGCACTGGCACAGGCCCGGGCATCATCCCGCGTCTTGGACAAGCGTGGTTCACTCTTTCTGACGCCTCGAGTCCAGACCGCCTCTATCTCATCATCTCGACGTCAGAAGAACCTGATCATCGCTTCCCCATACTTATCCACCACCACCACCACCACCACCACCGTCTCCTCGACAGCCACCCGTGCCATGTCCACACACTACGGAGAGTCTGCCGTCCGTCCCGAGCCGGACAAGGTCGTGCAGGAGATCGCCGACTACGTGCACGACTATAAGATCGACTCGGGCCTCGCATGGGAGACTGCGCGTCTGTGCTTGATCGATACTATCGGCTGTGGCCTCGAGGGCTTGCGTTTCCCTGAGTGTCGGAACTTACTCGGCCCCGTTGTCCAGGGCACCATTGTCCCCAACGGTGAGCCCATCCCCCCAACCCACTACTTATCCCGCCCTCGCCCTGCGGCCAAGCCTGCCCCACTCATCCTCCGCTTTCAGGAACTAGGGTCCCCGGGACTGACTACCAGCTCGACCCGATTCGAGGAGCGTTCAACATCGGGACCATCATCCGTTGGCTCGACTTCAACGACTGCTTCCTCGCTGCAGAATGTACGTGTGATGCTGTCTGTCTCCCTCACCTAAACCCCTGCAACATCGCGTCGACTTTGTTCCAGGGGGACACCCGTCCGACAATCTCGGTGCCATCCTCGCTGTTGCGGACCACATGGCACGCACGGGCGAGCGCGTCACCATCAAGGACGTCCTCGAGTGCATGATCAAAGCGCACGAGATCCAAGGTGGCCTCGCGCTTCTCAACTCGTTCAATCGTGTCGGCCTGGACCATGTCGTCCTCGTGAAGGTGGCCTCGACCGCCGTCGTCTCCAAGCTCCTGTACGTATACATGTTCGTGTATACGACGACGCTGACTGACTCTAAAAATAAATTAAAAACACCCGAATGTCTTTCTTCCACAGAGGCCTATCGCGTGCCCAGACCATCGATGCCATCTCTCAAGCATGGGTAGACGGCCAATCCCTCCGAACATACCGGCACGCGCCCAACACAGGCTCCCGCAAGTCCTGGGCAGCAGGCGACGCATGCTCGCGCGCCGTGAACCTCGCCTACCTCGTCAAGCGCGGCGAACCAGGTCTGCCCTCAGTGCTAACCGCCAAGACGTGGGGCTTCTACGACGTTCTCTTCAAAGGTCATCCATTCGAGTTCCAGCGTCCCTACGGCTCCTACGTGATGGAAAACGTACTCTTCAAGATCTCGTACCCGGCAGAGTTCCACGCGCAGACCGCCGTGGAAGCTGCACACATCGTGCATGGCAGGCTCAAGGCGCTTGGCAAATCGTCAGACGATATTAAGAGCGTGCGTATACGCACGCAAGAAGCCGCCATCCGCATCATCGACAAGCAGGGCCCACTCGCTAATTTTGCCGATCGCGAGTGAGTTCCTTATTTGGTGAATATAGAACTCAACCCCCGAATCTCACTCAACGTCCTGCTTGTCGTCCATATCAGCCACGCAATCAACTACATGGTCGCACACCCGCTCATCCACGGATACCTCGACTCAGAGAGCTAGTCCGTATATCGTCCTCCCTTCCGTCGCTCACAACCTAGGCTGATGAACCCGCCCTCCGCCCCGCAGCACGGACAGGTCAGCCGCTGATCCTCGCATCGACGCACTTCGTGCCAAGATTTATTGTGTCGAGGACGAACGGTTCAGCGCTGAGTACCATGACCCAGAGAAACGCTCGATCGGAAATGCGCTGCTCGTCGAGCTGAATGACGGTACGGTGCTTGACGAGGTCCAAGTCGAGTACCCTGTTGGGCACAGGCGCCGTCGCGAGGAAGGCACTCCGCTTTTGCTTGCTAAATTCCGTCGACACATCGGGCATCACTTTGACGAGCCCCATCAAAAGAGGTGAGTCCTCTCTCTGATTGAGCCATTCTCCCCAGCCCCAGATATTAAGTTTCGGATTTAGGATTTTGGATACCGTCTCGGATGCGAAATCATTGTCGCAACTTCCCACTGACAAGTTCACTGATCTCTTCGTCAAAGCTTAAGATGGGGGAGGAAACTGGCATAGTCATGTCCATACCCATTTGTAGAGTGAAATTGCAAACATCTTACTGCCGACAAGCTCGGCGACAAATATCACATCATCCCCAAGACGCAGAAATCCGTTGCATGCATATTTCGCAGAATGATAAAGATACAGTGCTTGAAAGTCTATGAATTGCAGTGAGGATTAAGAGAACGCGATTACACGGACCAGATGAGAATTTCCATAGACGGTAACATCAGAATATGGGGGCGATACGAGGGGCAGAGTGTGGAAAGAAAAAGGTCTAAGATACCCAGATTTAGAATCGTGCTAGCAAAGCCCACGACACCATGCAGGTGGTCGACAGGAATGAGACCGCTTAGTAGAGTCACTAGTCCGACTTTCAATAGAACCTTGGAGGCCGCCCGCGAGTCTTCCTCTGGCCGCCTGCTCGTCGAGATATACCAGCACCCTCTTTCTCTGATGTGCCACCTTCGTTTCGCGTTCTGTAACGTCCCTGAGCGTCAGGAGCATCCATGCCGACGGTGGAGCTCTTGCTACCAAGTGCGGAACCACGAAGTTTACCCTGCGAGACACGAGAAGCTGGCTCTAAGTAATTTCCCGAGTAGTTCGTTGACGGCTCAAGCATTTCGGTATATTGATATCCATGCTGGGAAGTAGGGTAGAGGTAGGTCCGGTCTGTAGCATGCCTTGTAACCTGAGGTGGTGGTGGCGAGCGTCCATGTATGGTCGGGCTGGAGTCCTCTTCTGGGACAGACGACAAACGACGTTGCATGAGCCGTACTAGTGGAATAGACCTCGGAATTTGGGACTGAGGATGTCCCCGCGTATATCGAAACTCCTCTGGGGAGCTGGGAGACAGTAACGTGTCGTGATGAGGCGCAGCATACCGACGAGCATCATGGCCAAGATACCCAGGTAAAGTTTGCGGAGCACGTGTGACGGGCAACAATACATCAGAAGACAAGGAAGGCAGGTGCTGGATATCCTGTGTGGCAAGAAAATTCGCTAGAACCTGCGGGTCTATGTCATAACCAGGATAATCTATCCGGGATGCTGAGTTGATTTGCGCTGCGGGAGCCAAGGGCGAGATATCGGGATCATGCACAATATTACGACCCAAGCGCTCTCGTACGAGTTGACGTAGCTGATCTGGCGCCTCAGATTCTCGCAACTGTTCCTGGATTACCTGGTGTCTAAGAGAGGCAGGAGATACTGAATGGTGGTTGTAAGGAGAAAATTCAGATGACCAGAGAGGAGACGATGAACTAGGAGGTGTCGGCAACAAACTTTGTTGTTGCATTTTTAGGAACTGGTGTTGTTGATACTGATGAGCTAGCTCCATTGCAGTCATCCGACGCGATGATGTTTGGTGAATTTCGGGAGAGCGAGGCTCGATGAGAATTTGAGGAAGAGCGGAACCGACCGCGGGATGAGACGAAACCCTCATGGCGGGAAGACCAGATCTAGGTGAGGACAGAGAACTCCGAGATCCATAAGCCCTAGACAGGATATTATGGTCTAAATTGCTGCTAGTATGGGGTTCAATATCAGATTCTCGCATGTGCAGGTTGCGTCCCAGCGATCTGGTCAAGTCACTGATCGTTTCATAGTCGTCACCTTGATGCGCAGTTCTGGTAGGTTGTCTGTCAATGAGGTTCTCCAGAACGATTGTCTCGTTGTACGGGTTGCGCGAATACAGGACATCAGTTCGGCCTGCAGATGCGATTGGTTTTAGGGGATCGTAGCTGGCATCGCCTGGTCCCGCTCTTCTCGGAGAAAGCATAGTAACAACGGAAGAATGTGTTCTCGTAGGGGCCGCTGAGATCTCGTTCGAAGACCTATAGTGGCGAGGAGAGCGGTGAACCTGGCGCGGTATCTGAGCGATAATTTCTTGCTTCTTCGGGTGGGTGTCTGAACCGATATCACCAAGATGATGCTCCTCGGGATCAAGGCCCCATATCACCCGCGGCAAATTGTCTGGCTCTTCGATGACAGTGCCCTCAGCACCGCTGGAAAGGTAGTTAGTAAACTGGAATGGGAGGAGCTGTGACGATAACTCACGATGGACAACGTGCATAGGGCAAAGAGAGTGGGCCGTGAAGCGCAGGAATGGGTCGAGGAGGGGACTTAGCCCAAGTGATCCACCCTGACGAAATGCAGTTCTTCGAAAGACCATCAAACAACATGCCTACCCTCATCATTGGGTGCCATCTTCTTCTCGGACACAGGAAACGCAGACTGGGTCGTACTGTGATTGTTCAAAAAAGCTTCGGACAATCCGCAGCTATTCTCGATAATGAGTACCGAATCTGGAAAAGATGTTCAAGCAAGCGTAGAAAAATTATACTCAGGATGTGCCTGGCAAAACATTTACCAGATGTGGTATCGGTTCCTGAAAGGAAAGAGCCTCCGCTGAGCATTGATCCCTCGAACCCTTCTGTAGACATGCTACTCTCAGCGAGCTGGCCGCCAGTAGGTCTCTGTTCCGGCATGGAGACGACGCGCTGAACAACATTAGGTTCGGGCTTCCCCGTGGCCGAAATAGAATCTTCGGGGAGAGAAAAAACTCGGATGGCTGACTGCCTGTTTGTGAGTGGCCTCAATTGGGGCAGCTTGCGAGGCTTCGCAGCATGAGACACCTCAGTCTTTAAAAGTGGAGAGCCGTTCACAGGGGAGTGGCTATATGCGGGAGAAGCGTGGAAGGGAGGCGAGAGGAGCCGCGGGTCGCCAGGTACATATGAAAGATCTTCTGGAGACTGGGCGAGGAATTCCGCATCCAGAGCCAAGGTGCGGGATTGCAATAAAAAAGAGCCTGCTTGCACGCCTCGATCAATGTAGGTCTTCATTGAAACTTGAGCTCTGAGGCTGATAGAAGGAAGTGGTGGTTGGGGAGAGAGCCCACGCGGCACAAAGTGAGCCAAACAAAAGGACGCGTCGAGGTCATGTGCATTTTGTGGGGAACAACGTGATCCCACTCGCCCGCATACAATGACCCCCGGGCCAGTGACATGGACGGCAGCCTCACACGAATCACTTATTGGCCCCCCATCGGAGCTCATTCATATCAATGATTTTCTACGTAGTTCCCACGACAGCATAGCACATGTACTCACGGAACCAGACCTTCTTCGGCACTCCTCCGAGGGCATAGACCCGGCGCCACAGGATTCAATCGCATCTGAGTGCAGGTGGGTCTCTCGGACAAATGACAGGAGCACGGGTTCAGGCTGCCCAAGTGTGAATGATATCCGTTCAAAGGTTTCTGATATATTCAACGACCCACGTCTCTACGTCTACGCGAGACGTGTTCATGACTCTTCTGTCAATACCACACACGAACTAGCTGAACGGAATAAATCGGGGAAACGCAAAAGGAAACGGGAGGTTATCTCTGAGCCGGAGGACACCCCAGATCTCATCGCTATGAAGGGTGACTTAGTAAATATCAAGTTACAGAGCTGGCCGTACGCACATTCCCTGATCGATCTTGTGATCTGCATAAGTGACCAGCATAGGTTACCGCAGGAGGCGGCAGTCTTCATAAGAGGTCCCAAGAATTCAGATATCAACACACTGACAGAGATCGTGCGTTTCTCTAAGCTCGATCCCCTTTCCTGCACTCTGTCTGATTTCTTATTAAAGAAGCAAGCGAAAAATGGGTCTACCTCTGCCCTGCATTCTGCCGTTGTGACAGTCAGCGTGTACAATCGTCTTACCTGGTCCTACAACTTCGTATATCGCAGCTCACAACATGTGGTACTATCATCTAACACCCTCGGGGAACTCTATAACGTCATACCTTGTCCGTCAAATGACTTGCCAGACGAGTCCACGGTGGATGGGTCATTCGCAGGGTACGAGTATGGTCCCTCGAAACGCCCCAGTGGCTATGTCATGGTGGTTGAGGGTACGGCTTACGGAGATGGGTTGACAGAAAACGATTATGCTAGGTGTGTTTTCCTGTTGACCCCATGCGAACCGTAGTCGACGGCTTCCTTCACCCTTCTAGCAAGCTTGCCGCTATTACCTCGAAGCCGCTCACTATTGGTTCGAAAATGCATGAAACACCATTCTCATCACTTTCACTCCGACTCAACCATCCGTACTGGCTCGTGCATCATGGCAATTGCGAGCACTTCCTGGTTGTCGATCAAATTCGGTATGTCTTTCTCCTTCGTGGTTCCGTCTCGTTAACCTTTTCTTTTCTAGTTTATTGCATCCACACGATCCTCCCTCTGGGTACCCACTTACCACGCACATCACGCCTCCACTACTTGGGAACTGTCGTGCATGTTCGAAAGTTCCGGCTGTTTATTCAATTGTCGGCGATGTGCGCCTTGGTGAGAGTCCGTGCATCCTATGCGCACCTTGTTGGAGGAACATGGGCATGCCAAAGGACAACGAGGACGAATCTATCATGGTTATCCAACTCCCGAAGTACGAATCTGGGTATTAGCGTACGTCGTAGTGCGCTATCACTTCCTTGCTTCAACCGCTTCAACCGTCATCATCCGTAGGATAGGGTAAGTTGGAGAAAAAGTGGATATGTCATGCAGAAAAAGGCCAACGAAAGGGCGGTTCGTTAGCCCGACTGGGGCTATTGGTAGTGTCGGAACATCTACTGCCAATTCGCATACGTACTACACCATACATATGACAATTGGACTGCCGTCCTTAATTTTATGTCCATCTCTATGAGGTGGCGCTGCCGCCACTGGTGCCCCGTTCCATTCTAACAAGAACCTTGCATCCAACTATAAAAGACCTGACGTCTCTAGTAACAATACGATGCCTACAACGAGAATGAACGAGAGGTCATCACAAAGGACCAGAAGAGCAACGCACTGTGGACAACCTGTGGAATGCTGTGCTCGGTGAGGTCAACAGTCAAATTCGCATCTTTTGGAATTTCAAAATCTTCGTTCACCCCAGACAAGCCTTTGAGGATGCCTTTCCGCGCTTGAGCGTACACGCCACGCCGGTCAGTCTTCTCGCAGTACTCAACCGGGGTCGCTACGTGGATGACGAAGAAATTGCTACCAGAACCTGCTTGGTTCGTGACCGCCTCGCGTACGGCCTGCCGTCCTGCTTCGTGAGGGGCAATCGGTGCAGCGATCACCGCCGCGCCAGCGCGTGCGAGCTCAGAAGCGACAAACCCTACTCGTTGCAGGTGATTGAAGCGCTCTTCCCGAGAAAGGGCATGGTCTGCGTGAAGTCAGAACCAAGACAAATTGGGACAAGGGTCTGGCTAGGCTACCTGGTTCGTTGTTATGGCGGGCGAAATCGCTCAACAACAGGGACGAACTACGTCCACCTTGTTCGTTGAATACTGTCTGGAGAGCCCGGGCGATCGTCTCGTGGCCAGAGTTGTACAAGCCAGTCATAAAAACTACGAAACCTTGTTTGAGACGCGGAGGGTAACTTTCCCGCAGGGTTTTCACGACGGCGCTGAAGCACTCATCAGACCAGATAACTCACTGCAGAGGCAGACCTACTCGTAACTGAACCAATCTGGAATGGGAGCACCCGTTCTAAGCCGTCTTCTGAGTTCAGTGCCGGAAATATCCAATGTTGGCACCCCACTGGGTACTTCATCTCGAGGCATGTACTCATCCGTCGAGGGAAGATACGTCATCTGTTGGAATGGAACCATAGTGATATGCAGTTCGTCGCGATACTGGGAGACAAGTTCCTGCGCGTCGTACGGGCCGTAGAAATCTTTTCCATACGAGTTTTTTCCAGGGCCAGCGTGGTCGCGGCCGACAATGAAGTGCGTTGCACCATAGTTTTTGCGGATGATAGCGTGCCAGAGCGCCTCTCGAGGGCCCGCCATGCGCATTGCAAGAGGGAGGAGTGCGAGGTGCGCCATGCCATTAGGATACTTGGCCATGATCTCCTTGTAGACGCGGACACGAGTGAAGTGGTCAACATCACCGGGCTTGGTGAGGCCAACAACGGGGTGGATGAGGACATTTGCTTGGTGCTGGCGTGCGGCACGGACAGTCAACTCACGGTGCGCACGGTGCATGGGATTGCGCGTCTGAAATGCGACAATTTTCCTCCATGCGAGCTTTTTGAAGTGCGCGCGGAGTTCTGCAGGAGTGTCTGTCGACTGTGAATATACCAACCAGGAATTGACAAAAGTCGCGACTCACATCGAAGTGGGACATGGTCAAAATATGCAGGTGGTTGGATGGCAGAAACCTTGCCCCCGACGTAGAATTCTTTTACTCTTGTGCGCAAATATGCGACTGCTGGATGAGCGGGGTCATCCGCACCGATAACTTTGACAGCCTCTTTCACACGATCGGGCTTGTAAATGTCATCAACTACGAACGAGTGAGATGGTGAGTTTAGCTGAGACGTGGATAAGCTCAACTGGTTAGGATGGCAATCGCTTGGTCATCTCGTGGGTCTCGAAGGGTGACCCGTTTGTGCTTGGCCAACGAGAGACGGGCAATGTCATCTCGAGAAACGTCCAATGTTATAGGCATCGGGAAAAGTGTCCCGTCTGTCAACCGGAGATTATCGACCACGCTGTAGACCAGCTTGGTTGATCAAGAGCGTGGACCACATTTTGAGGACAACTGACCTGTCATAGTCCGCCTGGTTCATAAACCCTTCCAATGGACTAAATCCTCCATTAATTATCAACTCGAGGTCGCAAAGTTGACGCTGACATATGGCCGGTAAACGATTGTAGTCAAGGCGGAAAGGGTACTGCACATACGTCGGAGAGAATGATGTCATCTAAGGTGAGAGATTCCTCGATCAATAGGTGGTGTATCTCTTGATCTCGGACAAGGAGGTCCTTCAATATGATATGTCAAAGTGAGATCGCCACGAATAGGCATGAGGGCACACCTTGAGGATGCCACCATGAGGAACGCTTGCCATCGGTTATAGTTAGAGTCAGACAGGACGAGGGCGAGGGAGACATCATCACGAAAGGCTTGAGCTTTTATCGCGCATGACTACAGAACGGACGAGTATGGCGTGCTCAGCTGCTTGAAATTTGTGTGTGAGTCTCAGGTCTACGGCAGGTCTACGGCACGGCATGTCATGACATGAGATCGGGCCGCCAGTGGGGCGCAAGGAGATGCACCAGTTAAGTGACCGACTCTCACTCGGCCGTGGCTGACCTTCTGGACATCCCTGCAACGACGCTTCCGTCCCTTGGCTCTTGTGAACGCTCGTATCAATGTCTCCAGGAAGCGATCGCGATCTACTTTTCGATCCATTAATAGTATACTTCGTGCATCTACGTATTAAGTTATGTACATCTCCTTGGATGTGGCCTGCGTGCGAACAATCCAAAGACGGTTACCCTTTCCTCTTTCCCCTTTCCCCCTTCCGAATTTGGTTTCAGAGCCCTGTAACATGATGGTGGCCTTCCGCTGGCCGTCCGAGTTGAGGACAGGCGCCACACAGTTGGGCAACAGCTACTCGTTTAGTACTGCCGTCATTTCTCCGCAAAACCACGTGAACTTCAGTTTGATATGCCGAGGATCGATTACACATACTGTACTCAAGTACAGTCATCCACACGACAAAAACCAGCAGGGTAGAGAAAGACACGATGCGAACTTCTGGCCCTATCCGTTGCGCCTGAAAACATGCCTGTCATTTCTACTGTAGTATTGTTTGCTTACCTCGCGCGAATTTGTTCCTACTGCCCTATTGTCGGGTATACACCCCCGCACAGTGGGGCTCCATCCCACTGGAGCCCCGCCGCCGCCACGGTCTCTGCCGCTGCTGGCTATCTCCGCGCTGATAACCAGCTGATACGACCAAAAATGGGTACGAGAAAGTTCTACTTCTCCACGGCCATCATCTAGCACCTCTCCAGGACAACCGCGTGACATCTGTGGCTACCGTGGACGGACGCAAGGTGTAAACTCTGTCCACGGCTGGCAGTGGCGGTTGCCAATTCAAAACTTTGACGAGCCAAGATTAACCAAGTTGTAAAGTGAATGTTTCCTTTTTTGTCTGGCTGTTGGACTCTTGCACTGCCCTCCGCGGCGAATATGCAACGAGCCAACGAACAGGATTACTTCGAACTCTCCGCTATCGCCTTCTTACATTCGCTTCATGGGAAATCTTGACTTGAGTTCTCAGGGTCGAAGGACCAATTCCTAAGATGTTGATCAATATTTGATCCAATGATACAATACAAATCAGCCTATAGCCTACAGAGTATGAACCCAAAAGACAACGATTATAAAGGTATAAAGCAAGGTTAGCAGATAAAGTAAGTCGGGTACAGCCATAATCAATCGAACCCAACAAAAATCGTTACACATGTCCCCACGGTGGAAGCAAGGTATTCACAGCCGGATCGCAGTCGACGGTTGGAACTGGGCAAGGTGTAACTTGATTGGGCTCAACGAGTTTATAAGTTCGACGTGGCCCAGTGAACGACGATCAAATTCCTCCGGTCTCCGGCTGTCCCCAATCCAGCCACGGGTCCGCTCCGGCGAGACATCCACAAAATGTAGTTCGTGCCCCTCATCGTTGTCATCGCTACCGTTATCATTGTCGTTGTCCGTACCTGACCTTGCGGAGGGGTTGCTAGACGCCGACGACTCCAGCACCTGCACGGTCGATGCCTTGGCCCGCACGTCGAACGCCCCCGTATACTGAGAGTCGAGCGAGACATCCATTGGGCCTAGCACGTTCTCTGCCATCAACCTAAGGCGCGCAGGCTTCGACTGTTTGGCATGCGATACGGAAATGTTCATAGGTGCATTGAAAGTCCTGAACTTTGTGATGAAGTTCCGGTGCTTTGGTCCGTGCTGTGGAGCATTATCGTCGAGTGCAAGTTTGACATGCACGACGATGGGCCTGACAGGAAAACAGAAGTAAGCCATCTTGTGCTGTTGTCACCTTAACAGCGATCACAGTACCCGTTCCCCGTCTCCACCGAAAGCCTAGTCTTCATTGAATTCTTACTATGCAACGACACATTTGCAAACACCGCACTGCAAGGGTTGAGTCATTTGATGCCAACTGAAGACGAGTTTCACATACCCATTGATAGTGTCTAAGAAGAGTTTTTTAGAGGCGGTGAAATTCCCTGAGATTTCAGCCCCAGACGTCTGAACCATGAGCGATCCTGCGGAAACGGACTAGAGACAACATTTAGGTCCATACGGCCTGTCCATGCAATGAAATAGGACTACGTACTCCGACTGTGATCGGTGAACTAGGGTCAACAATTTTGAAGTGCTCGAAGAAGACGTGAGAAAGATTGCCCAATACTTGTTTAAACATGGGTAAATTAGTGACAAACATCCCAATGTCGGTTGGTGTTGATGTCCGAGGCAACAGCAATTGTAAGTCCATTTGTATGGTATCTGACAGGTTCTTCGCTTTCTCAGGTATCTAAACGATAGTGATTGATGATCACAACATCATGATCCAATCGACGAATAAGCAACACGCACCCGTATCATTATCTCCGTGGTATTTTCAAATTGCGTGAGGCAAATAGCGCTCTCCTCGAACACCTGGACATTCGAAGACCGTGCATTGGCCGTCAACACGGCCCTGGACACGCTTTTATCCGAGTTCATGTCGACTGTAAGACTGCCAGCGACATAACCGTTCAACTCTTGCGAGCTCAAGTTTAACCGTAGAGCAATCTCATTACCCATGGGGAAAATGAGATGCATCCTGGGAAGCCATCAGCATCATTTTCGAATTGGTTGCCCGGCGCCGCGTGGCGATCATACCCGACCATGCTAGCCATCGTCGTGGTGGGGGTCCCCGGAAGGGCCACCGGTTCACCCCAGGTGTTGCACGACAATGATACTTCACTAGGGTCTGGATGGGACATACCCATCTGTTTGTGCGAAGGCGGTGGGGGCTTGGGCTTGGGCCCGGAATCCGCAAACGACTCAACTGCTTCCCATTTGAACTTGTGGTGTCCTTTCAACCCCTGTGGCAGAGTTCAGACCTGTAATTGTACGATACAGGGAAATACGTTGTTGAAACGGGGGACTCACCAGTAAGAAAGTAGGTATGCCGATTACGAAGGCAATGGAGGAGTAGATCACCAGGGCGTATAAAACCACCTTTCTCACGCGACCGTTCAAGAATCTCCGCATTTCCCATTGTTTTGGAGTCGATGGTTGTTGCGCTTGTTGCGCTTGCGACATTTCATAGCCCGGTAAAGTCGGATTAGGACTTGGGGGACGTGGAAAAACACTAGATGTCGCGACGTCAAGCTGTGGAGGCATTCTATTCGTAGGCCCTGTGGAAGGGTCCATAGGGAGCTTCGGACGTTGCGGAGTGTCCTCCTCGGTGAGAATCATATTGGTTGGCCAACTGCAAAGTTGGAGGGTGAAGGGAGTTGGAGAAGGAGATACTATTATGGGGTATTACATCTAGTATTATTCAATCGGGTAACCATGTGTGGTGCGCAGCAGGCGGCAATATAGGCCGAAACGAGTCTCATAACTCTTCCCTCGGTCCCTGCTCTTTCCCCGACAGGCTAAGCGTCGAAACAATAATACCCATCATGCGTCGTAGAACTGCTTTCACAGCGCTTACACACTCGATTGTACCCGCCTTGCAGGCTCGCATCCATTGTCGGGTCACTTTAACCAATCTAGTAGCCGGCGAGGCGCTTGCGCTGACAAACGGCGATGGTCGGGGTAGCTAAGATGATGTTAAAAACAGGACAACGCATTGATGGGGTACAGCAGCTCACAGGGGTGTTAACCGCCCTCTCGGCTTCTTGGACGAGCTTCGCTGATTCCTCCGCACTTGACTCACGCCATAACCTTCGGAAGACATCCACCGCACGCAAACTTTCAGAGAATCTATGCAGCGTATTGATTAAGGCAACGACCTCTGAACGCTGTAGAAGATTGGCATTCAATCGTGGGCTGGGGTCCAAATGAGTAAAATAAACACGAGCAAGAAGAAGTAAGATACCTACTCCAAATTTTTCTCATCCAGTTCGAAAAGGACCTTCATAGCGGTACCAAGGCCGGTCGTCTGGACTTTCCCCCAAAGCCTGCACTTGTCGCACCCCACACAGTCCATAATCCGACTGACGTTTCTGAAGTGCTGTTTAAACTCCTCTTTCAATACCTGCACAAAATACTTCAGGTTGAACCTCGTAAAATCCATTGTGTCGACGTACGTTCGCATTCTCACCCCTGAAAAGGGCGGTCTCATCGAATTTTCCTGCGACCCCGGCAATTTCGAGAATTTTCTCCAACCGGCTGTATGTGATCGCATCATCTTCATGGGCCCCTGAAGCGCAGTAATCATAAGCGGACAGATATGGACCCAGGCGCGCTACAGCCCGTAGAAGGAGGACCGTATTGAAATAAATATATTGAAGGCGTTCAGGATGTGACGCTATTCTGGATACGTAGCACTGCAAATCAGGTCCCTGGTGGGTAGTGAGCAACCGAATTCCTTGTGTAAAGCAATAATTAATACCCATTGGCCGGTTGTCTGATTCAGATACTCGTGACAGATATGTGTAGAGATTGATGCATGAAGCCCTTTGATGTCGGTATGTGAGATTCGTTCTTTTGTACATGATAACCTATCGTACCTGAGATGATTTTGTAATAAACCTTCTTTTCCAAGCACTGTTCTTGGGGGCTGTCACCGTCCATGTACAAGACCTCAGCCATCGTGTCCGGAAGGACTACTCCGGGCTTTGACATCTTGCTCAACGAGCGCTCAGACTCCTCGAAACAATTCTCTTCGTATATTGCTTTCCAGACACGGTGGGCAGAAATGCCCCCATACCCTGTAAAACGTTCAGGATTTAAAGAGAGGTCGACATATTCGCCCTCTCGATGACAGTGAGGCTGGGAGTTCAAGCGATGGCAATTCAAACGCACCCGTCATGTCATCCAGGAAGCAGAAGTCCGAGTCACGGTAATAACAGCCAGGAAGGTCTACTCTCTGAGTTGCGTCAACGTGAGAATTTAACTTTCAATCTGTGTCGACTTACATGTTCCTCCGTGCGCTCTAATTTACTAAGCGTGCCAGCTCTCCATTGCTCGGGTATTTCGCTCTGCCGACACGTTGGCCAGCATATGGTGAGATTAATGAAGTGCCTACCTCGTCGACCGTGATGATTGAACAATCCCGGTTCATGCAAACTACATTTTCATCCCAAAATGGGCATTCTCTATACAAATCCACCTAGTTGTCATACCTGTCAATTCAGCTCGTGCGAAAGGGTTGGCTAACGTACCCGGAAGTACTTAAAGAATGGGGTTTGAACAAGCTCATGGAGTTGATTATATAGCACATAATTTACGCTCTCAACAGTCTCATAGTCGCATAGTGTGGTCTCGATAGGGCCGGTGTGCTGCGGTAAGTGCTAAGAACAGCTGCGGCCAAAGGGAGAAGAGGGTAGTGCCACGCACCGCGTTCTGGCAAGACGCTCTCTGTGCAGGTTCGTGCTCCAGCACGCGCTGGACTTGATCTTTCCGAACCAATGTATCCGAGAGGAAGGACGCGTCTGACGCGCAGGTTGTCCCCCAACAGACAAGGAAGAGGAATAGCGCATGTAGACGTTGCATAAGGTGGGATTGAGAATGAAATCCATGGGGGGATTTCTACCGTGGTTGCGTGTGCTTAATAGCGTAATCACTATAAATGGAGATGTGCTCCCACGACGTACGATGAGGCCACGAGAGCCGGACTAGGGCGACTGTTAAGCGAACTCGTCTTTCTTTTCCTACTAATATCTTCCCGGACGGTGTCTGCGTGCGGCCTCTAGTCCTCCGGTTTTTTTCGTCAAAGGTTTTCCCGTCATTGGACACTCGTACTGCCCTTCATGGACGCTGCTGCGCTCACGGTAACTTGGTGCCTCTCGTCTTCCAATTCGCCTTGCGCTCATTTTACGTCGCAGAGACTGCATCTGGAAGGTGCTCCAGACCCTTTCCCGTCTGAGGCCATTCCCGTCACTGTCTCTAAGCCACAGAAAGTTGCCCCCCTTGATACCGACTCTCAAGACGCATTTCCATCACTCGCCCCTTCGCCTGTCTCTGTTAACAAGCCCGTCCCCTCGGCTTGGGGTACCTCCGCTGGCCCTCGTCTTGCAGCGCATACCTCTCAGGTGACAGAGTCTTTCACTTTGTCTGCGATCGACCTTTCTTCGGCAGGCAGGGATGGCAAACCCGCTACTCTCGGTGAAGTCATGAAGCAAGTTATGGCAAATCACAAAATCAAGATCGAAGCTTCCACCAACCAGAAGACTCGCCAGACTACATTTCATCTCAAGGCGGATTCTAGGAAGGAACTCGAGAAGGGCAAGCGTAGTCTCTTAGCGTCTCTGAGCCCTGTGGTAAGGCGTCTTTTGCTCGTTAGTTTCTTCCTGTGACCACTTAAATACAGGTTTCCATCGTCGTCGATGCCCCTGCTTCCACGATTGCCTCTATTATTGGAGCCAAAGGCAAGGGGAAAGAACACACGTCTCCTAGTGATGGTAGTCTCACCCTGTATTTCTAGGTGCAACGCTTAAACAAATTCGTGATCAGACATCCGTAAAAATCGACATTCCGCGCCGGGAGTCGGTTTCCGGCGGTAATGGTGTCGCGAATGGCGGCTCCCCCCATACTTCGGGAGCGACGTCACCTGTCCTCGCCGACGACGACGACGACGAGCCAACGGTCCCAATTACGGTTACTGGTCCTCAGCTACTCGCATTTGAAGCCCGAGATCTCATCAAGCAGATTATTGCGTCGAAGCGGGCCCGAACCACGCAACGCGTCCGTGACATATCTGCACATATCGTTCCGTTTGTGAAGGCACACTATTCTACGTTCGTCGAGGCCGCTGAGGGTGGTGATGTCGAGCTTTCGCTCAAAAGTGCCGAGCACGAAGTGACCGTTTCTGGTGACCGAGAAGTCGTCCTCCGGGTAATCGCGTCCATCAAGAGTAACATCGCGTCTATCTCTGCATCCCTTACTTCGGTCAAGATCTCGCTCCCAAAGCGCCAACACCGGCTGCTTGTTGGCAATGCTGTTAACGAGATTCTGGCTTCCGGTAAATGTGTAGTCACTGTCCCCCCACCAGAGGAGTCAACCGAGGAGATCGTCATCTGGGGCAAGGTAGAGGACTTGGGCAATGGCGTTACAGCAGTTATGTCCAAGGCCAATTCTCAGTACATTCACGAATTCCCTCTTCCTGGTCCGATTGCGCTTTCTCGTCAACTCCTGATGTACATTCATTACACTGGTTACGCACGCACGCTTGCCACTGCTCACCCCGGTGTTTCGGTCTTCATCCCAGAGTCAGCGACAAGGTCCCGGGCGTCTGTTTTGAACGTAGACCTCGTTGGTGAAAAAGTACTTGTCGATGCGGCCGTACGCCAGGTGTCAGAGTTAATGGGCAAGCTTAATGGCGCTACCAAGGACGTCCCGGTTGACTGGCTCGTGCACAAGGTCATTCAGGGGAAACACGCTAAGAGGTAGTGACTATGTTATCTACGTTGTCGCAAGCTAATCTATTCCTTGCTATAGGATCAGGCAGCTCCATGAGTCACATAACGTATTACTTTTCTTCCCTCCGGAATCAGAGGAGCAGTCTTCTATCTTACTGGCATACGATCCGACCTCGCCATCTGCGTCTCCATCCCCTGTGGAGAAAGCCGAGAAAGTTGAGGAGGCTGAAAAGGAACTGCTCAAGTGGGTCAAGGATGCAGCTGATGTCAAGAGTCGTGTCATTAGTGTTGAAAAGAAATGGCACAACGCTGTCATCGGCAAAGGCGGTACTACTCTTAATGCGTGAGTGGTCTTGCCTGTTGTCCGGGTTGTAGGTCTTGATGATACATCAGGATTATTGGCGAGGAGAAAGCGCTGTGTGTCAAGGTTGGCGCCGAGGCAAACGATCCGTCTACAGAAGATGTCATTCTTATTCGTGGTGTCAGCGCCGAAGTTGACCGTGCGGTCAAGGATATTTTGAAAATCGTTGAGGATGCCAAGAATGATGTTATACTTTCAAGCTATGCACGTCCAACCTCTTATCTCGTGACTTTGAACTGACATATACTGTATTAAGTCGGTTGAATTCGAGATTGACCGTGAATACGTAGGACGCGTCGTTGGCTCGCAGGGCTCAGGTGTTAACAAGCTCCGCGAAACGCTCGGTGTCAAAATCGACTTTTCAGATGATGGTGACGATACTAAGTCGCAAGGAAAACGTTGAGGAGGCCAAGCGTCGCATCGTTTCTCAGGTTGAGCGTCTCGTACGTATGCTCCTCTTTTACCCTAGGTTCCCGCTGATTATTTGTCCGTACAGGCGGATGAAACTTCGGAAATTTTAAACATACCCGCTCAATATCACCCTGGGTTGATTGGTCAGAGCGGAAAGTATGTTATCCGGCTTGAGGAGAAGTACAACGTCAAGATCACGTTCCCGCGCGGGTTGAGTGAGAACGCGGAGGGCCGGTCGCGCGAGCATCTCAAACCAGACCAGGTGCTTGTCAAAGGTGGGAAAAGGGGTGTCGCTGGCGCGAAGTCCGAGATGCTTGAAGCAGCCGAATTTGAGAAGGAGACCAACAATGTTGTCCAGTTCAGCATTCCGGCGCGTGCGATCCCCCGCGTCCTTGGTAGAGGTGGAGCCACGATCAATCAAATCAAGGACGACACTGACGCCATAATTGACTTGGACAAGGCTGAGGACGGGAGTGGGGCAACCGTCACCTGCCGCGGGAGCAAGAAGGCTATCACAGCCGCCAAGATGGGGATCCAGTCAATTGTGGACCAAGTTGGTGAGGAAGCCACGGAGATCTTGATAATAGAAAGCAAGTTCCACAGGAGTCTTATTGGTGGAGGTGGCCATGGTCTGCGAAACCTCATCGTTCGCTGTGGTGGACCTACAGACTCGAGATCCCAGGCTGGGCTTGTTCGATTGTGCGTTCTTCCCTGGTTCGGGTAATCTGTTCACATAGATCATGAGTCTGTAGCCCAAGGCCCGGCGAGGAGCCAAAGGACGAAGTCCGCCTGCGCGGTGAACCCAATCTCGTCAAGAAGTTGAAGGACGAGCTGGAGAAAGCCACAGCAGATCTCCGCGATCGCGTCGTGCTTGGTGTTCAAATTCCTACTGCAGCTCACAGCGCCCTCATAGGTCGCGGTGGCCGTAACTTGATCAATTTCCAGAATAAGTTTAATGTCCAGGTGCAGTATCCCGGGTCGAATTCATACAAGAATACTGGTGAACCAGAGAATGCCGAGGAGCTGAGCGACGTTTCCCCGGAGGAATTAGTTAAGGTGGCAGGGGCCCGAGCGTCTGTCGGAGGGGCGATTGAACAACTGAAGGTTCGTTGTCCGTTGGCACGATCAGGCCAGTGGCTATACAGGCTCACGCTACTGCAGTCCCAGGTTACTAATGCTGCCCAATCAGAGGGTGTAACGGACACAATAACAATTCCACTGAAGTATCACGAAGCCGTAACGTCACAGGGCGCAATTTTTCGCACTCTCCGCGTCTTCGGTGTGGATGCAGAGCCTTCCGCACAGCCCACTAAATCCTCGTTGCCCTCTCGTCCCTCAGGCTCGAGCTCGAGCTCAACGGCGTTGGCAGCCCGCGTCGATGATGCGGAAAGTACTGCCACTGCCACTGAAGAAAAATGGGAGATTGTCGAGAATTACAAAGACGCCGAGGAGGGGGATTCGACATGGACTCTGAGGGGTCGTGATCAGGCGGGTATCGATAAGGCCAAATCTGCAATACAGGAAGCGATCGAGCAGGCAGTGGCTGCGACCCATATTGGATTCCTTACTCTTGCTGATCGGTCCAGCTTCCCGCGCATCGTCGGGGCGAAAGGCTCCAATATTGCGCGGCTACATGCGATGACTGGTGCCAGCATCCTTGTTAGCCGTGAGAATAGCACTATTATCATCACAGGTTCGTTTTCTGTCGCACTCGCAACAATCAAGTTGGATTTACGACAGTAATACAGGTCCCATGTCCTCGCTTGAAGAAGCAAGGGAGGCTATCCTGAAAACCGTCCACGGGTCCGGTCGCCAGAGGCGGGACCATTAAGAATCGTGCATGACAGAAAGATTTGGGTATCTCACAGGAGCAGACGTATGGTGGAGGATCATTTAGGGCACAGCATAGTTACGATCAGTGTTGTTTGACTTGAAGAGTAACACCCCAATTCATGATGACAACAAAGTAAATCGGTATAATACGATATTGATACTAGATTATAGGCTCCTCGTCAATATCTCTCATCGGTGCACCATCAATATTTCCATCTAAAGGGGCCCCATCAATGTCATCTTCCATGGGCGCACCATCAATGTCATCATCCAGAGGGGTGCCATCAAGGTCATCCATGGGCTCGCCATCGATATTTTCGAGTGGTTCCCCGTCGATGTCATCCAGGGACTGGCCATCCACATCGCTTTCCATATCCATTGGTGTTTCACCGCCGTCATCTTGGGCGGTTGTTGCCTTTGGAAGCTCGACAAGTTCGTCTGCGGGCTTGAAAGTCGACGTTTTGAAACGCGAGACAGGCGCTGGCGTGGGTTCTTCGACCATCGCTGGGGCCTCCTCAACTACCTGGGCCTCCTCCTGCACTTGTCCTTCGATCCTCCTCCTGAGGTGTTGAGTAAACTCTGGCGGAAACACGATCCAATCCTCCCAGATATCGATGACGCCAGTGATCTGGCTTTTGAAAGTCTCGGCTGTGATACGGCCCGGAAAGGAATGATAGATCGTCGAAAAGTGATCAAAGACGAGTCCAAGTCTGCTTTGAAACTCCTGTCGGAACTTCCATGCCATGGGCAGCGGCGCGGCGGAGTTGTGCAAGATGTCACAGATAAGATGCAGTCGAGCGAGCTTGCGAGGAACTGGCGTGCCATCAACGACAAGAGAAGCAATAATGATATCGGCAACCTGGGTATGGTGGCTCTGTTAAGAAGTGGACGAAAGGTACATGAATACGTCAAACAAATACCTCATTCGATGCTTCCGCGTGCTCCAAACTAAAAGCCATGCATCGTGCGAGTTCACCGTGTGAGCCACTCAACGATCGAAGCATGGCCTCGAAGCGCTTTCGAGCCAATTTGCCGAGTTTCGTCTTGCGTGTGCGTTCCTTCTCGGACTCCTCGGCGGAATCTGTGGAGAAAACGCTGTTGTAACCCTTAACGCATGTATTATAAATCTATATCATGTGAAAGCATAGAATTTCCTGCCTCGTCGTCGAACTCAGGTTCCAGAGCCCGATCCTTCTTTAATAACGATTGATAAAATCTGTGCTTTCGGTGCTGCCGGTCGAACAGTCAGCTGGGCCGTGCCCATAAGTTGTGTGCGATGAGCTCACATGTCGGTCTGATAGGAAGGAATATCTCGGGTTATCCTTCTCCATCTCTTTTAAACTTTCTTCATATTTTTCACCATGGCCCTTCACCTCGGCCACGACGGTCCTTATGTATGTCTCAGTGACTTCCTCATCATCCGTCGCATGCCCACGAGACGAATGGTGATCGCGAGGTGAACGACTACGTCCCTTATAGCGATGAAAGGATCGCCTTGGGGAACGTGAATACCTAGATTCACGTCGAGGGGAATATGAACGGCTACGCGAACGTTTATTGCGCCTATAGTCGCGGTCCCGGGACCGGGACCGGGACCTACGCCTGTCTAGCACTGGGCTAGGAGAGCGGGATCTCTGGGCGACTAGTGCATGGGCTAAACTCAGTGTGATAGAGATGACAGTAGCTGGTATCCAC
>WNFQ01002992.1_pt2 | contig 24858 bp, 28 predicted proteins | sample 5400171 | NCBI WGS metagenome assembly WNFQ01 (sample SAMN13153356, study PRJNA577476) | soil metagenome | isolation source: 20 cm soil under Madrone tree | place: USA:California | collected 2016-06-14
CCTTGGATTCGGATGATAAATCCATGAGAGAGGGATCGGTTGGCAAAGTCTCGGGAGAGCCACTCTTCGTGTCTGATGAAAGAAGAGACGAAGCACCCGTAGAACGTCCGCGAGAGGAGTCCGAAACATTTTCGGTGTCTAGAGGTACGGAGGACCCGGAAGCACGCTTCGCGATGGGTTGCGCTATTTCTGTAACCACGACATGCCGCTGAGTCGGTGCCGCGGAAGACGCTGGAGGTGATGCGGAGCTCAATGCAGCGTTCAGTGAACCTGAGGTAGGAGAGGATAACGTCCGAATGGGAAGATTTGCGCCAACAGCGCTGGCAAAGCTGTTGATTTTGTGATGCGGACGTGATGCAGCATTTGCATTGAGGCCGGAAGGAGAGAGACTACTGATTGCGGAAAGAGGGAGGCTAAATGCTGAGATGTCGGAACGCGAGGAATCTCCAGATGGCGACAACGAGCGGGACAAAGCTGGTGGGACGGCTGATTTGACCGACTCCCCGGAAGGAACAGAGGGTCTAGATTCATGGGCCGAGGACGACGAGGGAGAAGAAAGCGGTTCCGATTGCTGGGTCCTAGGATTCCAGGTTTGCAGCTTGTTCCGGGTGACGGAGGCAGCCCATGGAGATATTGCGGAAAAACTTGTTACATCGTCGTGCTCCTTCCCTGACGGAACGGATGGTGCAGGGGAAATCATACCCACAACGGGAACATGTACCACCGCTTTGTTGTCCTCTGCGGGTAACTTCATGACCAGACCTGGGACAGGTGGTGCACGACCACCAGCGGAGGCCTCATCGACGTCCATTGCAGCCACTTCGTCGCCTGAGGATGTGCGGTCCTTCTCGCTCGTGCTGCTGCCACTTGTGTGTCCTGCCCGATTGCCGATGTCTCTTCCGCTACGACTCCTGGAAATTTGGCTATCACCCCACGAGCCTCCGGTGAATGCCGAGCCCTCGCGTCGTTTCCTCATCTCCCGGCGGATGCCATCCAGAACTGCGTCGATAGCAATGAAACCGCCGGTACGCCCGACACCAGCAGAACAATGTAAGAGGACGGGGCGTTCTCCCAGAGCATTCTTCATAATGCCGGTATCTGAGTCGATTCCATCGAGCCTCGGACTGCTGGTACCACTGTCACTGCTGCGGCTCCCGCTCCCGCTGGGGCTAACATCGCAGCTGTTGCGAATATTGGGACGTCGGCGAACGGCGCCAATCATAGCGCGACCAGACCGACGAGGGCCTTCCCATGATTCGCGGGTCTCCTCGCCGCGCTCAATTTCGCGCTCAACCTCTCGAATGAGTTCGAGTACGCCGCGCGTGTCGCTGGGAACGTTAAGGTCGGGCCAATCAAGGTATTGGAACTGGACGATGCGTCGCGATGACAGGTGTGGAAAGCCGGTGTGAGAAAGCTCGAGTACTCGCTTGACCGTCGACTTGGGGGAGCTACTGTCACCATTGCCAGAGCTAGTTTCAGGAGGCGCCGTCGGAGTTTTAGGTACGAAGGGGAAGAAGGGGTCACCGGGGACCCTGCGATCTGACTTTTCATATTCTTCCATCGCCCCGCCGACTTCAAGTAGCTTGAGGCGGAGGGGCCCGAATTTCTCGCCGGACCAGTAGTTGCCACACTTGATCGTTGATCCCTCGACCTCGCGGGTGAGCATGACAATGACATGTACATTTTGCTCCCATACTAGCCTGGCGATTCGAATTTAGGAACGGATCTGAAGAGGAAGAAAATGGGGAACGGAAACTCACAACCAAAAGTCGTTGAAAGTCTCTGGTAGAGGACCTTGAGTTGCTATGTACCGCTTCTGAGTACCAATGGGTTGAACGTAAGACGCATTGACGTAGTCATCAAAGGAGGAGGCCACCGGAGTATTCAGTGGGAGGTGGATGGAACGGGTGCTTGAGAGGGACAAGGTGACTGGGGGGAGGAATTCGGTTGCTCGAGGAAGAGTGAGAGGATGAAGAGAGCCGGGATTTGAACTTGAAGGAGAAACCGGTAGCTTTCCATTTGGCCGCTGCCCGGGCTTCTGCTTCTGGAGGCGCACACGTGCGTGCTCGAAGGGCCAAATGTTACGATATCTGTGAAATGCGAGCGCCACGCGTCACTACCTTGAAGGGGCGGATTAACAAAACGCTGGACTTGCCTGTTCTTCACCCCCTTTTCTACACCTGCGGTGATGCTGTAGGGAAAATCTCGAGAACTGTGCTTCCCTCGTGAAGACCGCCCGGCACCCTTGCTGCGCTGCTTGCTCCTCTTCGACTTTGACTTGCTGCCCTTCTTCTCCGCCCCATCCATGATCCGCCCGCTTTCCTTCGAATGATGTTCCATCACACCCATGAGGCGCCTCTGTTCTCCGAGTTCGATACGATAGAACTGCATTGCGAGAGCTTCTGATCCTTCTGCCTGTGGGTCATCGAGGGTCGACTCGGCGTTGTTCATGGGGGAAACTGTAGAGGCGACCGCAGGTGGGCCCATCCGCACATGGCGTGTGCCTGCGTACTCGTGGCCACTCCCACTGTCCTCTCCGCTGTCGCTGCTCATCCCACTGTGGTCACCTCCGCTAATGCCACTTCCACTTCCACTGCCGCTTCCACTTTCGCCACCGTAGTGATCTTCGTCGTCTGTGCCATCGTCGTCTTCGGCAGCCCAGCGACTGAGCTCCCTTAGCCAGGTAAAAGGAAGGTCATCGATCCGATCCTTCGCCATCCGACTGATTCTGAGTGGTATAAGCTCGGTGATCCCGTGCGATAGCTCAACATTTTGTCGAATGGCGTCGTAGAATGGATTGAATGCCACGTTGGCGCCAGAATCGGAAGTGGACTGAGGGGCTACGGAGGTGCCTGATAACGACGGCCTAGAGACCAATTCGGAACGAGCGGGCTGAGCTGCAGATGAGAGATCCCGTGCGCCGGGTTGCTGCTGCCCGAAATAGTGCTTATGATGGGTCGATCCAGAACGCTGTGACGTCGTTGAACTGGCATTGAATGCACTCATGGGTAGGTGTTTCGTGCGGAGGAGTGCGGGGCGGTTTGCTATGGGCATTGACAGGGTCACCTGACGGGATGTCCTGGATGTTGGGTCGGATTGTTCCGAGCCGAGGTCCGCATATGATGGCGGCGATGGTGTGTTATCGTCGTCGTCATCGTCATTTGTGGCAAAATTGAAGTCAAGAAGGGACTGCCGTTCACGAAAGACGGCCTGGAAACCGCCGGTGAGCCAATTGAGCTGCTGCGACTCGCGCGGGGAAGCGGATGGTGCTCCACTTGACCGTAGATCAGCGGATAGACCAGCCTCGGAACGGAACTTCCGGAGAAGACCAAGGACGTTATTCCCCTCGGGGAGGATGGCAGAGTCGGCATCATAGACGAGAATGCGTCTTGCTAGGCGCCATTCAGAGAACTTGCGACGCACGGAGGGGGTGGGGAGCATTTCGGCTAGTCTCGCGGTGGGGAACAAGGGACGTTTGAGGAGTGTGGATGGGACGGAGAGGGGAAGTGCATGGGGAAGGCGGGATGCGAGATAGGCGGGGAGCGGGCGGATGTCGAGGATGAGAGTGTGTGGGTCTGAGAGATAGTCTGGTAGATCGGCGGGGGAGACGGCGGTGAAGAGGGAGGCATCGGGAGAGGGAGTGGGGAAATGATGGGAATGGGAACGGGTGGAGATGTGTGGGGCGGGAATATGGGTGTTGCGGGGGATTGAGGAGAGGGAGAGGGAGAGCGGGGGATTGTGGGCGGACGTTAAAGGGATTGGGGGGGCGGGTTTGTTGAATCTGTCGTCAATGGCTCTGGCGAATGATTCAGTTGCGCCGTCCTCGTCTTCTGTAATGGCCTGCTGCTTCTGATGGGGAAGGGAGAAGAAATCCATGATATGATGGGGAGGAGTGGACGACGAGAAAGAGAGGAGGAGGGGGCTATTTTCCCTTGACCGGTCCCTGCTCTGGCTGTGTTCTAGGTTGCTCTCATTATTTCATGACGTCACTCGCTCTATATTCCCTCTCCCGCCTCTCGCCCTCGCCCTGTCTGCCTGCCATGCTCTGCCTTGCCTCTCCTGTCGTCTCTCCACAGCGACTTCATTCCCCTCAGCCTCTCCTTCTCCTCCTCCGAGACCGACCGTCTCGCTCGCCCACATAACAACACCCTTTTTGGGTTAAAAGTCTCGAACCTGTCCATCCCACCCGCCAATCAACCGCATCCCTTTCCACCCGCTTACCATTACACGTGCCCCCCGCTCCACCCAATCGCCTGTTCCATTGGAAACGGTCTAGACCAGTGGCCTCCCACTCCCCTCCCCGACCTCTCCGTCCCTTTTCCCCCTTTCTCCGCAAGTCCGCCGTCCCTCCGCACCAAAGACTTACCGTACTATGAAACATACATACAATACACGTAGATCTAACACGTCCAGTGCACATATGAAACCCGAGACGTCTCCTTCCATCTTCAGTTTCAGTAGCCGCACGCACAGATGTTCTGATGGAAACTTTAATCTGTTGCCAATTCATCACCACCCAATCTTATCCGGCACACTTTCCGGTTATCTCCTTCCTTCTGGGAATGAAAGGGTCTGGGCCCTACAGGGCTGCGGCTGCTTCTCTCCCACGTGTTGTCCGACTCTACACGGGCAGGTGCCTTGGCAGCGAGTTCTCACGAACAGCCTGCGCGCCTGATCCACGGAAACTTACATCCCGATCTACAAATTCCCACATCTCGATAATACGAATCCTCTCGCTTCGCTTGAAATGACGTCACTGAGTGCTTACTGCTTGCCTCGGCCACGTTGTTATTGATCGCCGACTGCTTTCTCTTGCCAACCAGCGCGAGGTCGACTTGTGAGACATGCACAGTTATGATGTCCACCTCAAGGACATGTATCCGCTGTTTTAAAGTCAGAAATCTCCATCTTCAATCTTCCCGTCACTAGTCGAGAACTACATTCGCATTTCTGAACTTAGATATGCATCGATTTCATTTTCACCCTTGTTGACTCACTTCATCGCTGACGCAACGACCTAGCCTTGCCTTGCCTTGCCTCGCCAGCAATGAGAACACAACGAGGATCTCAACGTCTACACACGTCATTGAGCTCCACTCAGGACTGTTCGACATCGTAGCCTCGCGCTCTTCATGAGGATGAATTCACGACATCTGATACATCGCAACAAACCCCGTCCGCTAGTCTGCTGGTTTCATATTCGAGTCACTAGCTTCCAATTTGAAAATATCATGCACTTTATCGATGACTGAGGTTCTCGGCTCAGCATAGCGACGTCATCCAGCGACGCGTACATTCGGCAACACAAGTGGCCGAAATACCCTTGTCCAGTTGTCATCCCACGAATTCCAAAACCACGCCTCGTTTTTGTCGTCCGATACGCATTTATGGTCGACGGCAAGCCTGAACGAAGCTCGCAGGGTTTCGAGTTTCGATGCGTTTGGAAATCCTTCAAGGAGGTTCTGCCAAGGACATATTAACGACCAGCACAGTTGGGGGAAGTTGCCTTTTTTTGGACTTCCGCGGAAACATAGCGGAGACCATACCTCAAGATGATCGGCCAGCCCAGCGGCGTTCTGGAATATGACGCCGTTGGTACCATCGATGACAAGTTCCGAGAGGCTGTTTCATATAACATGTATGAAACCACCGTCCTGCGTCACGCACAGGATGTGACACATACCACGCGAAGTCAAGCGCACATACGGGCACGCCACACCCAAACATATCCACAATCTTCATTGGCAGATCTAGTGCCGAAGAGCTCGAATGCAGCGAGATTCCCAAGTCTGCTGACCCTGCGTCCAGAGCCGACTCAACGTTTGAATGCCTGGATGTCAGAAGAACGCTTACCAAGAAGCAGAGGATAGTCCCCTGGCTCAAGCCACGTGCTGATGATGCGTACCCATTGCCAAGGGTCCACTTCTCCATCTTGCAAACTGTGAGCTTTGCGCATGTACAGTTCGCGCAGAGGACCTTTCCCTGTGCTGGGGATGCGGAGGACGTCGCTTGAGTAAGAATCGTGGACGCTGGTGGCTTGTAAGCCGGATGAAGAATTACGGGCAGGAAAGGCGAAATGCGAAGAAAGAGCTGAAGATGGCTTGTGAATAATAATACGACCGTGACTGGCGTTGTTCTCACTTCGTGGGTCTCAACAGTCGTGGCAGGGTGAAAGTGTGCTGGAGGCCGATCGTGGAGAACAGCTTTCAGGCCCCTTTGAATGGTATTCAACGGCCAATCCATCCAATAGAAATATGTGCATCATACTGCAGTTTCCATTCCTTGACGAGAAAGTCGTGCATGGCCTGTGTCACGAAAAGATGCGCGTGTGCGGCCCGACCAAAATATGCCTCAAACCTGATGGCAATCTCAGTTTAACATTCCGTGTAATAAATGGTGGACGTAATGACATCTTTGCAAGCCTCACAAATATATGGACGGACCCTAGGTTGAGCGCAAGGATACTGTATCCCAGATTATGCCAATCTATGATGACCTTGCTTCCCCGTAATTTGCCTACTAGCCATACTAAAGCCAGGGTAGGGATACTGGGAGGGTTCTTCGCCATTTTTCGGTACCACCTTGCGATGAGATGACAAGAGAACGACTCACTTGCACGAGTATAAACTCGGGAGGGCGAGGTATGCGCCAGAGGAGAACGTAGAGTATCGACTCTACTTGCTGGGCAATTTTGAGGGGCGCAAATACTACGAATGGGAGTTTCCGGAGAAAAGGTGGTGGTTGCGAAAGATATAGAAAGTGGACATGTGGGAGAGAGAGCAGGGTGGGTATTGGTTTAGAGCCTGCAGGCAGTGAGAAGAGGCGTTCAAGCTCGTGGGGACGAACCAGCAACTACAGTAGAGACGTCACCTTGGTATCCGACGAGGAATGTCTCAAATTGTAGTTTCGCAAAGCTCTCCGCATGGTACATCATGCGAGGACTCCTACCGACATCGCCGAGCACGAGAATTGCTACCGACCGGGGACTGGGTTTACTTGACGATCGTCTCAATATCAATAGCAGCGAAGATACGAAACAGAACACAGCGACGTAGATCAACTGGGGAAGAGTGGGGCCTGTGAGTAGGTCCCGCATGAGAGATATGTTCAGCGGTGCGGTTGAGGGTGGAAATCACGACGCGTGACCATATCCACATCTCATTTGCTCCGTCATCACACACAGTGCACGGAAACATGGCTTCTTCAAGGATCGCATCCACCTCTTTCCGAATCCTGGGTGCGGTAAGTTGGCATTGCAGGCATCCAACTTTTACTGGCATAGCGGTGCGCGGTGTCCATGTAATATCGTCTCAGTCAGCTAGCCATCCTCGGCACGGCCTCTCCACCAGTACAACTGGTCGTACACGGCCAAGCACGGCCAGCTCCAGTTCAAGACGCTTCAACCCCCCCTTGAGTACGCCAACAGTTCATTTCCATTTCGTTTCCGACCTCTTCCGGCTGACCTGACTCAACAACTCTAATCGGCACTCAGGCCGGTCCATGTTCATACAGACAGAGATAACCCCGAACGCAGATTCGCTCAAGTTCATTCCTGGCGTGCCGGTGATGGAGACGGGTTCGGCCGAGTTCCTCGACACGCGCGCGGCTCTTGCGTCACCCCTCGCACTACGCCTATTCGGCATCGAAGGCATCAAAGCCGTCTTTTACGGGCCCGACTTTATAACTGTGACGAAGGACGGGGAAAACCCCTGGGCAGTCGTGAAGCCCGAAGTGTACTCCATCCTAATGGAGCATTTTTCCCCTTCCTCCTCCGGTGGGAACGGCCAACCTCTGTTCCGCTCCGAGGAGGAGAGGGAGGCGGCCGGTCCGTTGGACACGCGGATTCTGGATACGGATTCGGATACGGTCGCGATGATCAAGGAACTGTTGGATACGCGCGTGCGGCCGGCGATCATGGAGGATGGTGGGGATATTGAGTATCGTGGGTTCACCGAGGACGGGGTCGTTCAGATCAAGTTGAAGGGTAGTTGTCGGGGATGCGACTCGAGCACCGTGACGCTGAAAACGGGCATCGAGCGAATGCTTATGCATTATATCCCTGAGGTCAAAGGGACGGAGCAGGTGCGCCACAATGCCTTCTCGTTGTGAATTGAGGTTGATGGAGAACTGTCGTGACAGGTTCTGGATGAAGAGGAAAAGATTGCACAGGATGAGTTTAGCAAGTTCGAACAGCGCCTACATCAAAAGGAACAGCAGGCAGAAAAGCGCGATTCTCCGTAAGTTGTCTAGTGAGGTCTGGTATTCCTGCAACAGACAGTGCTCATAGTATCATATTACCCATTGCAGTCTGGCGCAGTATATGAGCACATAGGCGGACCTGCCTTCTTATTATATTTCATAGACGAATGCTGTACATTTTTTTATCGTGTATCCCCACTCATTCATAGTTTCCTCTACGCCTGCTGAGTGATCTAAGATCCAATTTCATCTCTCGGCCGAGTGCCGACGAACGCAAAAAGTCAAGTGAAATCCGAGTCTCCGATAGGCTCCCGTTCCACACCTCAGTAATCCTGTCCCTCACTGCAGACTCTAGCACGCAGGCCATGTCTGAAGAAAACCGCCGCATCGTGCTCGCCTCGCGTACCTCCCAGCTCGCGAGGATTCAGACTCACATCGTCCTCGACGTGCTAAAAGCCGCCTTCCCAGATCGCGTATTCGACACGTCCTTCATGTCGACGCAAGGCGACAAGGACCTCTCGCGTGCGCTCTACCTCCTGGGCGGAAAATCGCTCTGGACGAAAGAACTCGAGGTCGCGCTCCTGAAGGGCGAAGTCGACATGCTCGTCCACAGCTTGAAAGACGTCCCCACTGCAATGCCCGAGGGTTGCGCACTTGGCGCGATCCTCGAGCGCGAACATGGCGAGGATAGTCTGGTGGTGAAGAAGGGGTATACCATTGATGGGAGGACTGTGCACACGCTTGATGATCTCCCTGCTGGCGCGGTAATTGGGACGAGCAGCGTGCGTAGGGTCGCGCAGCTGAAGCGGCAGTATCCAGATCTGGTCTTCAAGGACGTGGTACGTCTGCCAATTACTATACTCGCATCGAAACACCCCTCTTTCTCACCAAAATCGCTATAATTGAAGCGAGGAAACCTGTGCGTCTCGTCTCACTACTTTAACACTGGTCTCCTTCTCTTACGGCGCTGACCGGTAAACTGAACCTTGAATGTATGCGCACGCATAAAGCCAGACGCGTTTCGACAAACTGGATAATCCAGACGGACCCTATGCCGCCTTGATCCTCGCCAAAGCAGGACTCTTACGCCTTGGCTTCGGCGACCGGGTGACGTCTGATATCGTACCGCCGACGCTTTACCACGCTGTCGGGCAGGGTGCGCTAGCCGTCGAAATCCGCGCCAACGACACGGAGGCACGTCAGCTGTGTTCCGCGCTCGTTCACTGGCAGACATCGTGGCGCTGCTTGGCCGAGCGCGCGTGCCTACGCGTCCTTGAGGGCGGGTGCAGCGTGCCCGTGGGCGTACACAGCGAACTAGTACCCATGCCCACCTCTCCGGAACGGGAAGGAGGGGGCGGTGAGGGCGATATGCAGCGCGCTGCGAGGCTGCGGCTCGTCGGGACTATCACCGCGGTAGATGGGAGCCATCACGTCGAGCGGGAAATTGGGCGCGTGGTAACTAGTCCGGAGCAGGCGGAGGAACTCGGAGCACAGGTAGCGAAGGAGCTTATCGATATTGGTGGAAGGGAAATTTTGAAACTAGTTGCGAAGGACCGAGAGCAGCGGGCGGCGGAGACCGAGGCATAAAATACCTCTGCAGCGGCTGGAGGGGAGACGGCATTGTCATCTCAGTGAAATTTCATCTCTCATTCTTATCAAGGCTAGGAATCTGCGACTTTGTATGTACAATAGTAGATTGTACACGAAAGTATGTAAAGCAATAAACTGGGCCAATCAGTTGATGTGCCTCGTTGGAGTCTGCGTCGAACCAGATGAAAAACATACTAGTCAACGGTTGACTCTAGCGAGAGTCGCTCTGCGTCCCCGCGAGCGCCTGAAACTCCCTAGGATGAAGAAGGGGAATCCAAGTGACTCTAAGGCAGAGACGGGAAATGACATTGATATCGACCTTTGCGCGCGTCGCAATTTAAGTTCTTTGGACGTTATTTGTACGTGCTTGGCAGGCAGCGAAGCAGGCAGGTAATGGGAAAACCGCAGTAAAGGGGTTAAGCTCGATGGCATTAAGTTATGACATGAACGTGAGCGTTATAATCCGTGCTTCGTTCGATATACTGTATAAACGCAGGAAATCGTGCTGCGTGCTGCGTGCTGCGCGTGTGGACGCCAGCTGCAGCTGGCCCGGCTCTCGTTCGTCTTTCAGTCTGCAAAATTGCGGCCCGGGCTTTTGCCGTCACCTCGAGCCCCCCACCCTTGCCCAAGCCACTCCGCAACACGCCCTTTCACCACTTTGTCCCATGTCCGTCGTCTATTCGCGAAGGCTAAAGAAGGAGCTGCAAGAAATCCAGATTGAACAGGCGGATCCTGCCAAAAGGGCAGCTGGTGCGTCTCGCCACTGCTTCACTCCCCCCCCATCCCGTGCGCCGCACGGCCGTAACCTGTCATCATCTTTGGGGGACAGGTATCCAACTACTACAAGCTGATGATCTCAAGACGTGGTTTTTCTCGATAGAAGTTCTCGGGGAAAGTTTATACAAGGTGCCGTTTTACCGCTACACTTTGTGAATTCTGCAGCGCGCGATGGACCCGCTCCGCTCTCCCGTCCCTTTCCTTTCTCTCGCGTCTGATCATTGGCCGTCTTCGGAACCTTTTTTTTCTAGAATGAGGTCTTTCATCTCATGGTCAGGTTCGACCCAGAGTACCCGTTCAAGTCCCCCGCTGTCCAGTTCGTCGTTTCCGATAAGGTCAAGCCGCCCATGCACCCGGTACGTCCATCTCATGTGCTTGAACCGCATCTGCACCAAAACTCACGGTGAGAGCCGGATCTAAAGCATGTCTATACGAATGGTCACGTATGTGCAAGCTTTTCTAAATATCAGTACTCGCCTCACGCATAGAGACGGCGGCTTCCCAGATATGCGCATCCATCCTTGGGGATGATTGGTCCCCTACTTTGAGCGTTATGGCCATCTGTATCACGATTCAGAGTATGCTTGCCTCATGCAAGGTACGTATTAGAAACGATTGTTACTTGGTCATGGAGAAATTTTGTCTGTACCTGCAGAAGAAAGAATTGTGAGTCCTCGTATACATTCTTGGCTTGACATCTTATACTGATGGTCTGCAGACCTGAAGGTAACGATGACTATGTCCGCACAGCTCCAGATAATCCGAAGAAGGCAAGTAGATACATGTGTGGCTCCCGTAGTGCCGTACTGATCTGATCGCATCTACACCAATGTCCAGACACGCTTTGTTTATCACGGTAATCTTCCGAAGGATCCATTCTTAGCATCATGATATTGATTCACATCTCACTTGCTCTAGATGATACGTTCGTGTTCCGTGCTTTATACAGCTTATCACCCACACTAATAATGTTTTTTAGCGTGTAGACGTGACGTAAATCTCGTCTATTCGATTCCACTATCTTAATTTGCCGGTCACCCTTGCATTTGTTTACGTCTTAGTCGTTCTCTATCAACATAACACCATATTTCGTTGTACACTACATCGCGGCGGTTCGCATTTCGGTCCTACTGTGGCCGCATGCATATATCGTCCCCAGGTGGGCATTCAATGTGGCAAAGTAGAAGATTGTGTTCAGCCGCAGTGTCCGTGTGGGGGGTTTGGGTGAATACTACGTGTGCAGAATATACAGAAGTTCCACATAATGCCCGAAAGGGAAATCTTAAGAAAACAGTAGAAGAGAGATAGGGGAATATAGAGCCAATGAATCAACCTCCTGTGGCACAAGGGCGCGCACGCGAACTCAAGACCTAATTAGATGTATGGCAACATTATTCCATGTGAGGCCCTACCGTAACCGAGGTCAAATCGTTCCGTGAATCATTATGTGTTCCATTCTTCTCATCGAACCGACAACAGCCGTTGCAGTCACCACTGCAACCACAAGCACCTCCGCAGCCACACGAACCCCCACAGCACAACTTGGGCAGTTCCACAGGCTTACCTCCCGCAGTGGGAGGAGGAGGTACCCGTTGTGCGACTGCGAGGAACTTCTCGAGAACAGGAGATTCCATGAAAGAACTCCAAGTGCCACTTCGGTCGATCACGTGTAGCGTCGGATCAACGCAAGTCATGCAATCATCCTCTGCATTCCTCGAGTCAATGCCGGGGTGGGAATGATGGGTAGGGCAGCCAGGGCATTGACAAGTCAATCCGCATGTGCAACCGGTGCCAGCGAGCGTGTTGAAAGTACTGAAGGGCGGTACCACGGGGGAGGGACCGGGAAACTCTGGGAAAACTAGGGGGGGAAGATCGAGCACAGGCGGAGGGGTTAATGTGGGAGATGTGGCTGTGTCTGAAGGACGGTGAGATCGACAAGGGGATGCATGATCATTGGTTCCCGAGGATGGGGTAATTCGTTGGATAGAAGACCGGGAAGGCCGAGGGGTTTGGGGAGATACGAGAACGGCAGCGGCTGCACGTGCAAGTGTTTCAAGACCATGGGAAGGTACTGGAGCTGGAGCAGCGTTGTTATTGCCGTTGGGTGACATGGCAAGGGTTCAGTAAAGAGGCAACTGAGTCAAAGACAAGAGCAACAGATCAGAGGCATACCCGACAGAAAACTAACCACATGACATACCTTTCTGGCGTGGGTGAGCTGGGGCAATCGGCATCATATTTGAAGACGTGAGGGCATCCTTGAGACCATTAGGTAGAGCCGGGACAATGGGAATATAACGTTTCTCTGAAAGAGGGCGGTCATGAGAAGTAATCACGCTAGAGACTGGGGGAACAGCTGACGCTTCGTTCCAAAGACCCTATCAGTGACTTCCCGCGTTTGGGAGGGGGAACCCTCCGAGCAAGTGCACTTGGAATGCAGCTTCTTGGTATTCCGTAGCTGGCGACAACGCTCACATTGAGAAACAGGTCGCCCTTTCTTCTTGATTTCAAACAAAGGTCTCTCGGTATGAGTGCATGAGGAAGAGCGGTGGCCCTTGATACAGGCCTCGCTGAATATGCGGCGATAGTGGTCATTAATCAGAACGTACATAGATATCTGGGACACATACCAAGCGAATTTCCGGCTATTGACAAATACCTGGAGAGTTGAATCGAATCAATCTAGAGGGGATATGCGGGAGAATGGAAAAGTCACCATTGGGGAGTTGGCTGAAGACGAGCATTTACATGTGAGACACAGGATGAGGGCCAGGGACAAGATATTCGGGTTGCACTGAGACGGGATAATTGAAATGGATTGACGCCTTGGCGCCAAAATTGGCAATCGATACTCACGCGCAAACACAACGATAGGGATTGGTCGGATCGGGCACGCGCACGGCGTGTATCATCCACATCCGCATCCACATCCGCACTACTACGATGGCCTCGTCCCTCGCACGAATTCATCCTTCCCTCTTGATACCTAGAACTCCCACTTATTCTATACTTTTATCATACTCATGTCCACTTCTAATACTCCCTTAAGTCCAGATGCAGCTTCTCCGCAAACTGCTGCTCGTCCCCCTCCGGCTCCGAAGGTGACCCGCCCCAAACCAACACTTCGCCCACAAAAGGCAGCTCTCAGTCTCGTAAGTACCCCACCCCATCCTTTCCCTCCCCGTCTCTGACTGCCTTTTTCCGTTCAATGTGTAGACCCCAAAGGCTGTGGAGCGTTTGCAAATCCTGATGAGCAGTCCAACGCCGCAGGTCGTCCGTATAGGTGTCCGCAATAAGGGCTGTGCTGGTTTATCCTATCACCTCGAATATGTAGACCGTCCGGCAAAGTTCGATGAAGTGGTAGAGCAGGATGGCGTCAAGGTCGTAATAGACAGCAAAGCGCTCTTTTCTATCATTGGAAGCGAAATGGATTGGCACGAGGATGCGCTTAGGTACGTCTCTAACTATCGAAAGTTCCTCGGCCAACACCAACTGATCGCGCTTGATGGTGCAAAATTTTCAGTTCAAAGTTTGTATTTCAGAACCCTAATGTTACGGATGCTTGTGGGTGTGGCGAGTCATTCACTGTAAAGACATAGTATACAGCCCTCCCGATTGTATTTCACCACCAGTCATATTTAATGTTACAAGACTTACAGTTTGCCCCTCTTTACATATACACAGCAGAGCTTCCTGACAGATTGTCTCGCCTACAGCTCTCTTTAACGTGGGGTATTAGTTTTGAGACCAATATGTCATAGATTGCGAAAGTCCGCGACATCAACCAGGTATATATAATTTATCTTACAATACCCGTCCCTCTCACCAGAGGGGCGGAGAGCGATTGCAACCGAAGTCAACCCAGCAAAGCATGCGAGCAAGCGCATACGCACACAGCTAAAGTACAAATGAATAGAGGGGGGGTTTACCATACACCAAATTACGGGCTCTGACGCGTGAATCTTGTAATTTAATACTAATCCAATAGCTCACGTTGCAAATCCGCAAAGACTGCAGAGCCAACACCGAGGAAGCCGAGCTGGACTAGGCTCGCACCGGTTTGTCGACAAATACGCTCGAGTGCGGGTTGCCTGGGGAATCCTTGAGATTCTGCAAAACCGGAACGTAAAAAAAAGACACCATAAACACACGGTGAACGACGCTAGAAACGATCGCGCACCTAAAATAACTTGGTTGACTTCTCCTGCGAGGGAATCCCGGGCATCCTGCCCCGCCCATCGGCCAACCTCTCCTCCGGCCTCCACGGGGAAATGATACGCGATGACGCTCCATGTGCGCTCTAGCAGCGCGTGGACATCTGGACGCTCAATTGCCTCCTTCTTGTACTCTGTCCGCAATGCGCGACCGTACGCCAGCGCAGCCTTCAGCGCAGTCTGCGCAGGCGCGTCGTCATCCACGTCCATAGCATCCACATCCCCCACCCCATTGTGTGATGATGACGATGCAGCGGAGAAAGCACGTTTTGCTTCAGCTGCAGCATTGACGAGCTCAACGAACTGGCGGCAACGCAGCTTGAGCCTCATTATACCTCCATCGCGAGCCAGTACACTCGGGAAGCGCTCCCTAAGGTCGTTGAGCGCACCCTCAATGTCCCCTCGTCGGACAGCGCGCACAATGGAAAGGCGCTGTTCGAGCATATTCGTTTCCCCACTCTCGTTCTCATGATCAGCGGACAGCATCGGTGAGTCAATGTCAGGCTCGTGAGCCGACGTCGACGCAGGGGGGGGCACGGGAAGCGCAGGAGAGGGAGCACGAGCGGGAGCGGGAGCCAGCTGAGTCTGCAGTGCCTCTGCTGTCTTGGCGTATCCGTGGTGAATAAGGTAGTTGAGCACGAGACGGGCCGCCTCGTTATGCCCTTCATCGTCCATGGTGGCGCGTGGGGCACCATCCGTATCTGCCCGTGAAGTCTGAGCACTACGGTCATTCCGGCCAGGATCGAGGATGCGCCAGTCAAGGGGTTTGCTCTGGATAGAGGTCCACACAGTGTCGCGCCGTTGCTGCACGTGATCCTCGATATCATATTTGAAGGGATTGTGCCCGAAATTGACCCGAACGTGTTCGTTCGAGTGGCGCAAGCCAACGGATGGAAATACTTGCACGTCGCAGGCGACGTTTTCGAAGACCATACCTGTGGTTGAGATCAATAATGAGGTACAGTGACAAGCTTAGTCGCCATACCGATGAGGGCACCGTTTTTGGTAAAGAATGAACGATTTTGGCTAAAGTCAATGCCAGCTCCGACAGTGTCCCCACCTTGAAATACGTCAGACCAACATCCGCCAAGGGGAATAGCGTAACATAGATACCGCCAAAGGTGGGTCCATAGGTATTCCCTGCCTTCTCGGCAGAGAAGGAGAAACCATCATCGCCATGATAGCCCCAAGAGTTTTTGTCCCAGCCAGGGAGCTTGTTAAGGCGACAATCTCCGGCAGCGAACCTGGAGAAAGAGAGAGGTCATCCAGGGTATCGAAGAATTGACGATCCTGTGTACCCAATGCTTATGTGACTGGAAGAAATATTGACGTGAGGAGAACTATAGAGAACGGAGGAGAAGAGCTCACGCTTTCGGCGCTTTACTCAAAATCTCTAATTCATAGTAATAGATGCCGCACGCCGGGGGTATGGGGTGATTAGTACGGGCCATACCAGCGTTATCTGTGGAACTACCACCTAGAGAAGAGTCAGGGGAAGACATTTACAACGGTGTTAACATCATACTCTGCAAGTTTCCCCCTGGAATGACATGATGAGAACACGGAATTTATCAACAAAGAACGACAGATACTAACCGTGGTAGGTGAGTTCCCTACCATCTGCCGACACGCTCAAGTATGTATGACGATCTTGTTCGCTCCAGCGGGTGGGTAGTCTGAACACGGGACTGCTGCTAACCAGAGTGACCGTTTCGCTCGGGGGCTTTGCGGAGGCAGAAGTCGGCGGTGAGGGAGGAAGCCCTGGCGGAGGACTGGCAGTAGTACTCTCTGCATCACTGTCATCTATGAGCGCAGGAGTGATTGAAGTAGGCTGGGGACGTGGCACAAAGGGATAGATGGTCGACTGGGTGTAGCGTGAGGGAGGAAGATTAGGAGGAAGCTCCGTCTGGAGGAGATGACGAAGAGACGAATGATTAAGGTAGAGCGGCCGCGGGAAGGGAGGAGGGCTTTGATGAAGGGCCAGATGCGGAGAGGAGAGGGTGGTGTGAGTGTGGGACCCCGGTCTGTGCAGGTTAGGTTGGCGAAGACTCATAGGCCCTGCGCTGAGGCGACGAGTGCGTGTAGGAGAATTGGAGAGTGGGGGGATGCACGCGATGTCTGCCCGAGAAGTGCTGGGAGATTGTGCTGTTGGACTGTCGGGGGCATTGTTGGCGCGGATGATGCGAGGAAAAGGAAAGGTCTGTGGATGAGGAGATGAGGCAGTCTGTTGACGATGGATGGAGGAGGAAGGAGGAGGAGAGATGATGCGAGTATTGCTCGATACTGACGATATCAGATCCTCGAGGGAAGGGAGTGGCTGCATGCTGAGCTCGACGAGCGACTACCGCCTTGGCTGGTGGCCCGTGGCTCCAAACGCTCCATTTGGCGACGCGCGTCTGCTCTCTCTCTTCCTTGCTCATCCAATGAATCAGGATCCTTCTCTTCGTCTCGTCCCTGCCAAACAACCCGTAAAGGCATCTATTTCTGACACTGCCAACTCTCTCGGCCTCCACGACACCCTCAAGTACGGCCCACGCACTCTTGTCGATGAAATTAAATCAACCAATCCTTTGCAGGCCCGACTCGAGAATGTACGTCACTCTATGCCGTGTACTATCACTTCGCTAAACAGGGACTGCGTCACCACAGTGGGATGACACGCAGAGGAACCTCAAGTTGACCATGCACCGTAACATTTACGGCTTGCACGCGCCAATTCGCCAGCTCATGGAGCGCAAGATCGTGTCCCATGTTGGTCTTGAACTACTTCCTCTCGCGATCATGGATTCATCTCGGATTTTTGCCGTACAGAACCCCCACATGCCAGCCATGCCTCAATCCAACATTCATCTCGATATCCTCGAAGGACGTGACGAAACCCTCGATGTCACCGACTTCTTCCGTATGTCTTTTTCGATGTGTATCCCCTCGACAGCATATTCACTGCCGGCTTGCAGACGTCGATGCCGACGCTCCCATGGATACACATGCGGATATGGAGCGAAAGCTGCGGATGTGATGTCACATCGGCTCACTCATACGCCTTGTGTTGCTGAGTATTCAATTAGATGGTAGATGACATGACACACATTGTGGTGAGAAAGTAACGGCCGTACAATCATGGGCTATGTACAGTACCACTTCTTGATCAACAAATCTTACTTGCGCTCGATACAGTCCCTCCAAACAGCGAACTCGCGTGTGTGAGCGTATGAACCTCGCCCCCGAGTTCGCGCTGTTCCACGCAAGGAGGTTAAGTCCACCGCGTCTGTTGCACGGAATACGGCTTTGCTTGTAACCCACAGCCAGGGAATCAAGGGGCCTGGTCGACTCACGCGTCGGCGATCTTCCCTTTGATGGGCGTAAGTGATGAGATCATTTCGAGAGGTCACGATGATCTGGTAGTGCTCGAATTGAGAGACGTGGTCGCGGGCACAGCAACTGGAGTTAGACTCGCATGGCAAATGGAAATGGCTCAATGGTACGTCTGAGTTAGCGCGTTAGCAGTCATAACGAAAATGATGACCGCGGTCTGCACCTGACGTCAACTTGAACATGAGACGTAACAAAAGCACAAAAGCACGAGTTAACCACAACCACTGGCAGACCGAGAGACATACCGAAACACCCTTAGGACGAGACAATATTATGATCCTTCCTTGTTCCTTGTCCTGTCTAGGACACGGAGACAGCTATTCGAACATACAGTCGTCATTCCCGCTGATTCTGATCAGCCCTGCAACAGACGGGGATGGATATGTGACATGGCTTTCGTCATTCATTGACCGGGTCGAGACGTATAGATGTCATCAGGGCTTGCCAAGCCACCCTTTGATTTCGGAGTCGAGCCTTAGAATCTTCAGAGAGTAATTTCAGTGCTGCTGTGTTTACGGCTTCTTCCATACTGTTTTTTCGGTGGAGAAACCGCAGCCAGTCGTGAACAGGTAAAATCCAAAGCTAGAAAGCTTTCTACGTCTACGGAGAATTTGGAGACGAGACTATAAAAAACCTTTGTACATTCAAGTGTCGCTCTTTTGCTGTCGTGCTCTCTGATTGTTCTCAGGTTCAGCCTTGACATCACGGTATCTTTTTATTGCCTAGTACAAAGGGCTACGTTCCCTCCGGACCAGCCTGAACTGAATGTAGACCCGCTGGCCATGTGACATCGATGCCATGCCGTACGAGCTCCGGGTCTCCGCGCGCCTTCCAAGTCCCTGGCCAGCGCCTCACTTGATTGGTCCCATTCACTTGCAAAACGATATTCTCCATGTTGACCGTACCCGGTGCAAGCTAACAACCTGAACAATGACGACGCAACATACCATCTCGTCGTTATTTTGAATTGCGGTTTTTAAGGACTTTCGCATCTGTCCACTGTTGGGACTGCCTTGTTAGTCTCCGATATGAAACCTTACTCAGTACCTTGAGAAAGACAATAGAGTGGGCATGGGGTCTGACTCACGCCCTTTTCCAGAATCCTATATAAATCCAGTCGATCTGAACCTTCTCCCGCGTAGCACTCCTGGGCGATTTTTCCAGATGGGTGACCCAAAGGCACTGTCTACTGTATTCTACATCGGCGCGACGGGCTACATAGGAGGTCCGTTGTCTCCCATATACTAGTTCCGACTTATTCAGTGACAGAATTTTGTTATCTTTGCCTTTAGGCGCTGTGCTTGCTGTGCTCGTCAAGGCGCACCCTGAGCTCAAGTTCACGGCGCTTGTGCGGAATCCCGCGCACATTGAGGCGGTCCGCAACTCGGGCGTAGAGGTCGTTCAAGGTAGCTTTAGCGATACCGATCTCATCTCTTCGCATGCCCGTGCCGCAGACATAACGATCAATTCGGGAGACAGCGACTCTGTTCTGCTCAACGAGGCGATTCTTGGTGGGCAAAGGGCTCGCGTGGTGGATGATGGGAAACCCCCAGCCGTCCTCCTCCATACGAGTGGTGTGGCTGTATTCGTGGACGGCGGGAAGGAGGGTAAGCATGACCCTAACAGCAAGATTTGGAACGTGCGTCTCTATATTGCAGTAATCTTACGCGTTCGGGGAATTCACCTATGCCTGGCTTTAAAGGACGCCAATGAAGCGGACATTCGTGCTATCACTCCTGAGATGTTGCACGGTCAAGTCGACGCACCGTGGGTCCTTCTCTTCGACTGTATGCGAACGCTGCGAGCTCGACTGCCGTAGGATCCTTCAAGCAGCGGAAAATGGCCACACCGAGTCGTACATCATATGTCCTGCAGCCGTCGTTGGGCCGTCAAGTGGACCAGTTCCCGCCAACTCGGTCTTCTTCAAATTCATGACACAACTTGCGCTCGCGTTCAAGAAGTCCTTCTATGTCGGTGAAGGCGAAAACGTCTTCTACACGGTGGGCTGGCATCTTCTTCCCCCAAATGCGTCTACCGTTTCACTTACTCGCCTTGTCGCCCTAGGTCCGTCTGGACGACCTCGTTGATCTCTATAAGCGCGTCTTTGCACGCATCCTGAGCCGTGCGGACGCCAAAGCAAGCCCTTACTCGAGATACTACATCGCCGTAAGCACGCCATACACTTGGAAGCACATTACGACTGTGTTTGGCGCCGTCCTTGCCCGCATCGGAAAACTGGAGGATGGCACAGCGCACAGCGTTCCTATTTCTATCATTCCGCCGCCGTACGTACTCGATAAGCGCATCTCTGCCACTACTCTCCAATGCCGATGCTCATGCTCGCGTGCTGATGGCATATCACGTCTCTTGTTTATCCCAGGGCATCGTTGTTCCTCGGTGCGAGTCAGAACATTCGCGGCGAACGCGCCAAGGATCTAGGGTGGGAACCAAGTCCTGTCGCGCTGGAAAATTATGCGGACGATGGCATAACGTCCGCATTGGCAACACTGCAGTAGTAATATTTCTTCTGACCGACATTTTTCTGGCCACGTCCATGTACTGCTACTTTTTTTGTGAATTTGGTATCTAGTTGCGGTCCTCGATGAAATGTATTGACCTAGTCCGAGTCTCGAACGTGAATGACGCCTTGCCATCGTCCATTCGACAATGACAGGGCATCATTTACGGTCGATCGGTTTACCGTGATATGCGAGTGTCCTCATCAAACGACTATGTCCAGTTCGCGATCGGCCGCCGCAATGCAAGAAATGATGTATGATGGCCGCCATACAGACTCGGACGAACTGGCTACTGGCAGGACCAGTGGCAAGTACTTTGCTCGATTCCAGTTCCATCGCCAAATTCGACACGTCTTGTTCGTATTTTCACGAGATCAAGATAAAAAAAATCTATTTATGTTACAGCAGGTTCTACAGTTCACATCGAGTCCAAGATATCGTTCAAGGAAATTGGATTACAGTGTAGGTAATGGTGTCTCCTGTGGGAATGACGAGCGAAAAAGTGACAACGGGAGTCTGAGTATATGGTCCGGGGATTATTGGTGTGAAAAGCAGAGAGCATTATTAACCATTGACCTGCTATCTTCTTCGCGATGGTGGGCGATGGTGCGAGTGATTGGGGACATATTGTGCGGCGATGATCCGTTCAATTGCTTCCTGGGTTAGAGTCGCTTGAGGCGAAAGATCTCGTGGTACGGATAACGAATGTGGTCATGAATATCAATGATGTTCACTGATGTTGGGGCGTACTAAAGGGAAGGCAGGACGAGCTATAGACCTACGCCAAAGACGAAGGTTGTCAATCTGACTCGTTGCATGAGACTCCGAGAGAGTGAGCATGGTGCCATCAACTCGATCAAATGTCCCTGTTTTCGGAGAGTGTGTGACCCCCAATGGTATGTCCGAGAGAGTCCACGTGTGCTCTACCGCCGGGTACTTGAGCATTTTAGTGCGACTGATGAACCTAGAAAAGTTGTCACGTCAAATACGGGTTGACGGGCATATACCGGTCGCCGATAAAAGGGACGTCGATTCAGAGGACGTGAAGGCGGAGGTGGACACCGATGAGCTCGCACTGGCAGTCAGTCGAAATCAAGGAAAACGTAATTTGATTCGGACCCGGTCATCGCGGACAGGCAGGCGAGCCGAGCATCGCCTCTAGTGAAATATTAACGCGGAATTCGGAACACTGTATCTGAGGAGTTAGAGCGACGAAAGATAGCGTTTGTAACGAGAGAGAGAAATGGAAACAGTATCAAATGTGGCCGCAGAACCTCCAAATGACGGATCGGCGGTTGCAAAGGAGCCGACATCAGACCGAATCCGGGAGCCACCGTGACTCTGTCCTATTTGCCAGATATTCAGCGTTTTCGTTATAGGTAGGGTAGTGTTTCGCGAATCCCGGTGACCAGGTGGCTTTGTGCGATACGGCGGCGTTTTGCCGCATAGTGGGCGAAGCTGCCAGACTGTTGCCAGCCCATAAAGCAATTATGGCAAATGGGTCTTCAAAACGTGGTCATGTCAGGTTTCCCTGGAACTACTGTAGTAAAGTATTTGTCCTACCAACGCGTTCAAGTTGGTTGCCTTGACAGAGAAGTTGATGACGCACTGACATGTGCCACGCTCGTGTCAATCCACCCACGTCTATAGTAGTAGTAGACGCCACTAGCACAAACAGCACCGCGGCTCAATAGAAAAATAGTCCCTTCAATTACGTAGAAGGAAAGGCGACGTACAATATTGCTCATCGACAACGAGGACAGGATCTGGTCCCTTACCAATTGACGTCACGTATTCGACCTGACACGCCAATTCGACCATTCCCCAAGTGGTCACGTCCGAGCGACTAGCACTAGCACTAGCATCACCACGTCATGACCGCGATCGCATTTTCAGGCCCATGTCCCTGTTCCTATCGATGAGTTTGGTTCCTAGATGAATATATTGTACGGAAAAGGGGTTTACACGCGCAGCAACTTGAAGGAGCAGCGCGAATGCGAACAACTGGAGATGAAGTGAATCATGTGCCAGTGAGTTCTATCCACCTAGTAGTACCGCGGTGCGCAGCAGGGACAGTACGGGGGCTCGGGATGGATTTTGGGAGCAAAACAAGATAGGGAAGGAAGACACACGAGTCGGAGACAATGTTCCAATCCGTTACATGGTTTGCAAATCAAAGAGAAAGTATACCACTGCTATAAGGCTATAAGGGTATACTGAAACAGTGATGGCACTCGCGGTTAGTGAAAGGATGCGAGCATGAGCGTTGAAAACCGAAGAGAGGGTCCGCATGTCAAAGAAAGCTCGCGGGCGTCTGATAGACGATTGTCCGAGTCGTGCACGCTTGTTCTCGAAGACGGTAAAAATAATCTAGTATTCTAATATATCCGAGTCCGTGTCAGCACAACGTACATAAAATCTATCCAAATCCCATCACCATCGAGACCGTGACACCCATACTCCTCCGACATTAGGATTAAATGGTGATTACTCTAGATCAAATTCCAGGGTGAAAACATATCAGTGAGGGGGTATCATGGCCCGGGTATCGATCGCTACCAAGGTGAGCCATGTACACTGCCACCTTCACATGGCAAAATTCCACGCTCAATAACCTCCCTGGCGCTCACAACACACCCTTCCAACAGCGGGATCCCCCGGTGAGCGTACGAGCCTATAACCCAGAGCCCGGCGGCTGCCTTCCCAAGCTCCCGCCGAGCAGTTCCCTGCAGGGGGCCCACACCCACTGCGTCTGCCTCGTCTGCGCATAATGAACGGACCGCAGCTTTGCTTGTGCGTGTCAACAATGCTCGCTCCAGGCGAGATACCGAGAGCACATTCTTCGCATGAGGAGCAAAGACCGGGTTTGTCGTTTGTAGGATCGCCGTGCCGGGTGCCCTGTCAGCAGGGCGGGGTAGTATATGTGTAGTCATGGCATATGTTGGTGGGAGGACCAGCCCAGTCGACCCCACGTCTGCGAACTTCCCTTCGACGGCTGCAAGCGACGACATCATCACTATGTTGAGGTCACGCCGGTCGCGATTGTTTGCTGGAAGTAGGCTATCATCGGTATGGTTGACCACGACAGTCTGGCGGTACTTGAATTGAGAGAGGCATGCGCTCAACTGGGTCGCGTGCAGAGCAGCTTGAGGAGCCTGCTGTTCCTGTAATGCACGCGCGTATCCATCAACGAGGTGGGCAGCGTGATTTGCCTGTGTGGCCAAGATGACATGGTCAAAGCCAGGATACAGCATCAAGTCCTCTCCTGCACCGCAGAAAATCGTGATGCGTCCAGGGCAATTGCGGTCTGGCACGAGCATCGTAGTGGGCACGCCAAGGTGGATTCTCGAGGCCGGAATATGGTCCGATAGCCGAGCAACAACATCACGGACACCACGCATGACGACGTAATGGTGTGTCATAAATGTGCGCCATATGAAATCTGAGTTTCAGTGCGCGGCCACATTAGGCCAAGATGATGTCGGAAGCTTTTAAATTGAACGGAAGGACGCACCGAGAAATTCCTCCGCTGGGTGGTGTTCAACGTTATTCTGCGGTGCTGTGCAGACAGCGGAAAAGAGTGGTATGCAGACATCTTGGATAAATGTGTGCCAGCGCTTGTCTAATCCAACCATCCTCGACATTCGTCCGCGGCGTGTCATGAGCTCCACCCATTGTCCCCATGACAACTACTTGGAACTCTTCCCGCGCAAACACGGGGAAGCAAGAAGTTGCAACCGGAAGAAGATAAACGCGAGGCTGGCCATAGATAGGGCGAAGGAGAAGAAGAAGACAAGCCACGCTCGTGCGCGTTGGAGGGTACCATGTGGGAGCGTGGTATAGATTTGTCTCAGCGCAGTCGGAACGCTTATCCCACCTCGACCAGAAGCACCGTTATAGATTAGTGTTGGGTTAATGGCGGAGTGTCCTCTCATATATTTGTCGGAGAGACCCACACCGTAGGAGGGTATAGTGTCGAGGTGAGAAAACGAATTTGAACGCCGGAATGGCACGCCCAGGTGACTGTAGAGTGCGATGAGCTGAGGGTAGTAGCCTTTGCAATTTCATCAGCCCACACGGTTTGGACGACCTCGAGGAGTACTTGCCTCCCTGGAAAGAGCGCATCGGCACATCAACACGCCATTCCCCCGCTTCGCCGGGCAGCGTGAATGGAACTGAGTGAG
>WNFQ01002621.1_pt1 | contig 24850 bp, 35 predicted proteins | sample 5400171 | NCBI WGS metagenome assembly WNFQ01 (sample SAMN13153356, study PRJNA577476) | soil metagenome | isolation source: 20 cm soil under Madrone tree | place: USA:California | collected 2016-06-14
CTTGCTGTCCCTAAGATGGCAAGTTGAGTCTCTGTCTTAACTACCAGAAAACCCCCAATCTACTGTTCTCTCAACTTCTCTCTCTTCGCCTGCTTCCCTTCTCTTCACAACGGGTCTTGCGACGCACTGCAAGGTGGTAACCGTTGCTCTATAAGCAATCTAGGAGAGGCACTCTCTTAGCTCGACTCTGAAACACTTCACGTCCAAACTAGCGCCCATATATCCCGATTAGGCATACCAAGCGCCACAGACGCCCATCCATCCCGATTAGGACGTATCGAATCACATGCCCACGTGACCACCTTAGGGCCGGTCATATCTCAACTTCACAATACGCAGAGGGATCACGTGACCTCTTTAGGGCAGGCAACACTATTGACTTAGCTTTACAAGTCTAAAGTCGCGGCGGTGACAAAAAGCCATGACTTTCAAAGTCAGCTTGTGGTTGGCCAAGTTGCGGCAACACTAAGTTAGCTTTAGGACAGTATACAACCTTTATTACCATAGGTTAGTTACTCCAGGCCCCTCAGTTCTTGTGCTTACAGTGCACACTGAGAGGTTGATTGAATCCCTTGGAGCTCACACATCAGCTTTATTGCTTGTAACAGATCTGGAGGCAGGGGTGGAGACAGAGACTTTGGCAGAAGTAGAGGCAGAGGGTGAGGCAGGGATATTAGTGGGCTGGGCAGGGCCCATAACCTGAAGCAAACTAATATGTTAAGTGAGATAAAGCAGACATGCACAGATTGCTGAATAACAATCTAATCTAATCTGAGTTAGTATTTGATATGTATGATACTTATGACCGGCTCACCTTAGTATTATGTGTGTGGCACAATAACTGGGGTAGTGGTTTACTATGTACTGTTCTTTATATACTACACTTAACTAAGGTTTAGTAACCCTAGACTACTGTATAGTATGTGATATAGACTATTGAACTAGTCTGCATGCATGGTCCTGTCATGGTGTCTGCAGACAGTAGGAACAGATGCTAATGGGAGCTCCATTCCATTGAACCAATCAATGCTTACTTTGACATTGGGACCTGTGGCCTTGGCACCTCCTGTCATCTGTCATGAACATGAAAAGCTTTCAAAAAAACATGGGCACATGGTGTAGTTGGTTTATCACGCTCGCTTAGCATGCGAGAGGTGTCCGGTTCAATTCCGGATGTGTCCAATCTTCCTTTTTTCTTTGGTCCCGCCCCGGTCCGGTCCTGGATTGTCAAACTTCCCCTTCTTCCATGACGTAGGACCAATATTGCAGAGCCATGACAACTGTGCCATTTATCAACAGCCTTCCATCGGGTGTGAATCCGAGTACAGAACGGGCCAATCACACACATAATACCGGGAAGGAATACTCCCATGCACATGTCCCTGGAGAGCATGGGCATACACATGAACATCTCAACCATCCCGGTAGGTCCCTCGCTGTTTGGCGATTTACTGGCTAATTTCCGTTCTTCATAGGCAAATTCTCCGAACGGGATCTGCCGGAGTATCCGTCACGAAATTTTGAGGAGCGTGGATTTACTGTTGGCATTGGAGGGTATGTCTCAGTTGTCACAATCTACTTGTGCCCTCCCTCCTAAACGATTACTCGAGGCCTGTCGGCTCCGGAAAGACAGCGCTAACACTGGCTCTTTGTCGACTCCTTCGAACTGAGTACAACATCGGTATAAGTCCCGTGGTGTTTGACTAGCGTCTACGACCTGACTCAAATCTAGCCACTGTCACCAATGATATTTTCACTCGGGAGGATCAAGAGTTTCTCATAAGGAACCGCGCTCTTCCTCCAGAGCGTATCCTTGCTATTGAGACAGGTGGCTGTCCTCATGCTGCCATTAGAGAAGACATTTCCGCGAACATGGGCGCCCTCGAGACTTTGCAAGCGAAGTTTGGTTGCCAGCTTCTATTTGTTGAGAGCGGAGGTGACAATCTTGCCGCAAACTATTCAAGAGAGCTTGCGGACTATATCATCTATGTGATTGATGTCTCTGTGCGAAAATTATTTATTCGGCTTGTTTCCTTCCAACTAAGTGCACTTGTAGGGCGGCGACAAGATCCCCAGAAAGGGCGGCCCTGGAATATCGCAATCAGATTTACTGGTGATCAACAAGGTAAAATTTATTTTAATACGTTGGTCCGCCATATATGAATCTTAAGTATCGTGGCACCCTCCCAGATTGATATTGCGCAATACGTGAATGCATCGCTCGAGATAATGGACCGTGACTCAAAGCTCATGCGAGGGGATGGTCCGACCATCTTCTGCAGCGTCAAAGAAGGCAAAGGGATCGATGACGTTGCCAATCTTATTCTTGCATCATGGCGGACGGCGGGAAGCCCGGGAAAACGGGGGGCCGTTGGAGATGTTGGAATGTAGTCGAGCTCTTGCGGCTCGTAGTATAAGTTGTTTTGTATTTGCTGCCCGCGCGTTCGAGCGCGTTTGCCCACTACCCACCCAATTCCACTTATTTCCAATACGCGCACGGGGTTTTCTCTACAGGAGACGTGGAATAAGCCTGAGCAGTGCACAATTCGTTTCGATGAGATATTTAACAGGGTAGTTTTGTAAGTTAATAGAGACAACGTAGACGATATATATCAATTCTTCCTTACTCTACCCTATTTTACTTTCAGTCATCATGATCTCGCGCTTTCATGGCAATGATGCGCAGCCGCACGTAATCAAGATACCATAGCTGCTTCTCCTCATCCCAGTGGCATGCACCGCTTTCACGGCAACTTCCGACAACCTCGTTAACAAGTTCCGGTTTATCCTCGGACTCGATCTCTTCTAAAAATTGTCTACCGAAGAGCCGAATCCATCCGGCAAGATCGGTGAAAGGGGTCGCGCGAGGATGTAAAGAAACTTGCAGCGGAACCAGGTTTGCTGATCTCAACAACCTCATATACTGGTCTGGCGTAGGGTAAAACCACGGATCTCTTGCCACTGGATCATTACCCCTCTTGCGCAATGCGGTGTGCAGGGCATCTCTAACACCTTGGACATAGAATCTATGCTCAACTACCATGGCCTCGTGGATATAAAGACTGGAATTCATACCTGCTATATTACCACAACCTCCCATCTCAGCAACAAACAGTCCACCCTCTTTCAAGAGATGGTGAACGCTTATCAGCACCGCGAGTGGATCCCTGCTACACCAATGTAGAGTAGCATTGCTGAATATCTTATCCCACTTTCCCACAAGATCTGGTGGAAGCTCTCCGAGAAATTTTCGATCTTGAATATCACCCACGATGAGGTGCGTATCTGGAACTATGGTTGACTCGCGGGCCTTCGCGATCTATGCGATACCGTCAGCATCCAAACTCTATGTCAGTAGTCAATAATGATTAACCATATCCTCGCTCGAGTCAACACCCACGACAGTCCCATCGGGTCCGACGAGTCGCGCGATCTCTGCTGTTAATTCTCCACTCCCGCAACCCAAATCTAGGACTTTGTCTCCAGGGCTCGCATCAAGCGAGTGAAGGATTGGAACCGTTGCTTCAGGAGAATAGACATAAGATGCGACAGCGCGGTATTCCGTTGCAGACCATCCCGTATTGTCGCGATGGGCGATGTCGGATCCAGTCGTCCCACTCATACCAATTCCTCTGCCGAGAGATGTTATACAAGTACGACGGGAAATCCCCCGCACTCGGATACTTATACTAAGTGGTGGATCTATTAGACGCCTCGCGTGCCGGACATCGTCTCCGAAACGCCTCAAATTTCGGCCGACTACCTGAGATCAAAATCCGATCGGCCGTCTTGAACGGCGTTAAATCGGGGAGGTCGGAATTCGCTCATAAGAAGATTGAGATATCATTGCATGCTGCCGTGTTCTGAATAAACAAGGAAATCTTACACTACAAACTTTATTATCATCGCGGGTTACACATGCCGTCTTGAACTGGATGTAGTGAAGGATACTCAAATCAATCTCTAGGCATCCTTGCTTGAGCCATCTACCGCACCAGGAGTCCCCGCACTTGCAGGCTCGGTGGTACGTTGGGGAGCTTTGTTCTCGCCTGCAATGCGACGGGCCTCCTCGTGGATATCGAGGATCTGCTTTGAGGTCGTGGTGTAGAATGCCCGCACGCGTTGACCAAGGGGGGAACTCAGAGCACGCGTGTAGTACTAGGAGTGGGGGGATTAACGGAGAGTGCGAGATAGTTAATACATCGACATACATCTCCTGCCACTTTCGAATAACCTTTTTGTTCATCAACAGTCCTGGCGTGTTGCGTGGCAGTTTGAATCGTACTGGTCACCTTTCCAGATATTGTCTGATCAGGTCCAAGCGCTTTGGCACCAATCGAGGAATCGACAGACTGGAAGTAATTGAGAAAGCGTTTCGAGATTCCCCTTTCGGCTGTCGTGGATCGAGCTCAGGCCACGAAAAAGACACTACACGATATTCAACTCACAATCAAGGTGAATTGCACGTTGCAGTATACTATCCGAGAGCTTGTAGCCCTTGGCCAGGTATTCCGCAGCGACTAGACAATTTCAAGTCATGGACGGTTTGTGACCTGTAAAGGGGACAAGAGGGCGCTCACTGCCTGCCCTAGGTTTGTCGCTCTGATCGAGAGGTGTGCCCGGAACATGAGCCGCTTCCGAATCCTCCTCGTCTGGGTGCACAGTGTCAGAGTGCACATTCAAAGTGTCTCTCCCAAGTAAACTTCCGTTAAGCTGAGTCAATGCTGAGCATGATAATCTGTGCCTATAAGCGCGGGATAGGCGCACCATCAAAGCTGTCTTCGCGGCCGAGGACTTCTCAAAGTGGATGATGGCCGATTTCGAAGGGCCAGTCTCATCGAGATCGATTTTCAAGATCCTTAATATTACCGATCATCTAAAACATAGAAAGGCGACGCTTAAGAGAGGCACGGTACCTTCCGCAGAAGCTGGTAGGAAGTGAACAAACAACGTAAACTGAATGCGACAGGCGACATACGAGAAGAAATCATGAAGCTGCTGTTCCGTTGTTGAGTGGGAAATCCCGGAAACCTGTCAGGGGCTCTGATCAAAAAAGACTGAAAACGAGAAAACGAGAGGCCAACGTTGACGGTGTAGGACATATTGACGAGGCGAGATGAGGCTAAAATATTCAGGAGTTCAGGGGAAGGGCCCTTTGTATTCCCCCCACTGACGTCATTCCACTGACGTCATTCCATCGCACACAACACCGCCGATCACATGTTCACTGAAAGGTGGGCGGCACAAACTGAGAAAATCATATTGAAAGCACTTTACATACTGTACACACGATCGTCAACTCTTGTATCTACATCTAAACCTACACTGAACACACATATTCAATCTTCACTTATCGAACTTGGGTGCTGCATTAAGCCTACCAGGTAAAAAAGTCGAGAATTCAACTTACCTGCACCAAGAGCGACACCGGGAACGGTGTAATACGACCGTTCATGTCGGTGTAGAATCTCTCGGGTACGGTGTGAATCCTCTCCGTGCGCCGTGGCATCGGGCCAGATTGGGGCGGATAACGGCGCAGGTTTTTCAGGTTAAAGATCTCTCCAACCACTACAGGCGCGACCTAATCGGAATGTCAAAATTGAAACCGTTGACGACTAAGCAAGACATACCTGTTCAAACAACTTCGGAGACAGAAGGCTTAAAAAACACGTTAAGTAAAATCACGGCAAATATTAGAATATATAGACTCACCCTCTACGATCCAGGCCAAGAATGCGCTCAGTGTGTGCTGGGGCCCGCGCATAGTTCGCAGTTTCGGCATTCTCGAAGGTTGAGGCCTGCAATGGCAGTTGTAACATCCCGAACCGATTTCTGGAAGGATGACCCACGTCATGAGTAGCATCAATGATGCTGGCTAAAATTTGTTGCTGTTCAGCAACAACAGTACCCGCAATCTCTGTGCGCGATTGCGCTTTCAGGAGTACGCTAGACAACTGCTCATTGCTCAGTACACTATTCTTCGCGCCTCTTTGGAACTCACCGGAGGATTCCGACCTACATTCCGTCGTCAGTTTCCATCTCTGCCGGTCATTGAATATAACTCACGGAGCGCCTCGAAGATGAAGGGCATAATCTGAGCATTGGCGCCCCGCTCGGCCAGTTGGGCGATTTTCTCCGCAGCCTCCGCTCTGTCCGGACAAATATAGAAATCGACGACGTGAGCAATAATCTGAGAGAAAAGCGCAGCGGTGGGCACGAGCGACGCCAAAAGGCTACCAGCGAGGCCATCCAAAGCGCTGTTTCCTGATTGTGAACCTGTAGCCTCCACCAGGTCCCTCAAAAAGTCGTCACTGTGATCATTCCACATTGACACCCATCGAAGCACTGTGTCAGTGATGCCCTCGATATTCACCTGCGCTCATGATTAACAGCCTGGACGGTATTAAGGAATTGGCAACGTACAGAACCCCGTGTCAACCTCGCGAGATGACCTCTTATGAACGGCTCCATATTGTGGACTGCCTTTTGGGACTGCTCCCGCAAGACCCATTCATTACATCGATCCTTGTTGCAGTAAACGTAGCTGAAGTGGCTGAGAGACCATTCGAATTAGAAATTTTTTCGTCACTCACTTCGCTATGTTGGCAAAAGCTGTGTAGAGTTCCTGTTCAGCGTAAGCACCCGCAGGATTTGTCGTAGTCTTGAGAGGTAGTCCGAACTAGAAAGGCAGAGTGAGCAGAGACGATTCATGGGCGCAACGCAACCATCTTACAATCTCGTTTGATAGCCAATGTACAGGAATGAGGTTGATGACTTCTCGTACAACATCAAGATAAGGGCTGGCACCCTCAGATGCCTTCTGTTTTATAAGCTCTTGCGTGATTCTCTCAATGGCGTCAGTTGCTTTTTCCAGTGTTCTTGGTCTTATGAGAACATCCTCAACCTTCAAAGTGCAAATTAGGCTGGACGATATCTTTCAAAGGGCGGACCTACGAGACTGGTGTAACGATTGAGGGGTACACCCCCTGTCAAGATCTCCAAACGTTGAGCAGCCCCCGAAATGAAAATTGCCGGATTTGAAAGAAGCTGCTGGACTTCTGAATACTTAGTTTTTATGACCGTGGAACCAACGGGCGGGGCGGGGTGATTCCAATCGTACTTAATGTCGACATCTCCAGGCAGTTCTTGCGCAAAACCTTTCATCTTGCCGGGCACCAAGAATGGGAAATGGGCATATGAAGATCCCAAAGGATAGTAATCTGGTAGGTGGCGGAACAGTAATTTCGTCAACATGCCACCATAGGATCCGTCTGACATGTTGGCATGGCAATCATCGAAACCCCACGTAGTAAGATTCTGTGCTATATAATATAGTTAGAAAGGAGGCATGAGGTCAAGATAGGTGGACAAAGCCACATACGTGTGTAATCACCCGTGAGGAAACGATCCCCGCGGGTGAGGGCAACAGCATCGGCCAGAATAGCACGGGATATAGTGAATCCTGGGCACAGTCCAGCGCCTGGTTGGGGTTTCTTGGTCTGCTCCGCTTGCAGCCCGACATAAAGTTCTAGGTTGTCGATGTCATGGTACAATGCCTCAGCGGCACGCTTAGGGAAAATTAGAAAAACTAGAGGTCAAGTGGCAAACTATAAACTTACCGCAATCTCCTGATCTTCATTCCACTCCGCGAACGACGTATATGCTGACAGTTGATAGTCAGTCTCAGAACATAGGACGACGCATCGCGAGGTGCTCACGATTCAAGCCCATGAACTTCCGGAACTCGTTCAACTAGGGCAGCGATTTAAGGCTCACAAATTGGACGACATGGATGTCCTCACCGTGCAAACACCCCATGTCCGACCTTGCACGATACCCATCACTTCTATGACGCGTAAGACCTCGGGGGATCCGCGTGCCTTGAAAGCGCTCGCGGGCGCTGCCGTCGCCTTCTGAAGGATCTTGGCCAGGTCTGCATCTTTGAAGCGGCCGGAACTCTTCTCTCGACATAGGCTGTGATGCCAAGCATAAGTCTCGCCTGTCTCGTAAAACCAAACAACATCACGGACCCCCCGAACTTCCACTGCGTGACGTCATCCCCAACAGATTTCAGCACCTTCGCTGCGTTGGTCACGAAATCCTTGACAGTACCCTTTTTCGAGCTATTAATTCCGTCCATGAGTGTCGCAACCTCGAATTTAACTTACAGTTTTCGGGTCGAATTTTGGCATTGTCTCTGCAAAATTTGTCGCAGTCCATTGTGCATCCTCTTCAGAAATGGCTGCATGCCAACGATATAATAAGTTGAATTCGACTGATACGACGTTGCCCTGGCCGCGAGGAGAAACCTCATGGTCAGCATCACGTGTGCTCTATGATATTTATATCAGCCAAGAGGTCACAAAGGTCATCGTCTCGGTTCACCATCAAGGGGTCTAGACGCCACGAAGACCCATCACGTGCTAAGCCAAGAATTGCGCCCACATAGTCGCGCAATATGGTTTGCACGAAGAAACCAGTGTTCACGAGACGGGCGCGTTGAAATATCTCCTCATCTTGAGCGTCACGCGAATCGGTGGGCGGAGGATTCTCGAATTTCCTATTCTCGTTGATACAAAGAATTTTTTCCGCCACGTACTTTATACATAATGAGACAGAAGCACAATAAGGGGAAAGGTAGGTGAAGACTCACGTTGTGATTGCGGTTGAAAATGACTAGAAGCGCGCCCACAGCGGGTGGCATGAAAAGCAATCGAGAATCCGCAAAGACGTCGTCATGTAGTCTGCCAGTGCCATCGCGTCTGCGTACGCTATTGACAGCTTCCGGTGAAGAGCCATAAAGAGGACTGAGATCCAGATAGCTGCTTGCCCTATTTAACGCCCAGTCTTTGTGGTCAGTGTGGAAAACGTTATGTATGATGATGTCCGCAAAGGCAAAGAATAAAGAAGAGACCCCGCCAGGGTGTTCAACAAACTTATCTCGCTTGAGTAGAGTGTCGAAGACCAGATCTGGAGGCGGTAACGCAGCATTTGACAGGCAACGTTGGGAAGGAACAGAACGGGCGTAGGGTGAGCCTGCCATCCCCAGCGAAGGTATGAGGGGATTATAGTATGAACCGTCAGCGGAGCGGTATGCGTAGTTGACGGGCTCTTTATCTTCGGATCGATTCAAATTACCCACGAGATGGCTCGGAGGAGGAAGGGAAAGATATGAACAAGGAGGGTGAGGCAGGTCCTTGTACACTAAAAGAAACAGTCGTGTGAAGAGGAATGCGCCAAATGGAGGGGAATGTGCTCACGTAGATTGATAACTACATGTTGCAACCTCGAGCCAAACACTGAATCGCTCCCCAACCTAGCCATCAACGTGAGGACACCCTCAAGCTGTGAATAGTAAATAAGTCGACGCAGACGATAGTAAAGCATAACGAGGAGCGTGCCAGATATTTCCGATCATCGATGGTGCCGCCGATATTAGACAGTCCGTCCATATACACAAGCTTGCGGAAGAGACGAATGTAAGCGCTATGTGACATGAACTCGCATGAAAAGCAACACCCACTAGTTCAGAAAGCAAGGGATGCGGGCCATGGTCGATTACGTTCCTGATTTCTTCGAGGGGCCGGCTCAGTAGGGGCGGCACTGGATGGGCACCGTCATTGTTCAGTGGAGCGCGGGAGGCCGACCAAAAGTGGGTGGCAGATTGCAACCCCCCGACAAACGAGTCGACACCGGCGCGTAAAGATCTGGACATTGTAGCTGCTCGGATGTGTGTATGTTGAAAACGATGGATACAGGACGTCGTGTTCGAAAAGAAAGCGAGTGGTATTTATACGAAACCATAGATACTGTACATACGAACAACAGACACAGGCACTGTCGCGGGGGCGCACTGGTCCATGCGGTGCCACGGTGTACGGTTCTGATACGGTTCTGATCACAGAGCGCCTGAAACAGCTATCATGATGAATTAGGGCGCTACGCCAGTGCTACGCCCGTTCCCAAAATGTCATGGGACTCGGAACTATTACCTTTATCAGAAGTCGGAAACTCAAGTCCGAGACTGACATGGTTGTCCGGAGCTTTTCGATCTCCACTGTCATTATTCGGAAAAGGAAAGGAAGATGATACGTATGAACGGGCTCAGGGAAGAAACCATAAATCCGTTTATGGTCGGCGTCGGTCCCTTGTCTCTTGGCCTTGTCCCCCTGGTACCAACACTTATTTGGTGCTGACATCAACAAATAACGATACAGTCCCGTACAATCACCATTGTGCGGGGCGAATGCGCAACTGATCTATCGGGAAGCGAATGATCTGCCGCGATTGCGAAAAACCAGTGCCTCCGAGTCGAACTTCAATGACATCTTGGTGACCAGTCCACCTTATAACGCCATTTCGATTGAGTGCGGTATTCGTGTAGAATATGATAGACTAATCTGGACATCTTCGGGTGCTGTGCTGGTGAATACGATGACATGATGGCGATAGTACGTGCCATAGTTCTGGTTCAGAGTCAATCGCCCCATACTCGTCACGGTGCCTTGGGTCGCTGAAGTCGGTATATTGTGCTGGCGCGGAACTTGAATACTGCATAACCTCGAGAAACAGTACTAGTGGGCATTTTATCCCTTTCAAATAAAAGGCCGCTACTCTTTCTCTCCAATGGTACATACTACTGGCCCAGCTGCGGCTCAAGCGCTCAACGTTAGCATCATAGACCCAAATGTCCCCATCCGAGTCAAGGATATAAAGTCCATTCGCATCTATGAATTTACGTCCGAGCAACTGTCAGCTGCTGTTTTAACACCTCTCACGTTGGTTCCATCCTGTGTAAAAACTATAGAACAAACGTTGCGAACGCTGAATAATAAGAATAAAAAACATCGTCGCAAGAGAGAACGCATGCGTCCTGCGCCACAAGAGTACTCTGGAAGATAATTCGAGTCAGAGCATGAGGGGGAACAGGGCGTGATTGGGAAAAGAATGAGTACACTAAAATATATGCAGGTATAGACGTCATTACGGTCAGCAACACCCAAAAAAGAAACAGTGATAAAGTCAGGTTAAAGACGAGGAATCATTTGAACCAGAACGACTGTTTTGCAACCTTCAAACACTTCCATTCGCTCCAAAGGCTCTGAGGTAGCCATGTCCATCCATCCTGCGAACCCATCCTAGCCACGACCACATTCCTGTCATTTTTCCAGCTTACCAATTGAGACTGCTTTGTGTCAAAATCGGTGCCGAAATATTACCGGGCACGACTGGGGCCCTGCGCTCCCTCATGTTCTCAAGATTGGCGTGGGGACTGTACTGGATTTGCGGTCCCGGTTGAACGACATACTGTGTTTGCGCTTCTGCTACCGGTACAGTTGACTGCTCCGCTGTTTGTGGCTGCCCGCGCAAACTGTCCTCCGCAAAATAGAAACTACGCCTCCGTGGACCGCCGACGCTGTCCTGGTCAAAGTCGCGGCCAGTTCGGTCTGGGTATAGGTCGTTTGGCAAGTTGGGATCGGACAGCCGTTGGTGACGCAACTGACGGCCGCGCCTGACACCGTTGTAGACGAGTATCCCGAGGATGATAATCGCAAATCCACCAAGAGCACTAACAACACCAATAATCGTGGCCGTTCGTGATTTGCTTCCACGTGAGGAGGCAGCACTCGTAGCGCCAGGGACCACATTAGGATTAGGAACCGAAGTTAGCGCAAACGCTGGGTCAACTTGGTCCGCGAGATCCTTGTACGGTTCTCCAATGTTATAGAAAGGCGATGCGTGCACCTTGATTTGATTTGCCAGCACAGAAACCAGATCGCTCGGGAGGTAAAAAAGGTATTCGGTGCGTAGCATGTCAACGTCATTGGGACTTTGGTATTGACCGGGCACGAAAACCTGTAATGCAAACGGCGGAGTGTCTGCCGAAGAAATATTGAGCGCTTGCGAAATTATGAGCGGAGTCCAGGAAAAAATTTGCCCCTGAGATTGTGTGTGTGTGACCACGAAGTTCCATGGAAGAAAGCTGGAGAAAAGGAGACTACAAAGAACATCTCCGCTGGGCAAACTGCTAGGATCGACTGGGCTCGCAGGATATATACGCGCAGGGAGGTCTGCCGGGAGAGGAGCTGATGTCACTGGACCCGAAGCAGAGACTGAGGGGTCAGGAAGAGACAATGTCATGGTAGCAGCGTCAGGATTGGTCAGTGTAGGAGGAATCGACGAGCTTGGGAAAGATGTGCCCAAGAGCGATGACACCGTGACGTAAGAAAATTGTGAGTTCGGTATAAACACTGGAGCGGATGAACCAGTAGACGTCGGTTGAACACTGGTCGTCTGATCACTTGGGTTGGTAGTGTACGATGGGAATGATATAACGGGAGGAGAGGATGAGCTGGTTACCATAATTCAGAAAGGCGACCACAGGAGATGCGTAATGTGGACTCACGCGTTTAGAGAGGCAGAATTAGTCTCGCTGAATGTCGTAGAGGGTACAACTGCGGTGCCACTCGCAGACTGACTGAGACTGCCTGGAATCGAAGAACTACCGCTTTGACTTGCGGTCGGAGTGGATGGTAAGGGAAGAGACGATCCACTACTTGACGAAGCACCTGAGTTGCTAGAGCCTGGCGTTGACACGGGTGGAGGTTGTGAAAATGAATCAAAGCTAGACGATGAAGGTGGCTGCGACGTCGGGAATGACGTCAAACTTTGCGGAAGAATTGAGCCTGAAGACGGTATAGAGGCACTAACAGGAGTGCCTGAGGTAGTGCAGAGGCCCAGGAACCGGCCTAATGGACCACAGGGGTCGGTCGGTGCGGAGGATGATGGAGTAGGTGACGGCGAAGGTGATGACGATTGAGTGTCAGAAAGCGCGGTTTGCTGTGTAGTTTGGGGCGTGGCGGATGGAGATGCCGAATTTGGGATAGAAGCGCTTGAAGACGGGGCAGGTGAAGAAGCAGGAGTACTCGACGACAGGAGAGGTAAGGAAGTGGGAGTGTTCGAGGTGAGAGGAGGGGAAGAAGTAGGAGGCGTTTGGGGTTGGGAGGACGACACAGAAGTAGGTGGCACATCGGTCGAAGGAGGAGGGCTCGCGGAAGTAGTTGACGCGGGCGGTAAAATGCATTGACCAAGGAGGTCCACACCTAGAGGACAAGCGACAGTCGGAGGGGAAGTAGAAGACGAGGGAGGCTGGGATGATTGACTGATGGAAGGGGAAGATGTAGGGGTAGAGTCAGAAGTAGGTTGAGAGGAAGAGGATGGGACGCTAGTCGATGGGACGCTAGTCGATGGGACACTAGTCGATGGGACACTAGTCGATGGGACGCTAGTCGATGGGGGAGATGATGGGCTGCTCGGGGGTGGCGAGGAAGACGGGGCACTCGTCGGCGGTGGACTATTCGCCGCCGTCGGGGTGGTCGTTGCGCGGGAGCTATCAGAAGCTGTGTTAGTGGGCGGAGGTTGAGAAGATGGGGTTGAAGACGAGGTTCCGTCAGAATCTGGTTAGAAAATGGCACCAGGCTGGTCAGGAAAAGAAAAGGAAGAGCGAGTGGGACACCTACCTAGCGGTAACGACTGCCCAAGATTCGAAAGGAGGCTACCCAGCCCGCTCACCGGGCCAGATAGGTCGAGCTGGCGGTGAATATGTTGTCCGTGGGAATGGACATGATGAACGGCGAGTCGGCCATGAGCAGCAAGAGGGAGAAAAAACAAGAGGGAGAAAAGAAGAGCGAAAAAAGAAACTTTGAACTCTCGAGTCATATGTATACTGGATGGATTAAAGGAGTGTGGGAGCACGGAGAGTGCAGGAAGGGGAAGGGGAGAGAAAACTCTCGCTGAGCAGCCAAGCGACGGAGCAAAGGGAAGTGAAAAGCGACCAGCACACTGTCACTAGAAAAGGACGGCAGCGCCAAGGTCCGCCTTGTATCCGCGTACACCGCGACGCGACAACAGCCGCCATCAGTATTACGGCACCTAAATTCGTACACTTTTTCTCTCGCTTATTGCTCATTACTCTAGGCATTCATGAGTGCTCATTTACTCACGGCGCTCACAGCTCACATGCGCCATACAGACAAAAAATTTCATATCACGCTAAAAGACATCGTAGACACCACTCGATCAATGCCAACTCTAGGAACTAAGTTCTAAATGAACCCAATCTATCAAACACAACACAACACAGGTCAGTGATCTCATACCCAGTACAGCACCTCGTGCACCTACCTTGTTGGCAACGTCCAGTGCGTCATGGTCCGACGTCAGCCTCACGTATGCTTTCTTCTTCCCATCGGGTCTAGTGTCATTGCCTCAGCCTTAGAAGCTCATTCGAATTCACATTCCAATGTACTGACCGGATCAGCGTGTTCACTTTGGCTGCTTGCACATCCCACAGTTTTTTCACTGCATCCTTTATCTGTCGTTTGTTCGCTTTGATGTCAACAAGGAATACAAGTGTGTTGTGTTCTTCAATTTTCTTCATCGCTGACTCAGTATTCAGAGGACTAGCAACCAGCCGCAGACACGGTATCAGCACGGAGGGCATGTGAAAGACAGTGGTCCACTGAGATCACCCACGAAACAATGATGCGATACTCATCCATGCGAAGTGCATGTGGTATGCTCTTGCGTTGATACTTGGGGTCCCGTGGTAGGCGCAACGTCTTCGGCCGGTGAAAAGAAACGCTTGTTCTTGTCTTGCGTGATGAGTGCGAGTGCACGCCCTGCAGGGCGGCTTTCCTTGCTGTTTTCGCCTTAGCTACAACCTTCGCAGCTGTTCCATAACCCATTCAGTTTCTCTAACACGCAACATTTACGATGGCATAGCGTACTTTCAGCAGCAGCACCCTTGCCCTTCGCACTCTTTACTGTGGCCATGTTTGGGGGCTATCGGAGAATTCGACAAAGTTTGCGTTCTGCGAACGAGGTGTCAGATGTCAACAGAACTCCTGTAAACCGGAAGTAGGCCATAAAAAGCACTAGCTGGCTGGAGCATGAATAACGCTGCAGCATGTTATCATCCGCATTCTCACTGGTCCATCCATCCCTTATTCCCATCACAGTAGTCAAAATCTCTCCAACATCTGAAAGAATGCGGCTATGGTCCACAAAAAAGCATTTGTGAGCTTACCTGGGCCTCCCAAGGCAAAGCGTGTTACAGGAAGAGAGAACAGAAGAGGATAAGGTTTGTAACGCAGGTTGCCGAATTGGGGAGCCCGTGCCACCGAATCCCGCGGAAATCAGCGGCTCGCCATTCTCGCCGGCCCGGCGGTCGAACTCCACTCGTGCTCGCAGTCACCCTCTCCAAGGCGTGCGCTGCCATCCACGTACAAGATGCAGGACCCCAATCACTGGTACAGCGTACAGCGCTCAAATACCGGCCAGCATGCGTACTCTATACAGGATTCAGCTTCCAATACACCTACTTTACCCCCTTCTGGTCTTCATGATAATCAGGCGTTGTCATCGGTGTACCCATTCGCGTCTGCAGTTCGGCCTACACAGGGTGAAAGCTTCACTTCAGTTCCAATCTGGATACAAATCACTCACCATATATACCTCAGTGTCCCGTCACCGTTCCAATCTATCCGTGGTTGCACATTCTCATTCTCATGCACAGCCCCAATATTTTAACACGAATGGCTTCCACTCCCCTTCACCTAATCCTCCCCCATACACGGAGTATGCAACTGAGCTGAATTGTCCACAGCCCTTACAACACCAAGAAGGTGAATCGAGTTACTGGACTACCATCGGAGGTGACTCATCGAGGTATACTGAGGGGCAGTCTAATAGGTGGGTACTCACCTCCTATGTCTTCTGTAGATGACTATATGCGTCTGCTTTATGAAGACAGTGTCAAGATTATCCCCCCCATATTCAATATGCGCCTTATCACACCTATCCATCCTATCCCTCCAATGCGTTCGTCTTTGCCCCGAATGTACCCTCCTTTTCCTATCCGGCACCATCTCCCCCGGGCATACACTCTTCCTCTTCTTCACTTGCATTTGCGCTTGACGAGCGTGCGATTCCCCAAAGGAGGCAGTACCCTCAGCACGAGTCCACAAGTTTTTTCAACAACTTTCTCGACAAGTCCAGCCGTGAGCTTGAGCGTGCGCAGGCAGCCAAGTACGCCAACCCACCTACCGCTTCGCAGCGTGAAAAAAGTTACAGTATACCACGATACTCGAGTCCAGATCCCCTCGAACTTCCTCCAAGCCAGTCTGTCACACCGCAGAAGCGCAAATCATTAGAGTTACTTCAGTCTCCGTCAGTAAAGCGACCACAGGCACTACATAGAACACCATCACTTTCGGGGCCACCAACTACCCCTTCGTCATCATCCCAGGGTTCCCTCTCTACTCAGGGAACCCCTATATCGTCGTACATGTCTTCGTCCTCTCGGCCTGTTCCGTCTTACAAGCCCAAGATGCGGGCATACGTTGAAATACCTTTGGCTCCCAAGTTTTTTTCCACGCAACAACTCTCTCAATCTGGAAAAAATATGAGAGTAAAACCAGCGGTTGTATCGCATGGAAGCAAGGGCAGCAGAGGAATAGATGATGAGGATGACCTGGGGGGATTTGGACCTCAAGAGGACTCTCCTCACCGGCCTGGGAAGACGGGCCTCAGCATGACTGAGGCTGGGAGATCCTCTGCAAAGCGCACCGGGGATCGAGATGACCGAGGTGATACATCCCTCACACTTAGCCATCCCACCACTAACACCTTTGCGCATACAGTACCCCTAGAGAAGTTAATCACTTTACTCGAAGACATATTCGAAGCCGAGGATTCCCTTCCCATAGATGTAGACCAAGAACGTCTGCAAGCTGACTTCTTTTCTCCTCTTACCGCTGAGCCTTCTCGGCCGCACCTGCATCCAAATCTGATCCGCAAGCTGTCGAAACTCATCAGTCAGGTTGCTCGCCCCACGAAGCGTCTCCGTTCCACGACGGTGACTGCCCTCACACCGTACAATTCGGGTCCCTGCAGTATCGCGGATGTTGAGACGACAATCTTATCCCGTGTTTTGAAGATTCTTGAAAGGAGTGTGCGCGCTGGTGAAGACCTTGACCCGTTCAAAGCCAATAAGCCCCCGGACATGCGTGCCTCTGCTTCGCCTAGCAAAAAGAACAAACTCCCAGTCTCCAAGAAGCTTACATCGGATCAGCAATTGCAGCCTCAGAACCTAGCCGGAGGTGAACCACAAGCAGACGCGAGTACTGACCTTGCTGAGCCTCCTTCAGTAACCAGTGCAGACCTTGATATTCTCGCCCGTACCCTCGAAATCGCACGGGATAGTATCCTCGCTGCAGATTGTTGCATTGCATTGCTTAGTGCCGATCGTTTGCCGAAGCAAGTATACTCAGAGGAGCTCATCACGGCCTGCCTCGGTGCCGTCAAAAATCAGCTTGATCGAATTGTGTACCCTTTTGTCGAAAGCTCGGACAATTCCGTGCTACTGCAACACGTGTCTAGACATGAAAAGTCGCACCGTGCACAAATTGCGGAGGTGTTTCAGGTATTAACCTCTGTGTTCCCGAGGATCAATAATCTGGTCTGCGCCGACACTGTTACGATGTCGGACTCGATCATTATCCCAGGGGTTTACATCGCGATCGGCCCATTCTTCGTAACCGAGGCTGGTGCAAGTGATAGCAAAGGGAAGAAGGAGAGCTTTGTGATGAATACTCTCGGCCAAACAGCTATGCGCGGTCTAAGGATGGAAGCGCTGTCACTCATTCGGAGTGTGAGTTTAATCAGTGTTGTCGACGCTGCTTTCATTTTCCTGAGCTCTTTTTCAGATATTCGCCAATCATGAAGACCAACGTTCGTGGATCATTGAAGAGCTTCTCAGCTCCTTGATTAAACTCTCGGATACTAAACAGAAGGCAGGACAGTTTCGGTATGAACAGTTGCAATTTCGATGGTACACATTTTTACGGTTGATCCCAGACTTCGGGACGGAAGGTCAATACGTACCGTCTCCGCGCTCCTCCTTCAACTCGTTCAGACTTCCGCGCATGGTGTGCGAGTCCAGGCAAAACGGCTTGCCAAAGCGCGGGAGCAGGCGCTGGCCAGGCGGCGACAGGAGAGCACGGCAGAGACACCGTCAGAGAAGTCTCCGGGCCCTTTTCTGGATGAGAAGGATAACGAGGTATAACTTCACCGTTATTGTCAAATTGTGAGACGCATGACGTTTGTCTGCAGGAAATTCAGCTTTACATGTCTGGTCTTGAATCTGCAACAAAAGCGGCAAAGACAATCGTTTTATTCCTCACTCAAAGGTCCGGCAAGGCTAAAGCGACGAAAAATTCGAACGAGGCTGAGTATCGGGCAATCTTCGACAACCTCGTATCTGATCTTCTTGTTGTCCTTTTCTGGCCTGAGTGGCCTGCTGCAAGTCTTCTACTAGGTATCATATGCAAGTTTATGGTGAGTGTTATGTCCACCCTGAGCCTGAATACCTAATATGCACTGTATCTCGCCAGGTCTCATCACTCGACGACGTAAAGTCATCGAGCCAGACTGACAACAATGCCGCGAAGACCATGGCATTAGACCATCTGGGCGTCATCGCTGCCCGAATGCGTTCGAGCATGCTGAGAGCAAAACAGGGTGCCGACGAGTACGGGGTTGTTGGCTTGAAACCTCTCGACGAAGTGCTTTCTGTGTCCTTGGGTTCGTTTCACGCTCTTACCTTTTGTGTAGGTCGTGTCTCGTTCGAGTGTTAAACATTTCGAACGACTGGAAGCCGCACACCAGGATTTAGCGACACATTTGGCAAAGCGGTCGGCCCAAGATCAGGCTTATGAAGTAAGCATACGCTAATGTTTCCAATTGTCTGCAACTCAACTGGCTTAAGAGCGCGCGCGAGCTTACCGCTGTTACATGGGGTCAAGAGCTCGCAATTGCCCTCAAGCAATGCAATGCCTCGCTACGCCACTGCGGTGACCTTGAGGACGAGAAACTATCTTTACTTCCTTTCCTACGGAAGGTCAAGTCGGCCCTACGAGATGTATGGAAGGAAGCTGCAATAGACGTCTTCGACATAGGGTACGCGCTTTCTTGTGGCCATTACCTTTTCTCAATGGGCGCTACCGTAGATCCCCCGAAGAGGTTGCACGCATTGATCGACTCGCAGAAGATATAAGCATAGTCCAGGACCTAAGGAATTCTTATCAACCAATCCTCAATGTCACATTACTTGCTCTCGACGCTCCGCCAGTTTTTGTACGCACAAAGGCATTGCGGGCATTAGGTCAAATCGTCACGAGTGACCCAACAATTTTGACAGCTGTGCGTCCTTTTATCTTTATGACCTGCTGGATTCGTGAATTGGCTGTCGATAGGCAAACGTGCGCCGGGGAATCGAGAGTCACCTTCTTGACAGCTCGCCCGCCGTTCGCGATGCCGCCGTGGAGCTCATTGGCAAGTACATGATCGAATCCCCCGAGGTGGCGGGTGATTATTATCAAAAGATCGCCGATCGTATTGCTGTATGTCAAATCATCATTTCAACACGAAACATTCTGAATGTTCGTAGGACACTGGACTGGGCGTTCGCAAGCGTGTGATCAAGCTCCTTCGGTCCTTCTACGGAATTACCGATGACATCAAGCGCCGCACTGACATTTGTACAAAGCTTGTGCTGAGGATGTTTGACGAGGATGATACTGTCAAAGATCTGTCGATTAAGACACTTGAGGAGTTGTGGTTTCCGAACACGACATCCCAACCGGCTCTGCAAAAGTTGCGGAATACCCAGGGTCCAGATCCGCACGATAAGACACAGCTCCTGAACAAGGTGTCCGTCATCATGGGCGTGGCGGCGAGCTTCAGGGATCGCCAATCTCCTCTCGAAGACGTGCTCCATAAGGTTATGGCATCTAAAGAAGACGCGGATGCGGGTCAACTCCACGCGCGTTATAGCGAGATTTGCGAAGCGTTAATTGATGGTCTCGTGGATGCATCTGAACTCCCGGGTTTTGTGCGTGGATCCCCATTATACTCTAATCTCATGCATCTTATTGGCTTGATTTAGACGGTCATAAACTGCATTCGAACCATCTACCTACTCAGTTCGGCATATCCGGCGATCCTTTCCGGTTCTAACGCATTCACGTTGCTGCCATACCTCAAGAACGCCACATCGGTAAGCTTCCTCTCGGTCATTGGTGGTATGCCTCTATATCTTCCCGTTAGTCAGAAGAGCAAGTAACATCCGACTATCTTCTCAAAATCTTCCGAGTGTCAATTCCGCACATGCCCAAGACCGCTGCCAAGTTTGGCAGCGAATTACAGCTGGCATTACAACCCATGATTTTGAAACCATCGACGGCGGGCGGCGTCCAGGTAGGCAATGGAAGTATTTTTGGGGGGTTTGATAGATCACACCAGATATATAGGCATTACAAGAAACCGTAGCGTGCTTATGTGCGGTTGTCCAACACCTGACGCATGACTTCACTCGTCTCGTCGGTCTTTTGAAGTCTTGCGATGGTATGCCAAAACCAACTTTCTACTATTGCGACTTACTCATATTCTTCCCAGCGCGTCTTCGATCTGCAGCCCAGAAAACACAAATGGCCCCTACAGACCTGCGTACTCTGTCCATTCTGATTTTCATCATTTCACTTCTTGTTGAGCACTACGACTTTGACCGCCTGAGGGCGGAACAAATCGGTTCGTAATCGTAGGCTGATGGTAGTCGATTTGCAATCTAATTAGTGCCAGAACTCTCGACAGACCTTGACGCTGTCTCCAAGGTGAGTATGCGTGAGCTGGTGGCTTTGCACTGCTGAAGGTTTCCTAGGGCTCTATCATTGAACATGTATATAACAGTCTTCTGGGCCTCTATCAAAAATATTCAGATCCAGGACTCCGTGGACGCACGTTACAATGCCTCGGTACGAGTCGCAGCCTATCTCATCTTGCATGATGTCTCAGTGTGTGACAGGCTTTCTTTTCCGAGCGCAACCTACCCTGATGACGTTAGAGTCGTCCGCGATGATTATGGATGCAACGTTTGCGTCCCAAGAAGAAGAGGGTCGCGCAAGATTGTTGAAAATCATGCAGGAGTTCCTTGTATCCGAGGCTACCAAACATGCCCAGAAAGGAAAGGGCAAGGCGGATGCGAAGGGCAAGCAATCTCTAACGGAGGTCAACATGGAGGAACTCGTCGGCAATACAGATGGGTTCGCCGACTCTGGGTGAGTACAATGGCACAGCTGGGGAGACATGTCGCGCTCAACGACCGGCTCAGTGTCAGTTCTGCCATTGTGCAACGGTACATGGACCCGATCTTGGATGCAGCATTATCACAACACCCGCAGACGCAGAGTGCAGCCGTTGATATCCTGAGCTTTACAATCAGACAAGGTTTGGCACATCCGCTTCAGTCTTTTCCCGTCGTCGTAGCGTTGGAAACGAGTCCAAATACGGCATTGAGCGCCCGTGCAAGCGCCCTACATTCTGCGTTACACAGCAAACACGCTTCGCTACTCAACTCTCGATACATTATCAGCGCACGTGCATCCTTCTCGTACCAAAACAAGCTTGTGCAAGGGCGTGGAGGTTATGGAGCCGTTGAAGGTGCGCGCGGTGGCACGGCGTTGCTACATCGTTGGTTCGCACTTGTGCGTGAGAAGCGCGGACCGAAGTTGGAATTTCTCAAGGCTCTGGTGCGCGCCTTTGACGTGGGCACCTCGCTCACAGCTGCGCAAGAAGACATAGACTTTGCGCGGTACATGGCAGAAAATTTTGCCGCATTCGACTACAAGACTCAGGAGGAGGTACTTCTAGTCGTCAAGAGCCTCACAAATGTCCTGTCGACCGCTGGGATGCAGTGCGTCGAAGCATTGTCTCCCGGGTATTTGCTGGCACAGCTGCAAGCGCCAATTGGCGAACAGCCGCAGCCGACCCAAGCAGATGACACCGAAGCGTGTGTGCCCGATGCTGCGGCAACAGCCGACCCAGTCAACCAAGGTAGTACTCGTCTTGGGTAATTATTTTTGCTCACAAGAATAAATGCAGTGCCTACAGTTCCAGCGCCAGTATGGCAGACGCCAGAAAAGCTCCCTCTACTTCGCACCTCTGTTCTTATCGCCTTGATTATGCTCCTCAAAGTGCATCTCAAGAATTTGTATGGGCTCACGGAAGAGTGCGGCATACTGTCTTTCTCGCGGCTCTAGCTCGACTTTTCTGACAGGAAAATATAGGAAATGCCTCAAGTGGGTGATAGGCAAGAAAAACGCACTGGGTGATAAGCCTGCGACTCGTCGTTCGGGCACAGCGGCTGTACCACTTTCGTGGGCACGTCTACCGTTCGCGACGCAACCGCTGCTCACCACGACTGATATGGCCGCTCAACGGGACACGGTGTGACATATCTCATTCGTGCCTATGAATCTTTACTCATCATCAAATTGCCAGTTCTTGGAAATTTGGCACGAGGATGGGGTCACCGCCGAGCCTGAAGACGACTTTTCTTAAGAATGGTCCCTGCACATGACATGATAGTCACTTCAAATTTGAATTATTCACTTATCACTCCCAGATTCTCGAAGAAGTAACAAAACTGTATGATATACCCGTCATTCGCAATCTTGTACATTTGTGCATATCATTATCCTCCAACATGTTTTCCAATCCTATTTATTGTCCCTTTGTTGGTCCTTTCATTATTCGGCATGTCTAGGCTTGTAGTAGTGGTAAATGCTCCGTGACTCAAATGAAGAAATAAATCCTTCGCATCTCAAATATAGCTTAAATGCTTGTATCTATGGCCCCGTTTGCATCTGTGGTCCCGTTCTGTAAATTTGGTGACACGGTGAGGTCCTCAGGACGGACAACCTTGCCGTCCATGAAGACAATTGGCCCACGTGGAATTTTAGTGGAGCCGAGAAGTTCGCGCGCAGGGTCATCGAGGATGGGCTCGTCCTCAAAGGTGAATGGGAGTGTGCCTCCGTAGACTTGCGGAAGCGAGTCGGCGTCCATGAGCTCGAGGATGGCTGGCCCGGGATTGGCGCCAAGGACGTGGACTTTGTTGCGAGTGCCCTCATCGAACCAGGCCTATGTGCAAGCCGGGGAAGGGCAAATGCAGGAGGCATGCGTCTTTATGCAACAAATGGAGAGGGAAAGATAGCGCACCTTGATCCAGCCCCAGACGGTAGGGAAGAAGGCGGGAGCGTTGACGATGGCGATTGTGTGGAGCGTTTCTGGATAGTGAGCGGTGGCCAGTTCCGAGGCTTGCTGGAGGTGGCGGCGAAGAGACCACATCAAACCAAGGGAGACACCGCCGAGGTCAATAATCGAAGTTGTTGCTGTGACGGGTGATAGGGACGGTTGACTCGGGGGCGTGGGTAAACCGTCGATCGTCGAGGACGAGGGTGGGGATGGGTGGGGGAGAGCGGAACAGAAGGGGAGGGTAAAGCAGGACATGAACTCCCAGAGGGCGACGCTGTTTGAACAAGTTGCGTTGGCATTAAGCATTGGTGGATGGGGGGATGAGAAATAATAAGACGAGAGACGCACATGCGTTGATAGCGGCGATCTTCTGGAACGGCGTTGAGCTCTTTTTGGAGCGGCCCAGTCAAAGACGCCAAGCGGAAGACATAGACGGGTATTCCATGCTGTGTGTACCGATCAAGTGGGGGGATACACGTCGTACAGGATGGACGCTCACCTTGTCGCGTCGACCGGTCCAACGTGGATAGAAGCGTTTTGCGGATTCGAGCTCGTCCGAGTCAAAGGTGGCGTATAAACCGAGCACTCTATTCTCGCGTCTCCAGGCTTCGGTGGCAGCAAATTGCTTGTGTGCCTTTGCGGGGTCAAACTTGCGAGCACGGAGAAAGCGACTGTGTGTATTATTTTAGCGGTTACAGAGAAGGGGGGAGGGAGGGCAACAGACAGGAGGGTTGCGTCGTCGTGAGAGGCGGGAGAGGGACCGTTTGGCGGGCTGTAGAGGCCCTCGTCGCGCAGGGACCGTTTGAGGACGTCGAGGGGCGAGGGAGGCATGGACGGACCGGTGTTGTTGCCGGACAGCCGAAAAGGCCGAGGTCGGAAATGGATAAAACGAAAAGGGACGCAAGAGACGGGATCTCATGTCTCTCCCCCTTCCCCTCCTTTTATTTGCCGCCGCCTCTGCCTTGATCCTCTACTCTCTACGGCCCATCTTCTCCATCATCGTTGCCCGTTTCTGTTCTCCTCTCCGTCTGCTCCCATCACCTCCATCACCCTCCTTCTTCCTTGGTAACTTGGCTCAGCTAGCCGACCAGGAAAACAGCGACGTTATTCGTACCTGGACAGAACAGTACGGCCAGACCCTCGCCTACCGTGGTTTCTTCAATGGCCATCGATTGCTTACCGTCGATCCAACGGCCCTCTCTTACATCCTCGCGCACGCCTATGACTTTCCAAAACCACAGTTCATCACAGATGCCCTCGCCGAGATGGGCGCCGGTCATGATGGTCTCCTCACCGCCCAGGGTGATATACACAGGCGACAGGTCTGTTGTCTCACTTGGTGTTGCATCACCACCTTTCTCATTTTGATATTCCCAGCGCCGGATCATGGTATCGTTTCTATTCTGTGATCCCGCGTACATTGTGATCTGATGTCGTGCTATCATTCTAGAACCAAGCATTTTCTTCTTCCCACATCAAGTCTATCGTACCTATTTTTCGCGAAAAGGCCGAACAAGTATGCTCTCGAATTGCCCTCGGATCCATACTCCGGTACTGATGCTCCTTCTCCATCAGCTACGCGACATATTCATTCAACTTGTAGAGTCGCCCAACGATATGGTGCATGGCAACTCGTCGTCTACACACCCAACCTTGAACGCGTTGACTGCCGAGCCCTCCGTAACCACCATCGACGTTC